>Ga0247762_1000195_pt1 | contig 23962 bp, 34 predicted proteins | sample UWRJL081202R4_FD_181016 | JGI IMG/M metagenome (GOLD analysis project Ga0247762, IMG submission 181016) | Plant litter microbial communities from Arlington Agricultural Research Station in Wisconsin, United States - UWRJ-L081-202R-4 | ecosystem: Environmental > Terrestrial > Plant litter >...
GCTGCGTCGATCGACTCCTGATAGTTCATCTGCGCCGAGGACAAGCCCAGTACCGGATCGGCCATCGACTCCAGCTTGGAGATCATCTGATCGAGCGTATCCACATAGGATTGTGTTGACGCGGCGGTGTCATCAGTGGCGCCCTGAGCCTTGCGCTGCTTCTCGATGTAGGCGTCGATCGCCGCAGCGGTCTCGGGGAATTGTTTCTTCATCGCGTCGAGCGCGTCGGAGCTGCCGGTCGAGTCGAACTCTTGCTTCGCCTTGATCAACTGGTTGAGTGCTCCGCTGACTTCGGGCATGTCCTTGATCTTCTCGCCGAGATCGGCATCGAGGAACTCACCCAGCCCTGCTGCGGCACTGGAGATCCCGCGACCAAGCTTGTCCCAGAAGGACGTCGACTCACCGATCTTGCGAGCCATGGCGTCGACGGTGCCGCCGAACTTGTCGAACTTGTCAGCGGCGTTGTCAAGGTCCATTGAGTACAGTGCTTCGCCGAGGTCTTCCGCTTTGGTGCCGAACAGGTCGACCGCCGCGGTGGACCGCTCGACACCGGGTGGCATCTGCTGTAGCGCGTTGAGGGTCTGGCGCAGGGCCGAGGTAGCCGAGTCCCCGCCGGCGGCGACCATCTTGCCCATCTTGTCTGCATCCAGACCGATGGCCTCGAACCCTCGCCGGGTAAGCACCGACCCGTCCTGCGCCCGGATCGAGAACTCCTTCAACGCATCCATGGCGATATCGGTGTTGCGTGCTCCACCTTCCATCGCCTGCTCGATCAACCCGAACGCCTGCTGGCCGTTCAGCCCGAGATCTCGAAATTTGGTGGAATATTCCTCGATGCCGTCCATGAGGTCGCCAGCGGCGTTGAGCCCGTGTTCGGAGGCCATGCCGATCAGATCCATGGCGTCGCTGACACTACCGGCCAACCCGGTCTTCACCATCTGTTCAGCGTCGCGGCTGATGTCGCGGTAGGACTCACCGGTGACCTGTGCGAGCGTCATCACCTTCTCGGTCACCGACTTGATGTCGGCATCCGCGGCGGACGGGTCGATGATCTTCTGCTCGAACACGGCGTGCATCGCCTCGCCGACATCGTCGAGCGAGTCGCCGAAGTTGTCGGCGAACACGTCGCCGGCCAGGTTGCCGAGGCGCTCGGATTGGGATTGCGCGGCGCCGGTCTGCGCGGCCAGCAGCCCACCAATCGCGTCTTCCTTCCACTCGGACTGGAGCCCCTGCCAGATGAACCCGGCGGCCGCGCCGCCGAGGGCGAGCGCGCCGCCCTTCACCGAGGCGAAGTCACCGAGTAGGTCGTCGAGGATGCCGCCGCCGCTGCTGCCGGTCTTGGTGACCATCTCCTGCGGCTTGATCGACTTGTGTAGCGAGTCGGCCTGCTGCTGCACCTTTTTGAGCGCGGCACCGAGATCGGACGACAGGCTGTCGCCGGTCTTCGCCGCGGTCGTCCGGATGCCGTTGAGCTCCTCGCGGATCTTGAGCGACGAGCTGCTGAACGCCTCGTCCATCCCGTTGCCGGACGCCCACGCCTCGCGCTCGATCTGGTAGAGGTAGCGGCCGACCTGACGCGCGGCGAGGTCGAACGACTTGTCGATCTTGTTGCCGGTGTCCTTCATGGACGAGGACATCTTGTTGCCGGACTGCTCGGCCCGGCGCTCGGCGGCGTCGAGACCCTTGCCGAGCCCGGTCTCGATGTCTTTGCCGACCTGCTGCGCCGTGCGCGCCAGCTGCTTCAGGCCGGCCTTGTCGGTCGTCGTGATCTCGATGGAGATGACGTTGGCCGCTGTCACGCCGGCACCAGGTCCGGCTCGGCCACCGTGACCGGGATGTCGGCGAGCTGTGCTTCGAGATCGTCGACGTCGTCGTCCGGCGGCTCAGGTGCCGGCGCGTCGGGCTGTGGCGGTGTCTCGGTGCGCAGGACCACCGCGTAGTACCAGGCGTGGCTCACCGCCATGAGGAACTCGTGGTCCTGAGCGAGCACGCCGTCGACTGTGGCCGGCACGGCGGCACCCCGGTCGATCAGGTTCCAGCCGACCAGCGACGCGGCGAACGACCGGAACAGCACACCCCACCAGCGCAGCTTCTCCGGCGTGGCCAGGCGATCGCCGGACAGGTCCTCGCCGAGATGTGCGACAGCGTCGGTGAGCGATTCGAGCGCGGCGAAGCTGGGCTTGCGCACCCACACCGTGAGCCCGGGGTACGGCCGGAACGGCAGCTCGTAGATCCGTCGCCGGCGGTCCTGGTCGAAGCTCATGCCCTCACCTCCTCGGGATTAATCCAGCGATACCTACTGGCCAGTACCTACGCCCACGTCGGCACGGTGCCATCGGCCAGTACGCCGGGCATCGACGCGGTGAAGCTGCCGTCTGCGGCGCGGGTGAGCTGCCGGTCGGTGTAGAGCATCTCCATCGCCAGCGTCTGGGAGGCGATGGCCAGCGACGTCGTGCGGTTGACCGAGGTTGAGGAGACGGTACGGAACACGATGTGCTCGTGGGAGGCGCTTGGATTGAACACCGTGTTCACGGTGACGCTGGCGTCGGCCAACAGCAGGATGCGTTCGTTGGCGCTCTTGTCCAGGCCGGTGGTGTCCTGCACGCCGCGCGGGGTGGCGAGTTGGAAGTTGGTGATGTCGTTGCGGATGTCCACGGGGGTGCCGGCGGCGTCGTCCACGCTGAACGTGGTCCACCCCAGCCCTGATTGCTTGGCCATGGTCGTGCCTTTCTCTGCGGGGCGATAGTCCGGTGTGGACGATCAGTGGTCTACCCGTTGGTGCACCGCTCCAGCGTCGTCTGCATCTCGTCGACCCAGGCGTCCGCGCCGGAGTGGATCAGCGGTCGGGCCCCGGCGCCGTCCGGGTTGCCGCGCCAGTCACCGTTGCGCGACAGGAAGATCTCCGGTCGGTCGACACGGATCCGGTGCGTAGAGGCCTTGAAGCATGGCTGTCCGGATTCGAAGATCAACTGCTCGGCGCCGGTGGTCTCGTCGCGGACGGCGATGAACGCGCGGCCGCTGTTCTTCGCGGCATGCACCAGCGCGGCTGGTTGCCCGGCGGTGGCCAGCGTCCAGCCGTACTGGAACGCCGGGCAGTCGATCTCCTGGCAGGTCGCCGGGCGGAAGTGGGTGGTGGTCGGCGCGACGATCGCGAACGTGCGCATCGCGGTGACGGGCAGCTGCGGCGTCACCCGGTTGAGCTCGCGCGCGAACATCAGTCGTCACCCTCGCTACCGCCGAATAGCAGGTCGCCGTCTTCGCCGCCGTGGTGGCTGCCTTCCTCGCCACCGAGGAACTCGAAGATCATGATCATCATCCCTTTCATCAGAAAACCGTGCTTGTCAGATTGACCTCGGCCGTCACGACGAACACCAGGTTGCTGAATGTGCCGGTCGTGGTGACCCGGAGGTAGCGTTCGACGGCCTGGCCGCGTGCGGTCTCCAGGCGCTGCGTGGTACGCCCGGTGGCCGCGGTGAAGGTGCCGCCGGTGACGTCGGAGAACGCATCGCCGACCCCGTTGTCACTGCTGGACTGGACCTTGACCGTGGCGCTGGTACCGGTGAAGGCGAGCACCTGGAGATGGAACTGCGCGCCGAACGCACCGGCGGCACCGAAATCGACGGAGGCCACGCTGCCCGCACCGGTCTGCGTGGTCGGCACGGCGGTGAGCAGGCGAGCGACTTCGAGTCCGTAGCTGCTGGCCATGGCGCCGACCGCGCAGGTGAGCGATCCGTCCGCGGCGATCGTGGGGTCGTAGTTGCCCTGCTTGGCCATGAGATTCCAGGCCTCGCCGGAGTCCGGATGTGCGACGGTGATCAGTCGGTCGGTGAGCGGCAACGCCTTGTACACCAGGTGCGCCCGGTCCGCCGACCCACCGCCGGCCACGGTCTCCGGGTTGAAGTAGGTGACCAGGTCCAGGCCACCGTCGCGCCGCAGACCGATGCGCTCGACGGCGTATTTGTCGACGCCGGTGGTGTCGAAGATCGCGGGCCCGCCATGGAGGTTCAGGGTCTGGTGATCGCCGGAGATGTCGTACCCGTCGACGAGCACCTTCATCCCCATTCCGGACATTTTGGCCATGGTCAGGCCTCCTGATCGAAGACGTCGGGGCAGATGATGGGCACCAGCGTGTCGGCGATCCGGAACACGCTCTCGTCGATCGGCACGTACCCGCTGTCGGTGCCGAGCCCGTCGCCGTGCGCACCGAGCAGGTCGATCCACGCGCCGTCGACGGTGAACGCGCCGGTGAGCTCGGTCAGCAGATAGCTGCTGGCCTGCATGATGCGCGTGTCGATCGTGTCCTGCGGGTCGGTGAGCACGGGCAGGTAGATCCGGCACGTCATCATCAGCCGAGCCGCGGTGGCGTCGAGCCCGGAGACCAGCGCGACCGGCAGTATCTGGTTGATCCAGGTCGCGAAGACCATGCCAGGTCCTGGGCTGGACTTCGGCTCGTAGGTCAGGGTGGTGTCGAAGTAGCCGGAGGCGGCCGCGACCGAGCGCAGCTTGTCGACGGTGTCGGCGATGATGGGTGCGAGTCTGTCGGTGGCCATGTCAACCGCCCAGCTCGGCGACGTACTCGGCGACGATCTGCTGGGCCAGCGGTCGGGCGGCCTGCTGGAGCGCCTCGTAGGTCTTGCGGAAGTGGCCGTAGCCCTTGAACCGAGTGGTGGCGTTGCGGCTGCCGGTGCCGTTGAGCCAGGGACCGTAGATGGCCTGCTGGTCATGGATGCGTGCCTGGCCGGACACGGGCCCGTACTGGGTGACCCGGCGCCGGTACGCGCCGGTGGGGTTGCGCAACGAGGAGTCGAGGGTGGCCAGCACTCGGCGCCTGCCCTCGGCGGCGAGCCGGCCGGCGATCTCATCGCGCATGTCGTCGAGCGCGGACGCGGCGGCCGGCGTGAACAGGGGTCCGGAGACGGTGACCTTGACCGGCATCAGCCTGCCACCGCCAATTGACACTCGTTGACACTCATTGCTACACTTCTCGCATGACGACGAAGACAACGTGCGAGCACTGGCCGATGGGTCGACCTGCGGATGGCTGCGACTGGTGCACCTGCTCGGATTGCTTGACCGAGATGGACAACCACTGCATCGAGTGCGAAGAGTGCGGTTGCTATGTCGCACTCGGCAACACCGTTGGTGATTGCCACGACGACGACTCGGCCAGTTGCAACTGCTAATCGGTGCATTCAGATCGCCCCCATCCGGACGCGACGGCCAAACTCGGTGCGCACGCGCTTGCGCTTGTCGGCGAGCCCGGCGCCGCGTGCTTCGCGCTGGCCCTCGCCAGCACCGATGACACGGGCGTAGGCGCTGTTCTCCTGAGCGATCTGGTTCAGCGCCTCGGCGACGACCAGCCCTTCGATCGGCGCCGGCGGCACGTAGGTGGTGATGTCGGCGCCGGCGAGATGGATGGCCGCGGTGGTGCCGCACATGCCGCGTTCGACGACCAGCGTGCGGTAGGCGTACACGGCCGCGCCGATCGCATGGGTGGCGAGCACGCTGCCGTCGATGGCGCGGGTGACGTAGAGCGCGGTACCGACCCGGTCCTGCACCAGCATCCGTTCGCCGTCGATCAGGATCATCTCGCCGGGCTCCGGAGCGGCGGTGGTACCGGAGAGCGTTACGGTAACCGCGTTCATCTTGTCGGTGAGCGCGGCGGTCGAGGTGAGCCCGGTGGACAGGGTGCGGCGTTCGGTGACCAGCAGCCGTTCGCTGTCGATGGTCAGCAGTGCGCCGACACCGATCAGGCTGCCGTCGGTGACGTCGAGCGTGGGGGCGAAGCTGGTGATGCCTGCGGCACCGACGTCGCCGGCGGGTGCTTGGTCGTCGGCCCAGCCGAACAGGGCCCGCACGCTGATGTCCTGCTGCGTGGTCGGGCCGCCGCCGAACGCTGTGTTCGCCGAGGCACGGCTCAGCTCCAGGCGGGTATAGGGTGTCCCGCCGCTGGGGTAGAGCTTGATGTCGGCGACGCTGATCGAGCTACCACCGGTGCTCAGTGACAGCAGCTCGATCATCTCGGTGTCGCCGCCGAGGTAGAGCACTCCGGGAGTCGGCCGGTCGTCGCTCAGCGCGTCGAAGGTGCGGGTAGCGATGCGCGGGTAGAAGGTGCGCCGGCACAGACGCTCGACGGATCGGCTGCCGTCGCGGATCGCCCGGTCGATCGCCTCGTTCGCGCGTACCGAGTTCTTCACGTCGACGGCGGACTTGACCCGCTCCCGTGTCGTATACACCACTTCCCGCGCCATCCGGTTACTCGCTGTCTTCCGCGGCCGCCTCGGATGCGTCGCGCAACCGCTCCCGGAGCGCGCGCCGCTGCGCTCGGCCGCCGGCCTGCTCGGTCTCCGGCTGCTGCGTCTCGCTCGGCACGTCGTCGGTGCGCTCGACACCGCCAAGCTCCGTGTTGGATGCGCCGCAGTGCGGACAGGCCGGCACGTCGGGTGCGTAGGCGGCGGTGCACTGCGAGCAGCGGTATAGGTTGCTCGGTTCGTCGGCGGCGACACGGTCGTTCTCCGTCGTCATCGGGTTGTTCTCGATGTCGGACACGGTTACTCCTCAGTAGTGCGGAGATAATCCATCCCAGGTCCAGCCGTCCCAGCGGCAGCGCAGGTTGCCGGCTGGGTCCTCGATCAGCGGCTCTCCGTCGTTGGGGCAGGCGACCGGCGGCTGGTCGCGCAGGGCTGCTTGTTCCGCGGCATCGGTGTCGATGATGGCGCGCAGTGTCTCCCAGCCGCCGGTCATGGCCTACTCCTCCGCGGCCGCGACGCGGCGCTTCTTGTCGTCCTCGCGCAACCGGTCGGCGAGGTCGGTCGCCGAGCCGCCGGCGTTGAGGTGCCGCTGTCGGGCGAGCGCCTGGAGGTCGCGGTAGTCCATCTCGGTGTACTCGTCGTTCTCGACGCTGTCGGGGGTGTCGTCGATCGCGGCGTGCTGACCGGCGAGCCACGAGCCGTCGACCGGCTCATCGCCGCGCACGTACCCCTCGCGGCGGTAGTGCTTGACCAGCCGCCGGTCCTCGTCGTCAGCGGTGCCGTCGTCGACCCGCGCGAGTCGTTCCTCGAAGTCTTGCTGGGTCATCTGCATGTTGTCGAACCTCCTTATGCGGCGACCAGCGTCGCGCCCTCGATGAGCGGCACCCACGTGCAGTACCAGGTGATGGCGCCGTCCGTGCCGGCCGAAACAGACTGGATCTTGCCGATGGTGATCGGCACGTTGACCAGTGCCTGGCCGTAGCCGATGGACATCAGCTTGCGCGGCGCGGTGGTGGTGTCCAGCCCGAAGGACAGCAGCGTGCCGGCCACCGTGTCCGTGGTGCCGATGTCGGTCGCCGCGCACAGGTCCTGCGTCGCGCCGGTCGTCGGCGCCACCTGGAGCTTGTAGGAGTTGGCCACGGTGATCGCGGTGGTGACCTTGCCCCACAGCGCGGTGATCAGCACCTCGCCGCCGGCGATGATGAACAGGTCGACCGTGGTCGCGGCCAAGGTGCCCGTGCCCTTGCTGGCCGGTCCGTTGCCCAGCACCGCCTTGCGGAACGCGGCGCCGTCGCTCACGACTGTCATGCGTTCGCCACCCCCGGACGCAGCAGGTTCCACAGACCGGATGGCTTGCGCTGCCACCGCAACTCGTGGGGCAACATCACGCAGGACGACAGGCACGCGGTGCTGGTGGTCTTGCTGGCGTTGAGCGACAGGTGGGTGTACCCGGCGCTCATCTGACGGGCGTCGACCTCGATGATGACGATGTTCTGCTTGTCGCCGTAGGTCGCGCCGGTCAGCGTGACCTCGGACGCGGCGGCCTGCGTGACCTTGGTCCAGCCCTCGTCGTTGTCCAGCAACGCTTCGGACTTGATGTACCAGTGGTCCACACCGGTCGCGTCCGCCACCGCCGCTGAGTCGAGGTCGTTGCTGGTGCCGCCGGTGTAGGCGGTGTGCTGCTGGACGTCGAGAACCAGGTCCTCGGTGCCACCCACGCCGAGGGTCACGAGGAACGCGACCGAGCGGTGCATCGACATCGAGATCCGCTTGCCGGTGGCGCCGTTGGCGGTGTCGAGGTCGACCGGCGCCCAGCCGAGACCGACGTCGAAGAGTCTGCCGAGTGCTTCCATGTGCTCTCCCCTTCCGGGAGTTGAGGCCTACCAGCCAGTAGCTCGGTTGCTCTGACCTCGGCCGTAGCGTGCCCGCTGGCCTGGCTCGACAGGCTGCCGGTCGGATGGTGCGCGGTGCGTGGTTCGCCGGCCTGCACCATGCACCAACCTCCGAGCAGCGGGCGGGGGTCCGGTCCGGCGACGTGTGCGCGGAGTCGTGCATCCCGGGGGGCTTGTCGCGGACGCAGTTCTCACCGTCGCCGGACCGGAGTCTTAGCGCGTCTCCAGCTGGACGCAGCAGGACAAGGTCGGGCCGCCGTTCTCCGGGGTCAGCGGCGAGAGGTAGGTCGGCTGCCCGTCGACACGCTCGATGATCCGGAAGCCGGTCTTGTCGGTCCAGAAGTTCGCGTGCTCGCTGGTATCGATGCGCATGTTCATCGTGTCGCCGATGACGTAGGTGGAGAAGTCGGTCAGCGACAGGTCACCCTTGGTGCCCAACACACCGGGTGTCTTGCGCGACCAGATGATCGGCCGGCCGAGCAGCGTCTGCGGCAGGCCCTGCGCGGCGTTGGTGCCGGACCCGTCGCCGATCATCACCGCCGACCCGCCGGTGCCGACCGGCACGGCCATGGTGAAGATCTCCGGGATGCAGTCGGGCGAGGCCACCCATACCGAGGACGCGAAGCACTCCGGCAGCAATCGGGAGAACATCGCCAGCACGTTGTTCCAGGTGATTGTCGCCGCCGCCTGCCCGACTTCCTTGGACGCGGTGATCAGCGCTGGGTTGTCCGGATGCAGTTGACCCAGTGGCTTCTTGACACCGTTGCCTTTGAGGAACCCGAGGTCCTCGAAGTGGCCGAGCCCGTTGGGCAGGTTGGTCATCAGCCACGCGGTGAGCGCGGCCGCGTCGCGCAGCAGCTCGTTGGGTACCAGCGCGCCGCCGGTGAGCTTGTTGGCCTCCAGCGCGATAGCCGCGAAGGTGGCGTCGGACGGGACGATGGTGCCGCCTTCGTCGGTCCAGGCGAACACCATGCCGCCGTAGACTTCGCCGACCTCGGTCGTCATGTCGATCGCCGGCCAGCGCATCTTGCCGGTGGTCAGCGGGATCACGGTGGCGCGCGGCCGGACGATCGCGTTCTCCAGCGCGCGGGTCATGATCTGCGCCCGGTACTCCTCGGGCACCAGCACGCCACCCTCGGAAGGCACCTTCTCGCTGTAGTTGCGCAGCTTCTCGACCTTGTCCGCGGGCGCGGCGTTCGCCGGACGCAGACCCAGCGTCGCCGCAGCGGCGATGAACGCCTCGCCCGCGCTCCTGAACTCGCCGTTGAGTCCGTAGCCCGGCGCCTCCGGGCTGTTGAGCACGCCGAAGTCGTTGTGGTTCTGGCGGGCCCGCGCGACCAGGTCGAGCCGACTGCGCGCGGTACCGGTCTCGGCGCCGTTGCGCTCCATGATGTCGTGCACGGCGAGCTGAACCTGTTCATCGACCTGGTTGCGCAGGTCGGCCATGGTCTTGTTCTGCGCGGCGGTGTAGGCGCCGATGGTGGTGGCCAGGGTGCCGTCGTCGACCGCGGCCTGTGCAGCCTCGGGGGTGGCCAGCGCGGTGTTGAGCCAGTCGGCGAACTCGGTGGGGGTGGCCGGTGGTGCGGCGGTTGCGGTCATGCGACCAGTCCTTTCAGGATTTCGTGAAGTGCCGCCGCATTGAACGGCACCGGAGTCGGCTCAGGTGCTGGGCCGGTGATCTGTGCGGCCGCCTGCCGGGCCCGCCACTCGGCGGTCATCGCGGCGACGGCGGCGAGGTCGACGTGGTCGAGGCCTTCGGGCAGCGCGGGTGGTGGCGCGTCGAGGTCGACGGCGCGACGCGGGGCGATGTCGAACACGCCGCGCCAGTCGGTGCGCGCGGCCGCGGTGGTCTCCTCAACGGTGTCGGCGGCGGCCCGGTCGTCGGTGAGCGCATCGACCAGGCCAGCGTCGACAGCCTCCTGCCCGACGTACCAGGTCTCCTCCAGCATCGCCGTGCGCCAGTCCGCGGCGTCACCGCCGGCCTTCCCGGCGTACATCGAGGCGATGGAGTCGCTGATCTTGTCGAGCAGGTCGGCGGTTTTGCGGTGCTCGCTGGCCGGTCCGGCGGTGACATCCCACGCATCATGGATCATGACCAGCGCGTTCGGTTCGATCAGCACCTCGTCGGCGGCAAGCATCATGAACGACGCGGCCGACGCGGCGATGCCCTCGACGCGCATCGTCACCTTGCCCGCGTACTGCTTGAACTGCGAGTGGATGGACAGCCCCTCGGTGACCATGCCGCCGGGGGAGTTGAGGTGCACGAGTACGTCGCGGCCGCCGGCGGCGATCAGCGCTTCGACGATCATCGATGCGGAGATGCCGAACCAGTCGTCGATCAGGTCGTTGAAGTGGATCTCGAAGGTGGTGTCGCCGTCGACGGTCAGCAGCTCCGGGTCATCCCAGAAGAACGCGACCGGCTGCGGCGACCCCTCGGCCGCCGATCGCATGCGCGCGGCACGCAGTTGCTTGAGCGCGTTGGCGCGGCGAGGTGCGCTACGCCTCTTCGTCGACTGCATCATCTTCTCCTGTCGCGGGTGGTAGCTGGGTCGGCGCATTCGGCGGAAGCTGCGGTGGCTCCGGTTCGCGAGTGGAGGGCACGACGGTCGGCGGGGTCCAGTCGTCGAGGTACTCGGCGCCGCCGGCGGCGGCGATCACGCGCCGGCCTTCCTCGGTGGACAGCAACACGTTCGGCTTGCCCAACTCGCCGATGCCGAGGTACATCTTCTGCACCAGCAGCGCGATCTCGGTCGGCGAGGCACCGGAGCGGCCGCTGTTGAACGGCAGCTCCAACCATTCGGCGGCCTGCTCGATGGGCACACCGGCGTCGACGTAGCTCTTGAACGCGGCGGCGATGGAATCGCGCTCGGCATTCTCAGCTTCTTCGTCTTCGGGGATGACGTTGTCCGGGCACCAGTAGACGCCCTGGCCGGTCTTGCCGAAGCACTGGAGGTAGGGCCCGTTGGCGAAGTCGTACCAGTACCGCACCCGCCGATGCAGGATCCGCCGGGCGTAGCTGTCGTCGGCGGCGACCGCGTTGGCACGGTTGACGTCGTCGGACGCACCAATCATGTGCTTGTGGATGCGGTAGGCCTCCAGCACCTGGTCGCGGGTGAGGTGCCGCATCTCGGTGACCTGGAGCTTCTGGAGATCGACGACCGTTGGTTTGAACTCGCCGATCTCCAGGATGCCGACCCGGTGCGCACGGTTGACACCGCGGTGCTGTTCGTTCCAGCGGCGCCTGAACGTGGCGTAGTCGTCGTCGCCGAGGATCTCGTCTCGGCCGAGTTCGATCGTCCCGCCGGGGGTGGCGTCGTTGTCGAAGAACGCCTGGATCCACTGCTGGCTGGTGAGGCTGGTGGTCAGCGGCAGCATGAGCGCGGGCACAGGCCCGATGCCGCGGTGCGGGTCGAGTGGGTGCGGTCGGGTGATCCGGATGACCTCGTTGAGCTCCAGCGGTACGCGTTCACCGCTGGGTCCGGTGTAGACGTAGCCGGTGAGGTAGGCGTCCGGGTCGGTGACCGGGCGGATGCGGTCGGGGCGTACCGGCCAGAAGGATCCGGGCACACCGGGTGATGCGTAGTCGCAGACCGCCCATGCTTCGCCGACAGCTTCGTAGTGCCAGGCGAGCACGGTGCGGAAGTGCATGCCGGTCATGAACCGGTTTGGCTGGTGCCATAGCTTCACCGCGAGGTGCTGCCGGCGGCCGAGCGGCTCGACACCTTCGGGTGGCTGCATGTCGCTGCTGGTCTCGCCGCGGTAGAGGTCCCAGATCACCGCGGCGGTGTCGCCGGCGATGAGGTCGATGATCGACAGCAGCGTCGACTCGGTGGTGGTGAGGTCGAGCTGCCGCTCGGTGGGGTCGGTACCACGCCCAAACACGCCGAGCGCAGTTGAGGCGGCGCCGGTGTAGGGCACGGGGGTGACCTTCTCCGCGGACGGCGCCCGGGCGGTTTCGAGGAGGTCGAGCAGCAGGCTCATCGCGCCTCGATCCGCTGCTGCGTCTCTTGCAGGTACCACAGTCGGTTGGCGATGTCCTTGCGGACGCGGTAGCGAAGTCGGGTCATGGCGGCACGAAACGACGCATCGGAGATCGCATCCGCGTGGTTGCTGTAGATGCCCAAGCGCTGCGCTGCCGGAGTAGTCATGCGCGTCGCACCCCCGGGCGCTGAGCGGCGCGGGCTCGGCGGACCACGGCGACCTTGAAGTCGAGCAGCAGCACCGCGACACCGGCGACGACCAACCCGACGGCGACGTTCACACCGATGAACGCGGCCAGGGTGAGGCAGGTCAGAGCGACGACGGTGCCGGCGACCTCGCCGATGGCGGCGAAGATGCTGCCGCGCTCGCCGCGCCGGGCCCGCCGGGCGGCGCGCAGTTGGCCGAGCTTCACCGCACCCATCTCGATGAGTGAGGCGTTGCCGTTCGCGGGTACCGCAACCATGATCGTCTCCTAGGAACGTGGGGGCCAGAACCAGAAGCCAGTGTCGTCGGCGCGGCCAGTGTCGCTCAGGCAGACGGCACGCCGCAGCATCGTGGCGCCGCCCAGCTGCACGGCGAGGTCGACGTACAAGATCTCGCAGCCATCGGCCTTGTCCTGAATGCGGATGATGATGGCCGGCAGCACGACACCCTCTTCGAAGCTTCCGTTCGTGGTGCCATGCGCGGTGAAGATGTCGGCGGCGTCCTGTTCGGACAGCCGATAGAGCACGATCCGGCCGATGGTTGGCTGCTGCGCCGTCATACCCAGACCTCCCGGTTTACGCTGGTCAAACGGTTCTTGAGGTCGAAGTGTGCCACGGCGTAGCGCATGGTGTCCGCGCCGTCGTCGTTGTCCTTGACTGGTTGTTCCTTGTTGTCGTCCCAGACGTAGCCACCGATCTCCTCTTCGGTGCACGTCGGACGCCGGGCGTCGACGGCGGCCTGGTCCTTCTCGACCAGCGCGCCGCGCATGAGGAACAGCCGGTTGTCGCGCCACCGCCGTTCGACAGCTTCGATGCCGAGCTTCACCCGCTTGTCGGCCGGCGTGGTGGCTATGCCGAGGTAGCGAGTCAGGGTGGCGCGATCCTCGGCATCGTGGTCGCAGATGATCTTCTGCGGCTTGGGTTCGATCCATCGGCCGCCGTCCCACCGCTTGGCGGTGTCGTTCCAGACCGCGCCGGGCCGGACGATGCCCATGATCTGCCGGGCGTGGTCCTCGACCATCCGGCCGGACATGTGGATCTCGCGGTAGCGGTACAGCTCACCGTCGGGAGCGATCGCCCAGCACTGGAGTACGAAGGGGTGGACCATGCCGAAGTCGACGGTCCAGATGCGCGTCCAGTCCTGCGGGATCGGGAACGGGTCGACGATGTGTCGGTGGGTGTCGAAGCTCGGCCAGCAGATGCCCTCGGCGGCCGCCCATCGGCCGTAGCGCAGGCGCAGCAGAGTGACGCCGGTGAGCCGGTCGAGGCGCCGGATGTACTCGCGGCCGCGCTTGGTCCACTCGCCGGTGTCGGCATCCCACAGGGTGGGGTTGTCCTCGTGCCGGGAGTCGAGCATCGTCGTGGTGCCGGCATCGGCGCGGAGCTTTAGCCAGTGGGTCGGGTGGCTCGGGTTGCAGTCGGCGATGAGCTGGTTGTAGGGCATGGCATCGGTGCGGCCGAGCCGGGTGGTCAGTGCCTGCCATCCATCGGAGGTCAGCTCGGTGGCCTCCTGGACATAGATCATGTCGAACTCGGTGGACATGATCTTGCTTGGTTTGTCCATGCCGGCGATCCAGATCTGGCTACCGTTGCCGAACTCGTAGCGCGCTGGCTCGCGGCCGCTGGAGCCGCGGTAGATGATCGATCCGGCCAGCAGCTGCTCTTTGGCGACGAACCGATCCCACGTGCGCAGCGCGGTTGAGGCGAGGGTGTCGCGCACCTGGCGGACGATGAGTCCGGTCATGCCGGGGTGCTTGAGCGCGGCGAGGTGCAGCTTCTCCAGACAGGCGCGGCTCTTGCCGGTGCCCGCCGGTCCAGACAGCAGGACTTCTCCATCCTTGCACGCCATGAGCTCACGGGCGGCGCCCCGCGGGCTGTAGCGGTGGCGTAGTTCGACGGCGCTGCTCATGCCACCACCAGGATCAGCAGGCCGACACCGCTGAAGCTGAGACCCGCAGCGGCGACGGCGTAGAGCGCACCGCAGGTGCGCAGGACCCAGTCCGGGGTGTGGCGGTACTGCGGTCGGCGGTCGGCAGGCTGCGCGCGCAGTTGGCTCGTGGCCAGGTACACGCCGCGCGCGCAGTAGACGGCGAGCACGGTGAATGTTGCGGCGAGTGTCAGCATGATGGCGGCGCTCATGCCACCACCCGCTGACACTCGTTGACACCCGTTGCTACACTAGCGGCATGACGAACATCGAAGACCCCGCCACACAGACCACGCCAGTCCTCGTTCGGCGGTACAGAGTGCTGCACGTCCTGGAATCGCACACGGAACTCACCAACGCACAGCACGCCGAGTTGGGGGAGATCGTCGAAGTGCTGCGGCTGCGTGGTGTCCTCGACTGACAGGGGTTGACACTCGTTGACACTCGCTGCTACACTAGTGGCATGAGCAACGAAGACCTCCCGATGACCGAGGAGTCCGCCGCCGAGATCCTGGCCAGGCTGACCAACGCCAACCCGCAGCTGATGGAGGAGACGCTGGCGACGCTGACCCAAGAGCAGCGCGACGCGGCCACCAAGGCGAGCAACCAGCACCGCGGCCGCTGACCACCCACCCCCGAGCCCCGCACACCTTCCCCGGTGCGGGGCTCTCTGCTGTCTGCGCCCGGTCACGCCGGGTCCTCGAACAGGTGCCACACCATGCCAGCAGGGCCCTGAGCCGTGCCGCGGTACACCAGATTGGCGGGCATGTGCCACCCGGTGTCGACCACGCGGAAGTACCGGGTCACCTTCGGCGCCGCCGGATCGACCACCGCCCACAGCACCAGTCGATCGAACTGCATGGCGAACGAAACGATCTCGGCGCCGGCCGGCAGCTCGATCATCGGCCGCCTGGCGTCGAACTTCCACACCACGCGCTGATCAGACATCGTCGGCTCCGTCCACGGTGACCCGGACGTTCTGCACCTGGAGCCGCGACTGGGTTGGTGCGTCGAGGCCCCAGAGTGCGGCACGGCGAGCCTGGATCTTGAGCATGCGATCCATCGCCTGGAGTACCGGCGCGTCGTCGTCGAGCGGCACGGGCTGCCCGGCGAACTCGGTGCCGGGTGCGTAGACGATCTGGCCGTTGCTGACGGTGAAATGCTCGGCGTCCATGACCGCGAGGGCACGCCGATACAGCTCGTCGAGCTGGGCGTCCATGATCTGCCGGTACTCCTCGGCAGCCGGCGGCACGATGGACGCCAGGTGCCGGCTCAGCTGCTTGTGGACGTGGCCCCGGTCCGCGTAACCGAGAGCGACGGCGATCTCGTCGTAGGTGGCGCCCTTGGCACGCAGCCGGAAGGCGGCCGCGTCGCGGTCCTGGGTGTCTGGGTTCTCGTTGAACCGGCCATATCCGTCGCGCGGTGGGGCATCCGCGGAGGCTGCTGCGGTAGGCTCGGCATCGTCGGACACGCGTCAAACCTCCTGGTCAGCTCGTTGGCGCCGCGATCTGTTGAGGCGATCATACAGCATCGAAATGACCAGGTTGACACAGGCTGATACAGGTGGTCACAGGTTGACGGCGATGGCCACAAGCAGCGAGTAAGTGACTACCGTGGGGTGATCACATGACGATGCCCCGCCGGGTACATGGCAAACGAGCCGGCGGGGCATCTGTGACACCGACCCCATGTGAGCGGAGCGGATGGCGTTCAGCCTAGCGTGCCTTCGGGCAGGCCCAGTTGCTGCTCGGAGTGGCGTTTGCCCGCGGTGGTGAGTTCGAACCGTGCACCGCCGAGTCGGGGGTCGACCTCACGGAGCAGTCCCTGGTCGACGGCTGCGGCGAGAGCGGACTCGGTGCGGGCGAGTGCGTCGTCGCGGGTCTGGACGAGCGGGTGTCCGGTGATGAGGTCTTCGGGGACCGGCGGGGGTACCTCGGTGCCGAGTCCTCGTTCGTCGTCGGGCACCTCGTTGGGGTAGGCGCGGACGCGCCACCCGTCCTCCGGGTAGTCGCCGCTGTCGGTGTCGAAGTCGACGGTCAGCTCGTGCGGGTCGACCAGGAACGCGAGGTCCCGGTCGTTGGCGTGAAACACCTCCAGCGTGCGGTCGTAGGCGGGATCGTCGAGGACGACGGCCCATGCGCCGGGTGCCACGGTGACGCGGTAGGTCTCGCGCGGGGTATCGGTCATCCGAGGGTCGTCCTGTCGATCGGTGGTGGCGCGGGGAGGCAGGTGCCGGGGTGGTGGGGTGGGAGTACGCACGGCATGGCGGCACGACTGGTGTCGGTGGGCCAACCGCAGATGACTGGGCGTCGGCAGGCGGCGATGGCGGTGTCCGGTGGTTCGTCGACCTGGGACACGGCGATGCCGAACGCGGCGGCACCGGCACCCAGGAGCACGCCGAACAGTGCGCGACGGGTGGTCTTCATCAGGCGCACCACCCGTCGTGGCCGGGGTCGCGGAGGCAGGGCACGGTGCCCAGACTCGTGGCGACCGGAGCACCGCACTTGCCGATGCCACGCGCCTGGTCGACCAACTGCTGCGTGGCGGGGTCAACTGCGCGCCGGTGCCTGAGTGCCGCGCTGAGCGCCTCGACGCCGGCCGTGGCCTCCTCGGTCGTGAGGCCCAACTTCGGGCCGCCGGTGACGTAGACAGAGGGTGTTCCGTAGCCATCCCCGACGAGGTCCATCGGTAGGGGTGCCTGCTGTTCGTCCAGGTCGTGTGCCGGACCGAGGACGTCCACGCGCGGTGGGTCGCGGAAGCGGAGCTCTCGGCGCAGGTGCGCATCGACCTGGCGCTGGGAGGCGATCGTACGACCGGCGAACACGCCGGCGGTGAACACCGCGGCGAGGCTCACGAGCCCGATCAACCCCAGTACGACGGTCATCGACCGGCCTGCGCGGGTACGCGCCTGGTGCGCTTGACGGGCTGCACACCGGTGGTGGGGGTGCCGTTGGCCTCGCGTGCGGTCTTGAGGGCGAGCAGGTCGGCGTAGACGAACCGGACGGCACCGGTGACCGGGTGCTTCTCCTGGTTGATGCGTCCGTTGCGACGGTAGTGGGCGAGCAGGCTCACGCTGATGCCGAGGACCGTGGCCGCCTCTTGGCGCGTCAGTCGGTCGTCGAGCGCGTAGGTCGGGTTCTTGGTCGACTTGGGCATGGGCACAGATTAACACTCATTGACACTATGGGGCAAGCGGGGGTGATCAGGGCTGCGGAGCACCCCCGCTCGCGGTGTTCGGCGGTCGGACGCCACGACGCACATCCCCGGTGATCCGTCTCCGACTCTTCGATCCAGGCGGTCGGACCGAACACCGACAACCCTACCGGGCGTCTACTCCGCCGACTCTCTCGACCCCCACCACGCATCGCCGATCAACCGATTCAACGTTTGCACTCTCCGTAGTCGCCATCTACACGTTTGTTTATTCGACTGGGTGTCGGACAGTGGCGGACGTGTCGGACACCCACTCTACCTTTTACAAGTTCATTTGTACTCTGCGTCACGATGACTACTCTCCGCATAAACGCCCATACCAGCTAATATATAGTAAAGTGGCTATATAAATCGATCTATCTGGTGTTTCCGTCACAGTCAATTAAATGAACGAATGTCCGATTTGGGCGACAATGGGCGAAAAAAAGAGAGGGGGTGTCCGACACATCCGACAGTGTCCGACACCCACCTCGTTTAAACAAATGACCTCAGCCGTTGTAACGCTGAGTGAAACGACCATCCGATTGTCGGACCAGATAACCACTGTCGATCAGTTGATCGAGCGCCCCAGGGATGAGTGATCGGTCCCTGTTGCGCACCGCGCGTTGGATGTCGCGTTTGGTTGCCGACCCGCCCAGCTTGGCCACCCGGTTGAGGATGACCTGTGCGACACGCACCTCATCGCCGTCGAGGGTCTTGCGTGCCCGATCGGTGTCGGCGAGCCGGCGCCCGGTGGTGACCCGCTCGGACAGCGCGGTCTCCTCGGCGATGTCGAGCAGCTCATCTCGGGTGGCCGCGGACGCGGCGTAGAGCGCCTCGGCCCAGAGCCAGTCACCTTCGTCGATCATGGTGCGCCCGTCGGCGAGCACCGCGAGCGCGGCGAGCTTGGCCACGAGCATGTGGCGGTGCGCGTCGTGGTCGTCGGCGGCGGTGATGTCGCGGGTGAGGCGCTGGTGGCGCTGCTCGGCGATGATGCGCGCCGTGATGGATTGGGTGACGGTGAGGTAGTGCTCGGTCTCCCCGGCGTCGTCGACCCCCTGGCCGAGGCGGGAGACGTGCGGCACGGTCATCGGCACGTAGGGCGCGGCGGTGCCCTGCCCGGGTGCGAGGTTCTCCGACGACAGGCTGGTGAACCACAGGAACCGCTGGGCGGTGCCGGTACCGGTGTCATGCAGGATGGTCGTGGCGGTGGCGACCTGGAACCCGACGACCACCGCGGCGCGGTAGCGCTGGGCGGGGACCTGCCGGTTGATCTCGGCGGTGGCGTTGGACGTCGAGAGGCTCTCGTCGACGGCGAGCGCGCGCAGGTGGGGCAGCCACGTGGAGCCCAGCCGTCCGGCCACCGATCCGAGCAGCGCGCCCTCGGAGACGTAGAACAGCACCCGCGGGTCCTCGCGCAGGATCTTCGGGCACTGCCGGGACGGACCCTGCCAGTCCGGGTCCGGGCGGGTGAGGTTCGCCGCGAAAGCTTCACCGGATCCAGGGTTGGCGATGACCGGCACGGCCGATGCCTGCTCGGCGGACATCATCCGCTGGGCGAGGGTGAACGCTGTCGACTTGTCGCTACCGGACGGGCCGACCAGCGACACGACCAGGTTGGCGCCGAGCGGCATCTTGGTGCCGGTGACGATGCGCACCGAGGGCGGCACCCGGGCGGCGTAGGTGGCCAGCATGGCGCCGAGCACGGCGTCGGGACAGACGTCGGCCGCCCGGGCCTGCGCGCGGATGGACCGGGTCCAGCCGTAGGCATCCCATACCGGATCGGGGATCATCGGCAGCCGCCGCGGCGGTGTTACGCTGTCGCCGGCGGCCCGATCCGAGGTGCCACTGGTAGCGGTGGCCGCATGTGACTCGGGTGTCGGTCCGCCACTTGAAGAGCCGATCTCGACCGCGTGATCGGCGATCGGCATCGTGGCCCCGGCAACCACCTCCTCGCGATCGATCATCTCTGGCACCGATGTGATCACCGGGGCCACGACCTCATCCGCCGGGTATTTCCCGAGCGCGGCGTCGAGCATCGCCCACACCCGCTGGTCGACGTAGCCCGCGCCGCCTTCCCGGAACCACTCGCCGATCGCACGGTGCGCGTGGTCCGGCGCCAACTGCGCCAGCTCACGGGTCATCTCCAGCAGCGGGGTGTGGGCACCGGACCAGCCGAACATCTCGCAGCGGCGGACGAATCCCACGATCCGGTCGTGCAGCCGCTCCCACTGCCGGGCCGCGGTGTCGGCGGTCTTGGTCGTCTGCCAGTAGCCCGCCGTGGTGGCGGGTGCGGTGGCCGGTGTGCTCGCCGGCCACGCCGGGACCGCGGCTGCGGCGAGTCCGGCGACGTCGGGCAGCGCGCCGGTGTAGGTGCGGCGCTGCCCGTCCGGGCCGAGGTACCACGTGCCGGGCCCGAACGCGGTGTCCTTGGTCTTGAGCGCCACCGAGGACTTGAGCACGCCTCGGGCGTACCAGTGCCACCACCCGGAGCCTGACCGGACGTGCGGCATCGCGCCACCGACGGCGGTGCTGATCCGCTGGCACTCCTCGTTGGTGTCGCCGTCGAGCAGCGTGACCCCGCCGACCTGCGGGCAGGACGTCGAGCCGTGTACGAGGTAGCCGTTGGCCTGCCCGGCGGTGACCCGGCGCTCGATCTCGTGCAGGGGCAACCGGCCCAGGGTCTGCCATCCGGTGCGCAGACCGCGGATGTCCTTGCCGCCCTGGCCGCGCCGGTGCGCTGGGTTCCACCACACCCATCCGGGCTCGATGTTGTAGCCCAGGGCGTAGGCCCGGCGGATGTTGGTGATCAGGTACTCGGTGCCGGGGTCACGCATGGCGTTGGCCACCAGGGGATTCGGTGTCAGCGGTGCATCGGCCGGCCGGTCGACCAGCCCGGTCATGTGACATTCCGGTGACCGTGTGCGATACTCATGCGCAACTGCTCTCCTTGCCGGGATAGTAAGTTGTCGGGGCCCCAGACCTTTCGGTTCGGGGCCCCTCCGCTTTGTCTGGGACGCTACTCGGCTACCTGATCACTTGGCTACCGGCGGCGTTCCGTCGTCCATGGTCCAGATCATCGGACGGTCATCGGTCGCGCCGACATCGCTGCCCGTGTCGCCGTCCGTTTCGGTGCCCCTGGCCTTGTCCAGGCCGGCGGCGAACCCACGGTCCAGCATGTCGAGTAGCACCGTGCCCGCACTGGGCACGTCGAGAAACGACCGATCCACCACGTACTCGATCGACGCCAGGTGCCCGTCGACCTTGCGTTGCATGCGTACGCTGATGATCTCGTGTGACATGTGATTCTCCTTATACTCCAACGAAGTTGATAATGTTATCGGCGGCTACACATCTGTCTACTTAGGTCATCAGTCGGCGACCTCCACCTTGCCGGAACCCTGGCACTGCCAGCACTCTTGACTGCCGTTCTTGCCTGATCCGCCACACACCCCGCACGTCTCCTCGTGCACCGCCGGTGGTCCGCCGCGAGTGAGCATCAGGCCGGCACCCCCTCGATGCTCAGCGCCGTCTGTCGATCAACGGCCAGCGTCGGACCGTCGTCGAACTTCTTGATCCACCGGCACATGTGGTCCGGGAACCGCGACGTGTACGCCCAACCACGCTGCTCCAGGAAGGTGTACTCGGCGAGCTCCAGGTCACTGCGCATGTCGATGATCCGGTTGCGGTGTTCCTCAACCGTGACCGGAGTGCGCGGCTTGGCTGGCGCGGCGGGGTGGCAGTTCGCCCGTTCCTCGTCAGTGATCGGGTCGCCGATTTGGTCAGACATCCTTGGTCTCCTTACACCTCAACGAATTCGAGTTCACGCATGTCGAACTCTTCGGGTTGTTTCGTCCACGTGCGGCCGCATATCTTGGCCTCGGCCTCGATCGGGACACCGTGGAACGTCATGGTCATCGACGCCTGGAGGTCGGCGAGCGCGCGGGGCGCCATCCACTCCGGCACGCACAGCAGGATCTCGTCGTGCACCAGCATCGACAATGCCCACCCCCACCCGCGGCGCACGACCTCGTGCACGGCGCAGGCCAGTAGCTGGCGTTGGTTGCCTTGGGTGGCGTAGTTCAGGCCCTTGCGGGAAGGTCGTGCACCCCACGCGATCCGACCGTCGTCACGCAGGAACGCCCGGTCCCACAGCGGTGCGACCCAACCGTTCTCCAGCACAACGTACCGGCCAGCGTTCATGTCGTTGCGGTAACGGGTGAGGTCTGGGTACCGAGCCATCCACCGGGCCACAATCGCGTCGCCGGACAGCAGGTCCAACCCGCCCTGCGCGGCGTACTGCCAGGCGTCGAAGTCGAAGTCCTGGGTCAGCGACTCCAGCACCTTCTTGGGTGCGGCGCCGTAGCACCAGGCGAGGAACGCGCGCTTGCCGCCCTGGCGCATGAGGTAGTGCACGGTGCCCGCGTCGTGGCCGAGGGCGGGGTCGTAGAGCCGGCCGAACACCGCGGTGGCGATGGCCGAGTTGAGGTCGCCGGAGAGGATGTCGGCGAGCAGGTTGGCGTCGCCGGACAGGCCGGCCATGGTGCGCGGCTCACCCTGGGAGAAGTCGCAGGACACCAGCACCCACCCGGGCGGCGCGGCGATGGCGGCACGCACCCGGGTGTCACGCTTGGGTAGCTGCTGGACCGGCGGCCGCATCGCCGACTGGCGCGAGGTGATGGTGCCTGCCGCGCGCATCGAGCAGCGCATCCACCCATCGAGGGTGAGCGCGTGCAGCATCGGCTCGATGTAGGTCGACCGGAACTTACGTGCCTTGCGCACCTCGGTGATGGTGCGGGCGAGGACACCGGCCTCGTCGTCGCGCTTGGCCAACTCGGCGAGCACGAACCGATCCCACGACGGATCACCGGTCTTGGCGCTGTACTTCGGCGAGGCGATGCCCATCCGCTCGAACGCCTGACCGACCGACGGGCCCATACCGGAGATCGCGACGCCGTGCTCCAGCATCTTCGCCGCGCGGTCGGTGATGACCTGTTCGAGCTGGTGGTCCAGCCACCGGGCGTAGGGCCCGTCGATCATCAGGCCGCGCAGGGTGGCCCGGTCGATGTGCCACTGGAGCGCGAGGTCCAGCTGGGCACCGGGCCACTGCCCGCGCTGCTGGAGCTGGGCGACGTGCAGGTCGAACATCCGCTTGACCATGACGGCGTCCAGGCCGGAGTACACCTGGTAGGTCGGGTCGCGGAACGGGATGGTGGCGAACCAGTGGCCGAGCTGGTCGGTCTTCTTGCGGCACCCGGTCGGCGCCATCGCCGAGGCGGCCGCGTCGCGCTCGGCTTCCGCGCGTTCGAGCACGTCGGTGCCCAGCTCACGGCGGCTGGAGGGTTTGAGGCCCTTCTCCTGTGGGATCTTGCCGTACGCGTCGTCCATCGAGGTGACCGTGCGCGGGTTGGCCCACGCCAGGGTGACCTGACTGTCGACGATGTGCGGGTGGTCGTCCTCGGTGCGCACCGATCCGGGTAGTCCGCGGGTCAGGAACCGCACTTCGTTCTCGGCGTAGTGCGCGACGAACATCCGGTGCCGGCGGATCAGGTGCGCGAGGTACCGCAGGTCGATCTTCGACACGTCGATGACGAACGCGACGTTGCCGTCGGAGATCTGGACGGCACGCAGCTGGTAAAGCTGGTCGAACGGGTCGACGCCGTTGGACTCGCAGTCGATCCCGAGCACGACGTCACGCCGCTGGCCAAGCCATTCGCCGAGCTGGAGCAGCTCCGCATCTGTCTCAATGGAACAGATGCGGATGTCCTCGGCCGGGGCGTGGATGATCATCACGCTCGGTGCTTCGGGCAGTAGTCTCCGTCGGCAGCGGGGTCGATCTGCCAACCGTCTTCGCGCGCGTCGTCGTACGCCTCGTTGGGTGTGTGCGCGTAGACGAACTCCGCGCACACGCGACCCTGGCTCTCATGGTCGCAGCGCACCATCACTTCGAGGTAGACCAAGCTCATGCCGGCCACGTTAGCACACGTTGACACTCGTTGATACCATGCGTTAGGGTGGCGTCGTGACATGGGGGTGTGTCCGGCGCATGGTGTGCCGGCGATCAAGGATCGAGGAGACCATGGGTGTGCGGAAGACCACGCGACAGGCGTTAGCCGCTGCTGCGGCGGCGACCAACCCGGCGACCCGGTGTGCGTGCGGGACCTGGCGCACCCCGGGCGTGCAGCACACCAGCGGTGACACCGGGTGTGAGCCGAAGGGCCTACCCACCCGGTGGTGCTCGAAGTGAACGCACGGCGCAGCGAGTTGATCACCGCGTTCAGCTTGGGCATCGTGGCCGCCTGCGTGGTGCTGCTCATGGTGGTGCGGTGACTCTGCGCGGCTACCAGCGCGACGCGATCGAGGCGCTGGAGAAGGACTGGTCCGCCGGGCTGCTGCGTCTCGGTGTCGCGCTGCCGACCGGCACAGGCAAGACACACATCATGGCCGAGCTCGCCGTCGAGTTCGCGAGTACGCATCGGTTCGGGTCCGGCATCGACCGGCCGGGGCGGGTGCTCG
>Ga0247762_1000196_pt1 | contig 23960 bp, 9 predicted proteins | sample UWRJL081202R4_FD_181016 | JGI IMG/M metagenome (GOLD analysis project Ga0247762, IMG submission 181016) | Plant litter microbial communities from Arlington Agricultural Research Station in Wisconsin, United States - UWRJ-L081-202R-4 | ecosystem: Environmental > Terrestrial > Plant litter >...
CTGGTAACATCATCGAGCTCTTCGTAATTGCCACCCACGTTTACAACAAAGATCTTCTGCGATAACGGATCCAGACTCATCTTCCACGGATTACGCATACCGATAGCCCAGATACTGCGCTTCTGACGGCTGGCCCCCGCCTCGTTATAATACGGGTTGCCGGGAGCAGGCTGGCCGTCCTCAGTCAGGCGAAGGATCTTACCACGGTAAGTATCCAGCTTGGCAGCCTCTGACGGCGAGTTGCTTTCACCGATCGCTACATACAGCAGACCATTCTTAAACAGGATGGCGCCGCCATTATGAAAACCGTTGATAATCGGATCGAACTCCATAATGCGTGTCACAGACGTAACCTGGTTAGCCGCACTCACCACAATCCGATCAAGATAGTGAATCGTCTTGGCCGCATTAGTATAGAAAATATAGATCTGCCCGTTTTGAGCGAAGTTAGGATGCAGCGTTATCCCAAGAAGCCCTTGCTCGTCGGCAGTAGTGGTAGCTACGGTATGAACAGTACTCACAGCGCCATTCTGAAGTACCTTTACAGTACCGGAACGTTCAGCGATAAAGATCCGCCCATCAGCGGCGTGAGCCATAGAAGTTGCCTCATTGATATTGTCACCGGTAAGCTTCTTCGCCGTAAAGCCGGTCGGCAGCTGAGCATAAAGCACATTGCCACACAAGGCAAACATAAACACAAGCACATAAATAGATCGCTCGACCCATCGCCATTTCGAAGCGAACGCCGGTCTACCCTGTAAAATTTTTCTCTGCATAATTGTTGGGGATTGGTTAAATAGTATAATATAAAGTTTAGTGGTGTCCACACAGCATATAGCACACCACCATCTCACCCCACAATCCCCACAACTTCAACGACCCTGTAACTCCAAAGGAGACATTATTCAAACAGCCAGTGCGCAGCTATACCTAACGTTGTGTATACAACACCTTCCTTACTGAGTAACCCTCCCCAACACCATTTACCGATGAACAGCAGTAGCACCCGTTATATAGCTGCCGACGGCTAAATTCCTTAACACAGGGAAAGTTATTAGAAATATCAAGGAGGGCTAATCTATAAATATGGGGAATGTGGTATATTATATCGTTCGTTGTTGGGTATTGGATTGTGTGTAATGTGTGCATACTGGGGAGATCAATGTTGTGGAGGGTTAAGGGAGGAAGTCTGGAGGGAGTGTGGAGAAACTTTGTAGAATCGACGATTTTCAAGGGAAGTAGAAGGCAGGTAGAAACGATGTAGAAGGCAAGGTGGAGGCACTTGTGTGTGGGTGAGTACTCCTTTAGGGGGAGGCTGAGCAGGTGTATTGTGTCCCCGAGTGCCTCGGGTAGGGACCTTACGCCAGCTTAGGTATCGGGCGAGGGGACTTCGACAGTCGGGAGAGTACCGAGCATAGTAGGCTGTCTTCCTTACTATATACTATACTATATACTATTCAGACACCTGTACAATATTGCAATACATCAAACGTTTCATATATTAGAATATATATTGAATACATAAACCCCATTTATTATGGCTATTCTTCCGAATGCGTCGCCCTTATTTGGAATTACCGGGCTTGTTGGGAACCTGATGTTCAGGAGTATCAATGGCAAGACGGTTGTGTCTGCTTACACACCTCCTCGTAAACGAAAGAAAATAAGTGAATTGCAGCAGCTCATGCGGCAGCGGTTTGCCGATGCGGCGAAGTATGCAAAGGAGGTTACGCGGGACCCCATGAAGCGGGAACAATATAAAAGAAAGGCGAAGAAGTGGGGTGTGAGCAGCGCATATACGGCTGCAATTACGGATTATATGCGTATGGGGAAGATAGAATCTGTCGATACGTCGAAAGTGGTGAAGAAGAAGGAGGTTGTTGTAAGAAACGTAAGGGGGCGCGCTGCTTTCGAAGAAGTGGAGGTGAAGTTTATTGAGCGTGGTGGAAAAGAGCTGGCAAAGGGGTTGGCTGTATCGTTGGGCAATGGGGGTTGGAGGTACCGGTATCGCGGGGTGCCATTGGATTGGGGTAATGTGATCGTAAGGGTTGAGGCGGTGGATGTGCACGGGTGTGTGGCTATAAAAGAAGAAAAAATAAACCGCGCGTTAATATAGATGGCCACCCGAAGATAGCCATCTATTATGTATTGACAATAGCGAATGACCGGCCGTGTTAGCCGAAGGTGAAGGCGTAGCCGAGGGTGATGGTGGTGTCGTGGGTGGAGCGTTGGGGGGAGTTTCTTTGTTGGTTTAGGATATTAAGGGTGAGGGCGTGGCGCTTTCTAATATTATACAGGGCGTTGCAGCGGATGTTAAGGACGTTGTTGTCCCAGGAGTTGTCGACTTTGCTGGCGTTGTAGGAGATGGTGGTGCCTGTGGTCAGTTTCTTTTTCAGGAACTTTGTGCTGAGGCCGATCATGGGACCCATGGTGATAAAATCGTTTCTGCCTATCGTGTTGTAGGTGATATTGAAGGCGCCGGAGAAGTTAAAGCCTTGTTTCAGGCGCATGGCGTTATACATGATGGAGCCGTTATAAAACCGTGAGCCATTGCCGTTTCTTACTACGCCGCCCTGTTTATCGCCGGTTTCCTGGAAGCTGATGTCTGTTGTGAGTACGCGCATGGTTTCTTCGGTTTGCTTCAGGGTATAGTTCAGCGTGCCGCTTGCGTTTTGTGATGTCTGGATGAAGTTCAGTGTGTCCAGGTTCTGGAAGTTATCAAGCTGGTTTATGGTAAGAAACTGCGGGCGTATGCGCATATAGGTCTGGAAATTTGAATAATTCAGCGTAGCAGAAACTTTGTCTGTTGGTGTGTATGCCAGGTTGACGGCACCTATTGCCCTGCTGGAGGAGCCTGACTTTTCGCCGTCGAGGTTGTCGCGTTGAAAGCCGGCGTTCATTGCGAATTGGAGCTTTCCGTTGAAGAGTGGCTGAGCCGCGTTTACGGTAATGTTCTCAAGATCGTTGTTTATATAATATGCCCCCAGTGTCTGGTAACCAGGATCTACACGTTCATACCCAACGCCCATTACGGTTTTCTTCAATGTATATTGTAGCTGTGTTTTAACGGCGTTGTAAAATCCGGTGGACGCTTTGCTGTGTACAAGATTTTTCAGGACACCGCTGCCTTCTGCGTCTTCAGCGCGCAGATCGCGGGTCAGAGCGCTGGCGGCATACTCTACCATGAGGTCCAGCTGTTTTACCAGTTTGATATTGGTATTTACACTCACTACGGTATTTTCCATAGGGTAAATGCCGAGGCTGTCCGGTTTGAACGCTATTGACTGCGGATCGTCCCATGCGCGGAAGATGATTATGCCGGCACGGTACTTTTCTTTTTGAAACTGTAATCGCGTTCCGAAGCCCATTCGTTCGTAGGCTGCCGGGACCGTAACATTGGCGGTGTCGTACTCGACGGCCTTTTGCAGGCTACCGTAAATTATACTGCCTTTAAATGGCCCTTCCGGCTCGAAGTCTGCCCCGGCTCCGCGAAACAGGTAGCCGTTTAGTGTATAGGGTGAGTATGTCATCGTTATATCGCCGACATGACCGGTTACCCATTTATACGAGGGATGTATGCTGAACCGGTTTGAAGGGATAGGATAGCTGTATTTGCCGCCGAAGTCGGACAGTACAAAGGTGAATGGGAGATTTACCAGGCCATAGAGATTCATATTCATACTGCCGTTGACGAAGTATGAGAAGGGGCTTCGCCCATAGCCTCCGTTGCCATCATAGCCAATTCCGTTAGCGGCCAGCCCTCCGGTAAATCGCACCGGGCTTTTTCCGAATTGCTGTTTAAGATTATCCAGCTTAAACGACTGTGCTACTGCCCGGTCCACTGTAACACCCAGCAGAATTGCCGTGAGCAATGCGTATGTGATCTGTAGTTTTATTTTCACGGCTTCTGTACTTTAATATCAACCACTATGTACGACTGTAAGCCGTCTGTGTGGTATTCTTTGATCTTTATGGCTCCCTTTCGATTGTCATCTGTACGGAAGAGTACGATGCGTGGAAGCGTATTGCTGTCAAATGGCTTCAATCCATTGCCTAACGATTCGATATCGATATTCTCCAGCGGTTCGCCGGTTACCAGTTGGTCGAAATCAGTTTCGGTAAAGTTCAGACCACATTTGCACTTCTCCTGCGAGTTTATAAAGTATGTGATGTGTGCCTGCGGAAGTGTATTGAACGTGAAGTTCTCTACAGAGTCCGGCGACACAAACCGGTTGAATGTAAATGAGGCGTTCAATCCGAAGAAGGCAATGTCCACATACTGACCGAGGGAATCCGGATCGTCCTTCCGGATCACGCGTCGCAGTACCGTCGAGTAGAGGCTTCCGATGGTGCTGTGCGCGGTGTTGATGCCCAGCTTTATATCGGTATGCGTGCGCAGGCCGCTGTTCGGTTTTACGGTGATCTCGTGGGTTATGTTTTTTGTCTCCTTTCCGTTTGCGACGGACATGGTGATGGTGTATGTTCCGGGAGAAGCAAAGTATATGGACGATTGCTGCCTGTCGTTATTCTTCAGCTGTCCTCCTGTGGTTTGCCATTGCCAATCCAGTACGCCTACCGTGGTGCTTGCCAGTGTGGCGGTCAGGGGAGCTTCATAGTCTTCGTCCTGGAAAGAGGGTTCGATGGCAAAATCAGCAACCAGCGCAGGCGACACCGTTATGCTTTTGGATATGGAGTCTATCTCTGTCCCGTTTTCGATCACCAGGGTTAGGATGTGATCACCGGGGGCGGTATACATTACGGAAGGAGGATCGTACCCGTCAAACGATGCGGGCTCTCCGTCGGGGAATTTCCAGTGGTATGCGGTGCCGCCCTGTGTTTTGTTCGTAACCGTAACATTCACGGGCGAGATGTTGTTTATCGCAATGCTTGTTTCGAAATCCGGTGTCACTGTTCCTAATATCCGTAAAGTGATCTCCTTCGATTGGCGGTCGTCACCATTCCAGGCTTCCAGTTTTACCTTATAGGTTCCTCCGGCGGTGTAGCGTACGACACCCGGATTATGTTTGTCAGAAGTAGCGGGGTCTCCGCCTTCAAACGTCCACAGGTAATTTTCAGCCCCGGTGGTCCGGTTCTCGAATGTAACTTCTACCGGGATCGAGTAGTCTTCGTTTTGTACTTCATACGTGAAGTTCACGGAAGCGGGGACGGCTTCTTCGTGAAAGCAGGCTCCCAATAGCAAGCTCATCGCGCTTAGCCATGACGTGAGACTGTACGACACACGCATGGTTTTAATACGTTTCCCGAATGATCTCATAGGTTCCGTTTTTTTGTTTAAACCAAGCCCGTATTGTGTCCAATGCCTGCGAATAATTTTCCGTAGCGAGGTCGCCGCCGACGGTTGTGGCTATGGGGTAATCTTTTATTACTGGTGCCAGCATTTCCATTACGCGATAGGCGCAAGGCATTCGTTGTCGTATATCGGCAATGGGGGAGTAGCAGCTCCTTTCGTTGGCAGACAGTATTTCTTCCAGGTAATGGATGGCCCTGTATGTGCGTGTATATATGAGATCGGGGAAGAGCTCATAGACCACGTCATCGTTCAGCCGTAACGTGCGAACACGATTCAGTACAACATCGATGGCGTGCTGATCTTCCATGCGGGCCAGCGCCACATAACCGGCCCATCGATCCGGGCTCTTCAGCGGAGGTTCTTTATCTTCTACATACGATTTGATCTTCGGTGCCTCGTCACGCAGTTGCAGGTAGCCGATCAGTTTGAATAATTTACCCGGAGAAGCGGGAAGTTTTTGCAAACGGCTTTTGATCGAATCGATGGCTGTACGATCGAAATCTGCCGGCTGAAATCGTACGAGCGCATTATCGATCATTCCACTGATCCCTCTGTCGGGATCGTGCCAACCGGCTATGAGAAGGTTTACGATTTTCTTCCGGAGATTCTTTTGCTGCACACGCTGCCCGAGGCCGCCCAGCAGATAGTAGGCTTCCACGCGTATGGTGGTCACGGTATCGTGCAGATAAACAGAAATCGGCTTTATATAATCACCTCCATTTTTGTCTGTGAGTGGAAGCGGCTTCGGTGTCTGCTTGCTCTGCAGGGCGGAAAAGTATGCGTCTGTTTCCTGCCTTTGCGCGGACACGTTATGGCATAACAGGGATGTTAATATTATCGTTGCCATATGCAACGGGAGGGTCCTTACTTTACTCATAATTGGTTTTCGATTACCACACGGCTTATCCACGTCACCAGGTCCTTATTCTGTTCCCACCACTGTTGGGCTGCGCGTACATTCTGCCGGATCACGTCGTCACTATCGGCAGCGGCTGGCAGCGGCAGCGTTACCGTGGTCAGGTTCTTAAATTCTGCGGTTGCCATGGCGCGCCGACTGTGATCACTGCTTTCCAGGGCACCGATCACCATATCCATTCGTTTGCTATAGTCCAGGTTCCTGTATTCTTTTTTATTCAGAATAGCTTCCACATTGAGTATTACCTGTTTGTTCCTGCTCCACCAACCCCTGAGGAGGGGCACGAGTTTCGGTTCTTCGCCGGAAGGCACTGCCTTGTCCTTCATGCCGTAGCCGGTGAGATACGTAAAGGCCCTGAAAGGCGATATGCGTCCGTGTTCGTTGTTACTGTATTGCATATTGTCGAGCAAACGGGGTATGGCTTTATCATAGTTCAGCGGCACCTTGATCTGTATTGAGTCTTTGATCTGCCATTCGTAGGATACACATAACATATATCTGCCGGGATACGTAAACTCTCCCATCAGGTCGTTCAATTCGAAGCGGCGCGTGAGCATATCGCCTGTGTTCATCGCTAGTTTTGTTTGCTTCATTTGTACAAGCCGGTGCATTCCCGATTTACTTATCCGGTATTGATACGTGCCGCCGAGGGTCCTGAACCATCCAAGTTCTTCGCGTGCCACATACGTCCCTTTTTCGAATCGCTTCAGCTGAAAATACAGCCAGGCTGTATTAAGATCGAATGTTTCCACCGTTCTGCGGCTTTTCAGCGTGACGCTCATGGGAACGGTATCGGCAAAGAATACTGTGGTGTTAGATAGTTTCAGATTAATCTCCAGATCGTCCCTTGTCAATGTCAAGACCGATTCCGGGTTTTGTGCAAAAGCGTTCAGGCATGACAACGCTACTAACAACAAACTGCATACTGTTTTTTTCATCGTGTTCTTCCCCGCAGTATTACAATACTTTCGTCACTAAATTCGGATACGCCTTCGGGATTTTTGAGGCTTATGTCGGATGTGGGGTGCATCAATCCCTGGGTGGCGTGGTCACCGGAGCCAAACGAATCGTGGTCACTCGCGTGGCCTACCTCATGCCTGCCGACTATCTGGCGTCGTTTATCGGTCTTGACATTCAGATAGATCCAGGTGTTGCCCGTGGCAAGCTCCTCGGTTCCCTGCGTCGAGCTCCACTCACCGTCAGGGTCTACCATCAGAGGGGGTTCGTCGCCTTCGGACACATTGATCACAATGCCATCCGGATAGTAGTTCGTTTTTCCCGTGTCAAAGTCTCCATCCGACTTGGGATCCAAATAGTGTGCTCCTATAATGGACTTCGGCTTGATGCCCAATTTATCTCTATAGATTCCCAGCTGCGTTCTCACATACAAATCATTTCTTTTATACCACGCCTGTGCTTTTTCGTTTATCTTTTTTTGCGCTGCCGATCTTACGGCCGGATCGGGGCCAAATAAATAATCGGCCAGTTCGTCACCGGATGGCAATTCGGTTGCCGGGTCAGGCGGGGACAATTCAGTTACATACCGTTTTGTTTCGTCTAATTTTACGATACTGGAGACTACACTATAATCCGTACATCCATTTCCCGAAAACGCAGGATCGATATTACTCTTGTTCATTATTTTGGCCATGTCCTGACTACCTACCATCTCGTAAACATTTTCGAACACGATCTTCTTGCGCACCGTCCAGATATCCGTTTTTGCCTGCTTCAATACTTTAAAAGCCTTATCCCGGATCACCGCCTTGAGAATGTAGTTATCGCCTGCCGCTACCGACGCCGAAAAGGTGACTTTGTTCTTGCCTTTATTCTCGCCTGTGGTATTGACTTCTGCCTGAGATTCTATTGTCTTCGTCTGGGCAGTATATCCTGCAAACGGTTTCCATGAACCCAATTTTCCGCCGAATCCAACCCCTGCGTTATCATCACCCGCGTCTCCATTATAGTCTATGATGCGTTTCGGATCATTGGCCATGTCGTCGGGATCGTCATAAGTCCAGCTTAATGTGATGGGAAGGGCAGTAGCTACGCCTTGTCCTTTCTTGTTTCTGATTTTGACCTGGGCTTCTATATCCTGCAGTATTTCGGTTGCCTTGACGTACGGCTTGACCAGGTTCAGTTTCCCTGCCGGCGTTAGGGCAAGGGACTGAATCTCTACTGTCACCTGCTTTTCGGCCGAGTAGCTTTCGGTAAATTTTTCGTCAGTGCTGACCGAGAGTTTGACTTTATACGGTGAGTCGTATATATTTATATAGGCTCCCTTGTTTGCGCCTGTATTCATTTTTCCATCCCAGGAGATCCTGACTGCTTTGCCCTGACTGGCAATCGTATTATCTACATACACAGGATTTGTCGCATCGCCGTTTTTGAATACCTCGAACTTTGCATATTTCCAATCGCCCGATTTGACAGTATAGGCTACGTCGAGGTTTTCCACGGTAGGAGCGAAGAACTTGTCTGCTGCCAGTGTTACATATGTACGCTTGACAAGTACCCTGGCTGTCGAAGACGCTGCCGCTACCGTCACAGCTTGCTCGGGCTCGTCAAGTTCAGTCTCGTCCAGCTCTCCAAGTTTTACCACGGCGTCGTCGCCCTGCCCGGTGGCGCCCTGCCAGATGATATCTGCTGAATTCAGTACGATCGATGCATCCGATCCGGATACCTCCAACTTTATCTCGCTCTCTTCTCCTTCTACATAAATAGATTCTCCGTCTTCGTATTGTACGCTGTCGTAGGTAATCAGCAATTTGAAGTCTTTGACCTTTTCTGTAATGGCCGAGCACACAGCGCTTTTTATCTGTGAGAGATCAGACGGGTTAAGAACCTGGTCTCTTATCTGCAAGGCGAATGCATTTAATTGGTCGTCATCATTTAAAATAGCAAAGATGGCATTCTCCAGGCCCGTCACCTGCTTCTTATAGGGTTCGAAACAACCTGTTATATCGCCTTTGCCGGTTTCGAAGCTCCACAGGTTTTGCTGATATTCCTGCAGTGTAACAAACACGCGGGTCTTGAAATCATCTGCCGTGAGGTTGCCATCGTTGAGGTCGCCTTTTTCGATATTTTCATAATTTCCATCGGACAACGAAAGCATGGACAGGGGTGTGTGAATCTGGTCCCACTGGTATTTGGCGAGCTCGCGGCTGCCATCGGAATAGTCCATCAAATTTAAGGTCGATCCTTTGGGAAGTGGTTTGAGTTCGTCGAAGGTATGGTTCAGGCGAAAGGCCCCGTGGCCGATCTCGTGAGCCATGGTGATCACAAACTCCGACTTATTACCGGTCATGAGTTTGTCCATAAATATAAACCCAACGTTTTTCCGAAATGGATTTACGCCTGACCAATCCTGCTCCGCCGGCAGCACGAGGAAGAGATAATGCGCATCCGGATCGAACGACTCCCGGGCAGCAAAGTCCTTGATGACCTGCGTCATCTCCACTGTATAGGTCTTTGGGGCTATACTTCCTATCCAGGGTATACTCTTCATTCTGCCATCGCCATCAAAATCATAATTGCTGATAAGCGGTGGCTTTATCTCCACACTCCACTGAACCAACGCCTGGCTGTAGATGTTGTTCAGATCCTTCTCCAGCTCTTCCCGGGTACAGGTCGATCTTTTGTCGTTAACCGGTACCACCACGAGCTTGCGGTACATCTGCTCATAGCTCACTACATTTATCTTCCCGACTTCTACATTTGCCGTATCCTTTTTCTGATAGGCAATGATCTGAGTTTTCTCACCGGGGTTATTATAACCATATACTTTAACCCGCGTTGTAGCGGCATCTGTTTTCGAGGACTCCACTTCCCCTGTAACCGATCGGAAGAAGAGCCCATCCGGCAACACATCTCCTTTACGGGAGACAACGTCGACCCAATCCGACATGCCCGTGGGAACCGATTTCCAGGGAATGTAGTAGATCGGTCGGGAGTCTTCTCCCCATTCATGTATTGTGTCATAACGGTCTTCGGTATTGGGATACTGATAATAATCAAAACCGTATTTCGTCAATGGATCGTTCTTCACGAAACTCACGGTATAGGATTTGCTTCTTACGGATTTTTTATCGATTCCTTCAAAGGAGCTTTTGATCTCTTCGAATCTGTCTTTCAATTCTTCCATCTTTTTCTCCAGCTCTTTCTTCGTGGGTTCGCCATCGGGTAGTGCGTCGTGCGTGGCCTTCGCCTGGTCGTATTCCAGTTTCAGATCGAGGAGCTCTTGCGTATTTTGTTTCACCTGGTCGGCTACTTCCGCCGGCAGCTCCTTTTCGGCGTGCTCGTTTACTTTGTTTATTACGCCGGCAAGATCATCGGCATCCGTATCGATCGTCATCCCGTTCAGTCGGGATACTATGCCCCGGTAGTCGCGAAATATATCCTCGGCCTCGTCAACATCCGCTACGCTACCTTCGCTGACATCGTAGGTGGTTATTACTGCACCGGCGATGAGTTGTTTATCAGTGTTCACCTGTATATTATCAAACACCACCAATACCTTTGCTCTTCCTAAAAACGGAACGGTTACGTAACCTCTGCCGCTGAATGATCCCGCGCCGCCTACCTGGGTGATCTTTATGGGGAAATCTCCCGCGGTGAAAACATCGCCGGGCTGCAATACTGTTAAGGGTTGGCGGTTAGTGATCTGCGGATCGGGTACGATACGGCAGTTCACAAATGAGTCAGACTCCCGGGGAGGCAGCGACACGGTATATACATCGCTGTATACGGGCTGATCGCTGTTGCAGAAGCCGGCTATGCGGTACTCATATTCAACACCGGGCTTTACATCGTACACCAGCGCTGACGTTGACGATGAATGCTGATCGAACCATGCCGCATCGGCTACATCTTTTTGCCGATAGCTTACGAGGTAACCGGTATGCCGGCTGTTCGGCGCCCAGGCAAACTCGAGATTGCCGAACTGCCCTGCCGAACCGTTTATACCTGTGGGAGGCGGGCAGACATCCTGAAAGCTGAACCAGTAGATCTCGCTATAGCCCTGGTTCCGGAATATATCCACGTCGTCTATACCGCCGCGTGCGCGTGCGCGGATACGCCAGCCGTAGCGTTTGCCGGGCAGCAACAAGGGCTGCGATGGTCCGTAGAGCAATGTTGTAGCGCGCGTGGTGGTTTCGTAGAGCGGCTGCATAGACTGGAATGCCACTTCGGGGGCCAGGCTGTTATCCCAAAGCTCTACCAGTTGAAAGTCATACTCGGTAACATAAGCTGAGTTCGGTGAATTGAGGTGACGTGGTGTCCACTGGAAGATTATATTCTGGGGCTCTTTCAGAGCAACCGCTTCGCCTTTACGTGGTATGTTCAGCAGCGGAGGATCGCTCAGGCTTATCCATGCCATGCTGCAAGTCTTTGTACTGGCCACCTGCCCGGTAGTGACTTCTACCGCCTCGAAGCAAAACTGGTAGAACCCTTCGGGCAGCTTAGCCTGCTGCACATATTGAGCGCGTGTTATGCCGGCGAAGTCCAGGTTGTCCGGGCTGAAGTATGGTGCCAGGTCGCCTAACGATAAGCGCAGGGGCACCCCGGCTTCGAGTTGAATAATGGGCAGCGCGCCAAAGTCGCGGGTGTGCAGCTGTACGTTCTGGCTTTCAATGTTCATCCGAAGCCGAACACTGAGCACGGGTTTGTTCAGGTCGCGGTTCGTCAATATCACCACCAGCTTTTCCTGGGTAGAGGCGTAGTAATCGGTGAGCTGCAACGTATAGGGCGGGCGTAATAGCGTGGCTACCTGCACGGGTTGCTGCGCCTGGGCAGTAACAGCGGGTAGGAGACAAAAAGAGACTATCTGTATAGCTTTTGCCAGGACGCGGTATACGCGAAACCTGTTAGCTATTTTGCCTGTTATTCTCATATTCGTAAATGAAGAAGCCTCGTTTTTACCCTGCAGAGTATTGCCCGGCCCGCCGTGCTTCGACGAAGTATTTATATTCATGAAATTGTTGTTCACGTTAACGATCAATACACCATTACTTTCTGTATCGCGCTTCCTTTAGCGGTTTCCAGTACCAATAAATACGTTCCGGCAGCCAGGTTCACTGTATAGTCCAGCTCGTACTCGCTGCTTCCCTGCGCCTCACGCTCGCTCACTACTTTGCTGTCGCCGATCGATATCAATCGCAAGCGTATCGATGATACCTCCTGCATTCCGACCGTCACAGTAAACGTTCCGGAGGTTGGGTTGGGGGTTACGCTGAAGTTTTCGATGAGAGGCGATTCGGTTTGAGGTGTGGTGCTGAATTCGGTTCCCAATACGGTTATTGTTTTTGTAAACTCTGCTTCGCAGCCTTGCAGAAAGGTTTTCATATAGATCGTATAAACACCTTCGCTGGAGAAGATCACCACTGCCTTGTTATCTTCTTTCGTAGCGAACTGAGCAGACTGCGCGTCGGAGGTCCACCACTGTACGCTGTCTGATTCCGTCGTGCTGATGTTGAGCAGTGTTATATCTTCAGCAGCAAAGGCCTGTGTGCTGACCACGAATTCGGCATCGATATCCAATCCCTGCCGTTTCAGGGTCAGGCTGCCTTCGCCTTCGCATCCGTTCGAGTCTGTGGCCAGTACGTGATAGGTGCCCTCTTGTGTTAGTTTTACAACGCCGGTGGTGGCAGTATAGCCTTGAGGACCGGTCCACTGATATGTGGCATTGGCATCGCTCAGCGAAGCATCGGCATTATAGCTTTGGTCGTTGCACAGGTACCGCTCTTTACCCAGGGCTACGCGTATCGGTTCGGGGTCGTTCAGTTGATAATTCCGGAAGCTCCTGCAATTATTCGCATCGACGATCATCACGCTGTATGTGCCTTCGGGCAAGCCGTCTATATCTTCCGTTGTGGCGCCGGTACTCCATTCGTAGCGGTAGGGGGCCGTACCTTCAGTAATGGTGATGTCGATTCCGCCGTTGGCATAGCCAAAGCACTGCGGGGCGCGGAGAAGGCTGTCTACATGCAAAATATTCGGTGAGGCCACCCTGGCTGATGTTGTTGTGATACAACCGCGAACATCGGTTACGAAGGTGAAATAAAGGCCTTCGACCAGGTTGCCGATCTGTGGTGTTGTACTGCCTTCAGACCATTCATAACTATACGGCAACGTTCCGCCCTGGATATTGGCTATTGCTGTGCCATCCATGCCTGAGCTACAACTAACCGGTGTGGTCGTTATTTGTCCATTCAGCAAATCGGGTTGTACCAGTGTGAACGCGGCAGAGTGCTTCTTCACCTGGTTCTTATCGGTGATACGTATTCTATAGACGCCTGACCGGAGTTGTGTAGCAATACTGTCTGCCTGGGTGATGGAGCGGAATACGCCATTCTCTTCTATCTGCCAGTCGTATTGATAGGGTAGTGCGCCTGCTATTTTAACACCGCCCCGTGCGTTGGCCAGGATTTCGCCGTCATCGTATCCGTTACAGGTTACATAGTGATATTCGCTTACGGCAACCACTATCGGCGGCGGCTGTATGACATGATATTGTTCACTTATCACGTAGCAACCTGTCCGGTGATCAGGGTGCGCCAGGGGGTACTGGCTGTCGTAGGCCTTCAATATATAATAGCCGTCGGCCACGCTGTCAATGTTTACCTGGTAGCCTTCTGAAAGAGGAGCGTTGTCGTAAATGGCGTTTATGAGGTCCGTTGTGCCCTGCCATTCTGTTGTATAGCTTTTATCGGCCAGTGGTGTTCCGCCGTCAAGGATGGTTTCGATATAGCCGTTGCTATAACCGAAGCCCAGCGGATCGGTGATCTTGGAATAGGCTATACTCATGGGAGTTGCGGGTTGGGTTACCACGATGCTCTTCACTCCGCCACGATCGCCGCAGTTGTTTCCATCATAAACTTTGAACAGATATGTGCCTTGTGGAAGGAAAGTAACGACATCGGACAGCTGCTGGGCCATCGACACGTGTACCGAGTCTTCTGTTCCGGAAGGCACATAGTCATACCGATAGTTACCCACGCCGCCCTGTGCCGACAGGTTTATCTTCCCGTCGGCTCCACTGTAGCAGTGGACGGCTTCCGGTGTGATAACCGAAGAAACCGGTTGGGGCCGTACTAATTCGAAGCTGGCAGTGTGGTTAACCGGGTCGCCTGTGTAGACCGCCGTGCCCAGGTATGTACTCACAAGCTCCAGCTTATATTTTTTGTCGGACGGCAATGCACGCGGGCATATAAAACTGTTTTGGCCGTCGAGGGTTATGTCGGGAAACTGCGCCACGGTTTTATTGGTGATCAGCGGGTCCTTGAGGATTATGGTAAGGTGTTCCTGGTCCCCATTCTGATCGACATATAACGGTTTGGCAAACGTTATTTTAAAAGCTCCATCGTTGGGCTTATCGAAGCAACGGTCGGGCATGGGTGTAACGCTTGCTATGTCCGGCGCCGATATTCTCCCGGAAAGGGTCAGGATATTTGACTCGCCACCGTTACAATCAACGATCAGCTTGACAAACCGGTTGGCTATAGGATGCTCCATGAAGGCTTCCCCCTCCAGGTCATAGCCCGAGAGTTGTAAACGCTGCTGGCCCTGATATCGTGCCGGGAAATCCTTCCAGGTGGTGCCGTCCAGGCTGTAAACCCAATGATAGAACGATGCCGGGTTCCCGACAGGACCGACGATATTAATACGCGATTTATACGGAAGAATATTCGTATCGTCAGGGCCGTATCGGATGGGCAGTGTATACGATGTTGTGGTCAGCGTTACCTGGCTTGGCGCCGCGGCCGGGTACAAGGTGAAATCGACGGTTTTAGTACCCGGATTTACCATATCGGTGAGGGGCAGGTTGAATTGCACGTGTGTAGGCTTGGTGAACATCACGGCATCCCATGTAGCGTGTTCGTCACCCATAGTTGTTCCGAAAGGCACCTCCGCATCGACCGTAACCTTGAGCGATGTGGGGGGCCAGGATCCATACGTCACAACCCGTTGGCGGCTTATCGTTTGTCCGCCGGCGGACTCTGTCATTTCGCTCCAAAACGTATCGAATGGGCGGGCTCCGCTCTCGGCGGCAATCGTGAACGTGAAAGGTGACTTACCGTCGAACAACCATATTCCTGTTCCTGCCGCATCGTTTAAAGGGTCGTTGATAAAGTCCTCGTTGTGATTATTTCGCAGGTCGGCGTTCATCGTAAGCCGGGCGCTTTTCTTGCTAAGAGGTTGTATGTCTACTGAAATAGTCGTGTACTGTGGATGGTACGGCGGAAACTTTCCGGTAAAGGTTTGGTTGAAGCAAGGGGAGTCGCGGTTCAGGTCAAGATCGATATAGCCATTGCCTTCTCCGATTTTTCTACTGCCACACCCCGAAGTATCCGTCCAGCCGTCTCTTTCATTGTAAGCGCGGCCATAGCATACGATCTGTCTGACTTTATTATTGCTCTCGAGGAATATCTCCATATCGAAGTAATGCCAATCGCCGGCGTGCTCACGGGCATATACGTGGGAGACCGTTCCATCTTCATAGATCAGGTATACATCGATCCGGCTTCCGCAGCCTGAGCTGAGGTCACCCGGATAGTATACAGCTCCCTTCAGCTTCATCAGGTACTGGCTCGAAAAATCTTCCTGCGCGGCCGCCTCCAGGGCGACCACGGTCAATAAAAAGATGGTTACCAATAGCTTTTTCATAACGATATCAGTTGATATTTAATAATTTACTACTACCCATTTCACCCGGCTCATCTCACCGGTCTTGGTTACTACACGGATGCCGTACGTATATTCTGTATTGATAACCGGCGCCCTGTCTGCGATCTGTTTCTGCCCGGCCTTTACCACCTTCCATAGCGTTACCGGCTGATCTTTTGTCTTTTTGTAGAGCTGGTATTCTTCTACATTCTTCACGTTGTCGGCCCAGAGCAGCTCGACAGAATGCTGGCTCCGGTTGGCATTGCCGGTGAACAGCTTTACCATAAGCGCATCCGGATCGCCGGGAACTTTAATGCTTACCGGGTGTGCGGGCTTTGACTCTTTATTACTGGAGTCCTTGCTGATCAGGGTATAGTTATAAGCATGCCCGCGCGTAACGTCATTGTCCGTATACTCGCCGGGCGTCGTGGCGCGGTACCGCTGTATTGCCTTCCAATCTTTTTCGTCATCGGCTTTTCGATATAATGTGTGGGAGGCTATATCGCTATCGTGCGCGTCTGCCCACGTCAACTTCACTTTGTAGTTGACAAGCTCATACTTTGTAAATACCGGTGACGAGGGTGGAACGATGTCCGGCTTCATCGCTAACACCAGCGTGGAGAACCTGGATTGATTGAAGCGTCTGTCCAACGCGGTTACCGCGTAATAGATCTTGCGGTTGGAGAGGCGCATGCTTACCGTATCGGTATACGACGTTCCGGAGAATACGGAGTCCGTGAGCGGTGTCAGTTCCGCATTCTTTACATACGCCCGGAATACCTTGTAACCGAACAGATCCTTTTCAGTATTGGCGGTCCACGATACTTTCACCACGCCGGCAGAGTCGATCGTTACCTGTAAACCCGTCGGTGGGGCAGGGGCGACGCTATCGGCGGGCTGCACGAGCACAGGCATGGATGTACGCGATTCACCTTCCAGCGCCTCTGCCGTGAGTGTGAAGTAATTCGTCTCGAATAGCTTATCATACCGCACCGATCGCTTCAACGGGTCAATACTTTTCACTACCGGATAAAATGGGCCCTTCTCTGTCTGAGCCTGGCTTAACGTAAACCCTTTGATCTGTGTATTGCCTGCTTCTTCGAATTCCCAGTCTACATCCAGGCTTCCGGCATCATTCACTATGGCCCGGTATATGTGCGGCACATACGCCAGCAGCTTCCTGCTCACGCCCGAAACTATCTTAGAGGGCGGGCTGGTTTCACCAAAAGGCGTAACACCAACTATGCGGTAATAATATTTTATATTATTCATGCCTACCGTATCCATATAATGTACACGGGCCGGCACATGCCTGTTGGACTGCTCGCTGATCTGCGCTATCGGCTTCTCCGTTACACGATAGAAATTCGTTCCGTCGGAAGAGCGTTCTATTAGGTAGGCGTTGTAATAATCTTTCAGTCCGTCGTAATCCCAACTCAGCATGGCCGCCTTGCTTGTAAATGCCACCGTAACGTCCGACACAACCGGTAGCGGGCGGTAATCTTCCAGGCCGATAAATACACCGGTTGAATCTATCGCCAGGATATTTGTGGGCACGCCGGAGCTTATGCGGTACAGATACTTTTCGTTTGCTTTTACATCGGTATCCACCAGTCCCCAACCGGCCAGCTGTGCGGCTTCGAAGCTGCGATCGGCCGCGTATAGCGACAGCGTGAACCGCTGCTCCATTTCCTGCGCCTTGTTTACATTGGACAGTATTCCCTTGCTGTCGGCGCCGCTCACGTCGAAGCTCTCGCCGTATATCGCCTGCGCGATAATAGCGGCATATTCATTGGTATTCACTGGTGTGATCCACGATGACTGGGGAGCCGGTCTGAACGTGCCAAGATTCTTTTGCTCTGGCGTGGTCAGCATCGTCTTGTTCCGCGACACGGTAAAGCGCGTTACTTCAAAGCCGTAACGGTTCGATAGCTTCCATGCCTGTGAGTTGGTAACGCCCCAGCGGACCAAGATCTGCCTCGGCTGCGCACGCCCCACGGCGCGCACAGCAGCAGTGCGTTGTGCAAGAGAGGGTATGCACAACAAACACCCGAGCAGAATAAATAGCGTTCTATATCTTTTGAGCATCGGCTTTATTTGATAGGATTGAAGTATGAGAACACACCGGCAGACCCCTTGCTGCCGTTGGGCAGCATATACTGGAAGTGAACATTGTACGGGCCATAGCGCAGCATGGGGAATGTACCCATGATTATATACTCGTACTGGCGTTGATTCGATGTGCCGAGGAACTTGTTTACAACCTTCGCCTGCAGATCTATAAAGTCCCGATGGTATACCCGGCTGAGGTCATAGTTATACGGCAATCGTGTGTTCAGGTCTGAACCGGATATATCCGTGTCGGCTGCTATTACATAATACGACTGCACGGCCATCGCGCGACGGGGATATAATCCCAGCTCCGTAGTGTCGCGGTACAGCGTTATAGTATTAGCCACCGGGTAGTCACGGTACAGCATCGGGTAAACATCCTGCCGGTAGTGATTATCGTCGGGAACGGCCGTGGCAACAACCAGCGGAGCGTCGCTCGTATAGCTTGTTCCCGTTATCTCGGGTACATCGAAGGGTTCATAAGCAGACATCAATGGCTGAAGATCAATCACGTCCGACGATATCTTGCCTATAAAAGGTTCGCGTATGCTCAGTCCTTTTATCTTATCGGCGAAGAGCGCATGCTTGCTGGTACGGAATGAGTAATCTACCAGGCTCTTACCAAGACCTACCTGCAGCACATCGGCAGCCTGGTTGTTTTTGATCGCGATATCGGCATCTTCTGTCTTGATCCGCTGCTCAGGCGTCGCCGCGGTTTGCGATACGGTCGGGTTAAGAGGGACTGCCACAAGCCCGATATAATAGGTAGATGACAGGTCGAGCGAGCTTAGGGTAAAGTCCACACGTTTCTCAGGTACATTATACTGTATCGCCTGGTTGCCGGTAGCCTTGCCGGGTTGCCCCATCCGTATCTCATATTTCCAATCGGTAGGGAACAGGTACGACTGGCCCCGCTTCAGTTGAATATATCCTGCTGTGCTCTCGTCGCGGTAGTAGTTACGCTGATCTACGACCGGGTAGGCATATTCTATATTGGAAAGTGGAATATTGTCCGGTGCGGTGCCGGTTGTGAATGTTACTACCTTGCTTTCGGTCGCTTTCTTTCCCTGATCATAGACCGGTTGCCAGGTTTCGCCCTGCTGCAGCTCGAAGTTTACTCGTACCTGGGCCTTCAGCTCCTTATGCGGAGGCAGCACTTCGGTAGAATAGAATGTTACAATGTCGTTATTGTTATTCCATACCAGCTTGCCTGGTACAGGCTGCCCGTTATCGGTTACCGTAAACTCTTCCAGTTTGATCCGGTAAACCTTCGTTCCGTTGTCGTCATCTACGTAAAACGGTTGCTCCATACGCATGTTGAAGGCGGCCTGTGGCGCCGCAAATACGTCTACTTCTTTGGAAAGATCGGCTGGTTTGAGATCTGAAATAACGTTCAACACCAGCGGGCTACCGGAGTCATTCACAATATGGCAATCGTCTCCTAAAGAGATCCTGAGTCTGAATGTGCCGCTTACCAATCCACCCAGAACGTCCACGTGCACGGCCATATAACCTTTAAACGCGGTGGGGGCGGGCAGCTTGGCCTGCAAGAGCACGGCCGAGCCACCACTTAATACCGAGAATTTCTTTTTTATACCGAACAGACGGATAGAAACACCCACTTCACCTTGCAGATACGCATAGGCCTGCCCGTTGGCATACCAGCCGTTTATACCGATCGGGTCGCTTGAGCCTTCGCAGTGCGCGCTGCCATAATCACGCAGCATCATGTCGAAGCCTGCGCCTGCTTCCAGGTTGGCATACAGGATAAGGAACGTGATATCGCCGGTTGAAACCGTGAAGTTTGTTCCGAAAGCAAAACCCCGTCCGTCAGCCAGCGCATTCAGATCGCGCATGTAATCCAGCTGCTTCATATCGACGCCGAGTATATCAGCCACCATCTGCGGAGGTGGAGGAGTATCAAGTACTTTGCTGCCGGCCATGAGGTAGCCACCCGTTTTCAGGCTGAAGCTGCCCAACCCGAACTGAATACCCATACGATCCACCGGCGTACCCATATACACATACCAGTCATCGGGGCCGATGTGTAGTACCGACCAGCCTGCGCGGTTGTTCGCGCCTGTACCGCGTAGCAAACCTCCCGCGACATTTACATATACATCGAAGGTCGAATGAAATGTCCTTTCCGTAAAGTCCATCAGCATGCCCACATGCGCCGTGATCGTACCGCTCTGGCCGAGCTTGTTCATATCGCCCATAAGGACCCCGGCTGCCTGCGAGGGCTCGTTTATTTTCATACGCTCCAGGTCTTTTGCCAGCAGGGGATTGTCTTTCAGGTAAGCGGCCTCATACTTTGCTATAGTCTGCTTTTGCTCGTTTACAAAAGCCTCGACGTTCTCGGTGCCGGGTATCTTACCCATAAACCGGGCGTCGCCGAATATGCCGATGTAATTGATACCGAAATTCTTATTGAAGCCAATCTCGAAAGAGGCTTCTCCGTCCACCAGGCTGCGGGTGGCAATGTTGAAAAGAACAGCCGCCTTGATGCCGAAGTTGGTCTGTGCATCCGGAACATAATCCATACCGGAAAGCGCCGTTACATTCCGTTTCATTCGGTAATACGCGCCACCGCCAAAGCCGTGTATGCGCAACGGGCCAACTACTGGTATTCCATCGCCATAGGAAACAGATCCGTCTACAAACCAGTAGCGAAAATCTTTTGAGCCGAATATTGCCCTTGACTTTACTTCCAGTTTGATCGGGATGAATGTGGCCTGCAGCTGGCCGGCAAGACCATTGCCATAGATCGGATCGTCTTCCAGTATCACAAGCGCTCCGGCTATCTTCAAAGTTCCGCTGATAACGGCGTTGATCGTGATGGCGCTGATGCCTATGCCATCGTACTTCCACGACTGGTTGCCATGCTCATCCCGCTGAAGAGAGCTCTTTACTTCGAGCCTGGTGGCGGCGCCGAATTGCTGTTCCATCAGGTTCAGCTTTATTGTTACGCCGAGCTTAGCCTTGCCGTTCTGCGAGGTAAGGGCAATATCTTCCAGCGACACGGGGAAGTCAGCAAACTTCACCTCGCCTGTGTAGCCGAAGTACTCCACTTCCAGGTAAGGAAAATCGGGCATGATATGCAGCGACCGGAACTCGAGACCGTTGAACTTACCCAGGGAACTGCCGCCTGAACTGCTGGTAAGGTCCATATTCATACGGCCGTGCAGCATGGCTTCGGGCTTGAAGGAATCGCCGGTTACATGAAGCTGTACCCATGAGTTCGGATCGAGCTCGGCTTTGGCATGCCATAGTGTAAAGTCCAGCTTGTTCAACGTCTCTACGCGTAGCAGGTATTCATCCGGCATCATCAGGGCGGTATAGCCAAAGAGGTTGTCTTCGGCTACGGGCAACCCAATCAATCCCTTAAAGGAAGCGCCGGTAAGGTTGTTCGCCTCGAGCGCTATGCCGATTTCGTCGATGGAGAACTTCCATCCGGACGCGCTTCCTTGTGATATCGGGAGTATATTCTTTGCCCCGAAGTAGCCGGACAATCCATTGTTGTCGATCAGCATGTTCATGCCGGTAAACGATATACGGCGATTGGGGTCTGTATTGTCTTTGAACTGCGGCGGCAACGTGATCGCTACGGTTCTGGCATATACACCCCGCCATAGATTCGGGCCGCCTGGCACCATGTAATTCTCCTCGTAGTTTCGCGGGTAAATTATACCGGGGCTATTACGCAGATCGCTCAGATCCAGCGCCGCGCCGTGGATGTGAAAGATAATATCGTTCAGGTAGGGGATCTCAAAATCAGGAAGGTCCAGTTCGATAAGCATATCGCTCCAGTCGGCGACCACGGTGGTAAAAGATCCTTTTACACGCACGTTCGGATCTTCGTTACGCTGGCCGGCGCCGTCTACCGGTATCATAAGGCTTCGCGGAAACTCCACATCGGCGGAGATACTGAGCTCTTTGAACCCGCTGCAGTCGAAAGCCAGGTAGGTTCTTGAGCCTGTAGACATAGACCAACCCAGGTTATTCTCTCCTCTTAAGATCAGTGCACTGCTTCCGCCATTTATGCGCACGGGTACATCGCCAAGCAATACCAGCTTTGCGTCGCCTACGATGCCGCCGTCGTACGTTAGCTTGATACCTTCAAGTCCGAAGAATAGCTGTCCGGGCTCTTGCGGTATTTCGATACGCGCAAAGGCCGTGAGCTCTGCATAGGTGGGCTGAAACTTCACCTGGCTGATGGCTATGATCACCGTAGTGCTGTTCACCACTTTCTTCATGCCGAGCGGCAACTGAAACAGACCATCGGGTCGAAGCTCGCCGACGAAATTATTGATGTCTATGACCTTTTCTACCGCTTCCTGCGCACGGGCTTTCAGTGATCCGGCTACGACCTGTTCGCCCACATAACAAGCGAGATATTCTTCTGTAAGCTCGCTCTCCACTGCGTTCAACAACACTCCCTGCTGCAGCAGTTGTCCAAGTTCAGGAAAGCTTCGGATATCATCAGCCAGGCGCACAACGTCACCGGCAGGCAAAGCTGTCGAGTCCGTACGGTCTATTACTGTATAACTGTGAGCAACGATGCTTAGCTGTGATAATACTATAATAAACCCTGCTCGTTGTAACAGCCTGCGTATAGTCGGGTATAATGAACTCATAAAATGAGAAATATTTCAGTATGTTATATGACTTTTCCTAACGTATGGACATGATAATACATGCACGTGCATCAGGGGTAATGCCATGTTATGGTATACAAATACAATACGGAGCGAATGTATTATTCGCGGGAGCTCATGGCTTGTGTTTCAGATCTGAAAATTCTGGTGGATAAAAACTGTGTAAACCAAGCGAGAGCGACCCGATGAATGCTATAGCCGGTTGCAGACTGACTTAATAAACAATAAAATAAGATGAAACGATCGTAATATTGTTTTCATAATGTAGAGGGTATCGATAGAATAGGGGATATAAAATATTATAAGCTATTATTCCAATTTGTTAATAAACTCGTCCAGGTCTTCTTCCCTGGTCAGGCCCAGTTTTATCTTGATGCGGTAGCGCGCCATCAATATACTCTTCGGGGCTACGCCGAGGCGTGTTGCTATTTCTTTGTTGGTCAATCCTATGGATATGTATGCACAGTGTTTGAGGTCGAGGCGGGAAAGAGTGTCTCCCGATTTTACGCGTAGCTGCTCGAAGAACTCAGGCCGCACTGAATCGAATTCGGCCCTGCTGGCAGCAAAGGATTCGTCTGTCTTTTTGCTCTTATCAATGATGCTGTTGATCTGCTTTACGATGGTGTGATCCTTAGCCGAAGCCTCGATCTTTTTCTGCACGGTCTGTAAAAGCTCATCCTTCTGTTCTATCTGCAGGCTACCAACCAGGAGGTCTTTCTGTAGCCTGCCCTGTAGCTCCTGCATCAGTTTTTGCTCTGCCTGTAGCCGCAGTGTTTCCTCTTCCTTCAACCGGGCCTTTAGTTCCGCTTCCTGTTTCTCGAGCGCCAGCTGTTTGTTTTCCTGTTGTTTGATCTGCGCCACGAGCGCAGTTTCCTCTTTTTCAATTTCCAGCAGTTTCTTTTGCTGCAGCGTTACCTTCAGCCGCGAGCGAAGCGACCATAACAAAAGCAGCAATACGAGCGCGATGGTTACGGACAATGCGATGTATACTATATTAAGCCGTTCGTTCAGGGCGTTGGTCTGCTGGAGCGCCAGGAGGGCCGCATGGTCTTTCTCGGATTGGTATTGCGCCTCCAGTTTTTTTGCAATGGCCAATCGCTCGGCGTCGAATCGTGTTACATACAGCTCATGGCGTTCCTTGTAATAGTTGAATGCCTTTCGATAATCCCCTTGCTTCTCGGCCACTGTTACGAGTTTCTCCAGTACCTTCATCTTGAGCATGCCCTCTCGTTTTACGGTATCAATCTTTTGCATGATCTCGAGGCCGGCGAGCAATGTCTCTTCCGCCTGTTTAAAATCG
>Ga0247762_1000197_pt1 | contig 23951 bp, 20 predicted proteins | sample UWRJL081202R4_FD_181016 | JGI IMG/M metagenome (GOLD analysis project Ga0247762, IMG submission 181016) | Plant litter microbial communities from Arlington Agricultural Research Station in Wisconsin, United States - UWRJ-L081-202R-4 | ecosystem: Environmental > Terrestrial > Plant litter >...
TTGAAACGATGGCGACAAACCCGGATAGTGATGCAATCGTCCGTGCTCTGATCGGGCTAGGTGCCGGACTGGGACTCGAAGTCATCGCGGAAGGCGTCGAGAATGAAGAACAGCGACGGATGCTCATAGAACATGGTTGCGATCAGGCCCAAGGGTTCTACTACGGATCAGCTATATCGGGCGATGAGGCCATGTCGCTCATCGGAGGGTCGAGGGCGTAAGGGCCCGAACGTCTGCAGGCACCACGGCCCTATCCATGTAAGTTGATGCCAAATCACCATTCATCGATCACAGATTTGGTGACGAGGCATCCTTAATAAAGTGTCGGCCTGTTAATAGTCATTGGCGTCCCACAAAATGGGGCTCGAGTAACCCCACCACTGCGTTCGAATCACTGGTCTAGAATTCGCTCGATTCGTTGTCCCCAGCGTAGATAAGAGCCATGATCCGATCCACTCTACTTCGCATCGCTGCTGCCGCGGGCATCTTCTTTACAGGGGTCGCGAACTCTCAGACGCCTGCCTTCGTAACTTTCTCTGCCACCCATATCTATGGGGGTGCTGGCAACGTGCCGATGCCGGATGGCAGCAAGCTCTGTGTGATTCCCACGGACAAGCTGGATCGGCCGACAGGCTATAGAGTGGGGTCTGGATCAGGTCAGGGTGGAGGATCGGTCGATTACGCGCAGTGTGGAACTGTGACGGGTGGAGCTATAGCATCCATGCAGGTTCTGAACTCGGCGGCTTCATACCCAGTCAATGCCTGCCTGCGCGTGACCCTTTTTGATCCAAGCAATGCTGTGAAGCGCACCGACAAATGCGTGCAGACAGGAGTCGACCTCTCTCCCGGATCCTGGTGTCAAGCAGGCGGTGGAGTTGTGTATTGCAATTGGGATCAATACGGCCCTCTCGGGGAACCCCTTCCACTAAAGGTGCCTGGTCCTCCGGGACCCCAAGGAACCTCGGGATGCATTATCGGCTCTACATGCACGACCAGCATCACCCCACAGATCCTCTCCGGAGTGGAGTACAACGCTGAGCAGTTCCCCGGTAGCGACCTAGGGGCAAAGATCCAAGCGGCGGATAATGCGATGTTCGCAGCGAACGTGGATGTAGGGACAATTAACGTCAATGCCCCGGGAAGCATCCTGACAGCGGTCACCCTCGCCGCAGGTCACTCCCTCCGATTCAATGCCAATGTGACGCAGAGTGCGGCTATCTCCTTGGGAGGAAATAACCGAGTCTCTTGTGGGAACTCCGCAGTCGTCACGACGACGATCGCAGCGCCTTTTACTTCTAGCTCGAACAATCTCTTTTTTATTAACTGTTCATTTTCCGGTATCGGCGGTGACATCCTCAATGCTACTGGTTCAAGTCATATTCGGATGTCGGGGATTAGCGGCAACGCGATAGGAATCATCGGCATGGTCGGTGGAAGTGACCTTCACGTGTCCCACTCGACGGTCGATGGGGCTACTTATGGCGTGGTGACGCTGGGTACAAATTACGTCACGGTTGAAGATCTCGGATGCACTGGGACTGGGAACTGTGCGCAATGGCAGAATCACGATGCCAATTTCAACGCCGGTGGACCAAACTCCAGAGCTTCCGTAACGGCCCTTGGTGCAGGACACTACGCCTATAACAATATCCGGTGCACAAGTGTGCAGGCGTGCGTTTGGGGTTCGGTGGGTTACGACATCGTTGTATCAAACAGCCAGGCTATCGGGTGCGGTGATGTCTGCTTCGATGCGGAAGGCTCTATGGACGTGAAGTTCATAGGGAACACAGGCACGGGCGGTGGCAACGCGGTAGGGTCCACCTTCTTTTTCTCGGATAACAATCAGTTCATAAACTCCACGTTTACCGGGCCGGGCACACTTATCCTAGTAAAAAACTCATCTGGCAACCCTAATCTTAGTAATCTCCTGCAGGTGTCTGGCGGGACCCTTGACTGCGGCAGCGTTGCTTGCAATGCCATCGTTGCCGAGTCGACTACAGCAGTCAGCATTATGGGCACCCGATTTAGGAACGGAGTCATCTCCACCATCGGGCAACAAGGTGCATGGACGATCGCAAACAATATCATGGAGTTCGGCACGGCAGGGTCTAACGCAATAACAATCGCTGGTGTGGTCTTCGGTGCCCTGGTTGACATCTATGGAAACCGCATCACTGCAAGTGGTGCCCCTGCCGGGTCGTCAGCCATTCTTGTAGAAACTTCCTATGCGAACGCGACACAATCTTTTCGCATAAAAGACAACACCACGATAGGCTTTCCTGTGGACATCACCACGGCGAATGATACGGGCAACCCTTCGGTGGGTATGATCTCCACACTCGATAACAACTGGACCGGATCAAACAACGTGGTGCATACACACCCCAATGGCAACTTTGACAGCTATGCCGAACTAAGCAGAATGATCCTTTCAGGTGGACAGTGGGTGCGCACGGTGTTCAATAGCTCTAACTCTTCCGGCCTGTCTGGCGTTGGTACCTACACTGCTGCTGCCACCATCGCACCCACCACAAAGCTTGCATACATCTCGGGCTCTACAGCGACGAGTAACATCACGCCACCAGCAGGAATAAAGGGTGGAGACTGTATCACTCTTGTGTCGGCAGGAACGTGGAGCCTTCTTTTCGGCGGCAACATCTTCATTCCGGTATCACCTTACAACTTTACGACCAACAAATCAGCCCAGGCATGCTGGGATGGTGGGTCTCGCTTCTATGTCGGGCAGTAAGGAATAAACGCTCCTAATTTTGCCCGATTCGGGAAAACAAAGATAAGACAAGCGCGTGAGACCTCTTCGTGCGCTTCGCCGCCTGGGCGGTGGGCCAGTCTGAATCGTCACGCCGCTCAGGTATAAGTCGACCTGTTGTCCCCTCAGATCTGCGTAATCTCGAAGCTGGCTTTCCACCGTTTTTCCCCGCCGGCGTACTTGTCATCGCTGATCTTCGGAAGCTTCGAGAAGCGAACTTGCAGTGTCACGGGATGAGCCTGATCCCGATTGTCCAACCAATTGAAGACCTGCCAACCACCCACCTGATCACGGAAGCCTCGCAAAGCCATTCGGTCTTCTGCCGTGAGCAGTGTGAAGTTGATGTTGATGGCGTCCCGGATTCGAGTCCACCTCGGTCGAGTCGCCACTGCGCCGTTCTCCATCTTGTCGCGGATGGTCGGATCGTCTGGCTGCTCCTCTTCGTCGACTTGGGGTGCGCGGGACAGCATAGGGAAATTGGGATATTCGCTCATGCTGCATTTATGCCGTGTTGGCTGGACACCGCGCCAATCGAAAGGTTCGCTTCGCCGATTGTCACGCAAAAGGCGACTTAGATTGCTGGATTGTCGCGTTTTGAGAGATAACCGCGATGAGGCAAGTGGTATGGAATTTCAGGTTTGCAGTATCACGGGACGCGCGGTCGCGAAGATAGGTGACAAGTACCGCCTGCTGGCCTGCGATATGCGGGCAGGCGAGAGCCTCTACAGCGCAGTAGGGGAATTCTGGCCATACTGGCTTGCGGAGCGCTGTTTAGGGAACACGCAAGACCTGGCGGGCTATACGGTGCGCTTCACTGAGGAGCTTCCGAAGGAAGAGCTGGGGATATTGCTCGTAGCACTTCTCGCGAGCGATCGAGCGAAGACGCCATGCGTCGACACCGCAGAGTCAGTTCTTCAAAGCATCGGAGACGAAGGTCTCTTGGAAGCCCAGAAGCTCGCCACCGAAGTGGTGCAGTCATGCTTTGCTATTCCTGGCAAAGGACTCGTTAAAGAGAAGCGCCAGCGGCGCCGTCGCAAGAAAGAGCCGTGGGACTGGAAGCGCATCGTCGAAACAGCCTTTGGCCCGATGGGTCTGGGCCGTGAAGAGTTCTGGGGCATGACCCTGATTGAGTGGCGGACCATAATGAGCGGGTACGTCGAGCGTGAACGTATCTCCATGCGCAAGCTCGCTTGGGTCTCCCGAAATCAACTGATCTCTGCGGGCGCCAAGCCGGAAGACGTGACGATCGAGATTCTGCTCGGCGAGAAGACGGCCAAACGACATTCCAGAGACCCGTTCCTGGCAGAGGAAGAGAAGAGAGAGAAGGCGAAGCGCATTTGGGCAAAGATCCAAGCTCAGCGTCTTGCGCGCGAGCAGGAGGCCGCGGCGGCCGAAGGCGTTTCACCGGAACCTGCAGAGCAGACCGGCACACGAGACAGTGAGGCAGGCTGATGGCAAATGGGATCGCCAGGGTTGTCGTAGTGGCCTCATCCAGTAATGGTGAGGGTTTACTCAAGCAGTTGGGGAAATGCCTCGACATCGTGCACGCTGCACACGAAATTAGTCTTGAGGATAAGGTCAACGCCGTAGCGGCGATGTCCGCTGTAGGAATGAAGGCGATGAAGGCCCTGGAGTTCGCGGCGGCTTCAGCCCTTCAAGAGCTTGAAAGCGTGGAACGTGAAAGCGCACGCCGAACATTACCGGTCGACATCGTCTGCACGCTGCATTTCACGCAGAGCCTTTTGTGTTTCGACTGCCTGGAAGCCCTAAGGGCCTTGGATAAGCTTGAACTTTTGATGTTGTCGGCGGTAGCGGGTCCAGGTCCCGCGTTGCAATGCCTCGACGCTGTGAACCTTGATCCTTCAGAGCTGATGAAGAATCCTCGGCGCGCCGAAGTGCTGCTGACTCGCATTGGCGAACTCTTGTCGATCACGCCATCTGCCAACAGAGAGCGAGCGGCAACCGAGTTGCTGGGGTACGCGGATGCCGACATCATCCCTTTGCTTGCTCAACTGAGCCCCTACTGGCTCTTCCTTGTCGAAATGGCTGAGGAAGCCGGTCGCCGCTTATCTGAAGATGGCCAGCTTGAACAGTCCCTTGCACGCTTGACGGAGTTCAGGGCAAGGGTTGCCTCTGCTATCACAGCGTTCTCCGATAGAGGCGTCATGGTGGGCGCAGAGGCCGTCCTGGCAATCTGCACCGATCAGCAGGCACTGGATGGGGTGGCAATGTTCCGTAGAGGCCTGGAAGGCGCCCTTGTATTGGCTGAAGCAGCAATGTACGGGCTCGCGTGCGGTATCGCTGCGATCATGGCCGCCGAGGTGGGTCCTGCTGGGAGCAGGGACGCCAAGAAGCTTAGAGACAAAGCGGTTGAGAGTGAAAAAAGATCACGTGCGGCGATCATGCGTCTCACTGCGGAAGACCGGCCCACGCCGGCAGGGGAGTAAAGCCTATGGCAGTTACAACAGGACTGACCGTCGTCATCGCTGGGCAAGACAACAGCGGTGAAGTTTATAAGCAGCTCGAAGAACGCATATTGCGGGCTCAGCAGAAGAGCGAGCAGCTAAATACCTCCCTAAAGGGCGTGAGCCACGCGGTACCGGAAATGGCCGCAGCATCGGGTGCCATCCGTGAGCTCGAGGGAAATCTCCCCATCAGGGCAGTCGAGCGTTTTCTTTCTACAACGCTGGGCCTGGGTGATGCACTGGCGGCGGCGTTTCCAGTTGTTGGCGCGGTCGCGTTTGGCGGAATCATTCTGGAGAACGTCGAAGCACTCGTGAAGATGTACCAGACCGCAGTGAAGGCTGGGGAAGCGACGCGCCAGGCCTTCGCGGACATGCACGACAAGGCCGGGGTCGCGATTGCTGACCTACAGCTGCAGAACGACAAGCTGCAGGATGAGATCGATAAAATCTCGGGTCATCCGAACAATGGAATAAAGACCGCACTGGACGAAGCGAAGAAGGCGGCCGAGGAACTGCTCGTTTCCCTCGTGGCGGACCGTAAAGAGATCGAGGCTCTGCTGAAGGAGCACGAGACCGGCAACTTCGTGAGTTTGATTACTGGCATGGGGTCGACAGGTAAGCAGGACAAGGAGCTTATCGCCGATCAGAAACGAGTGCTCGACCAAGTTCGTGCTGCCAATGACGAATTCACGAAAGCTACTGCTAACACCTCGGACACAAAGGCGATTCAGGCGGCTGCCGATGTAAAGAACGCAGCTATCCACAACGCCTTTCAGACTGTTATTGACAGCTACCGTAGAGAGGCAGTTCGTCTCCGTAAAGAACAAGCGGATTCAGAAGCAGCCGCAGTGGATATGGCAAAGAGGGGCATTGCGCCGGGGCCTACGCGCGACAACAGCCAGAAAATCGCCAACGTGGAAGGTCTCTCTCAGCACTATCAGGACATGCAGTCCCGGCAGGATGTCGGGGTGAGCATTGAATCGAGACGTCAGACGCTTGGAAAACTGAAGCAGGCCAAAGACAATGGCGCCGCCGGAGACAAGACAGCGGAAGCACTCGCCAAAGTCGCAGATGCGAATCGGAAGCTGCAGGAAGCAAGGGCGGATGAAGAGGTGCGGATAGGAAAAGCTTCCGCCGATAAACAGCTTGCGGTTCTAGAGGATTCTCATAAACAGCAACTCGTTTCTGAGGAGAACTACTCCGCTGCCAAGCTGGCGATCCAGAAGGATCTTCTCGCGAAGCAAGCGGACGCGGCCACCAAGAAAAGCGCATCGCTCGATACTCAAATTGCGGGCCTCCAAGGCCAGAACCTGTCGGACCCGAACAAGAGGAAGGACAACGAGGCCAAGGTCATCGAACTCCAGGCCGAGCAGGTGAAGCTGGCAGGCCAGGTCGCTGAAATCAAGGGCAAGAGTGCCGCCTTGGATGTAGAAGCTGGAACGGCAGCGGTCTTGAGGGCAAAAGACCTGGTCAGACTCAATGACCAGTTGGCAGCTAGGCGAGAATCCGCGTCCGGAGCCTCCGTAGCGGCCCGGCAACAGCAGATTAGAGACCAGTACGTCGATCAGATAAAAGCATTGGAGCTGAACCTAAAGGATGCTCAGGGCAGTGGTGATTCGGGAAGAATCGCGTCCGCTTCTGGAGCCCTTGAAAACGCCAAGGCGAATGAGTCTCACGATCTTGATGCGACTGGAGTGCGCGGCGCGGAGGAGCGATACAGTGTGGGTTCGGCTTCTATCAATGCCGAGCGAAGCGCGGTAGACACCGCGGCGGCCAGTGGCACCCTGACAAGTATCGAAGCGCAGCGCCAAAAGATCGCGCTCGATCAGCAAGAAATTCAGCTGATACGGGAGAAGCTCCCCTACTACCAGCAGCTTGCCGCGGACGGAGATCTCGATGCCACAAAGAAGGTCATTGAACTCGGAAGCGAGATGGCTAAACTGTCGGGGAAGGCAGATGTGGCCGCTGCGCAGATGCGCCAGTCCTTCGACGGTGCATTTGCAGGTCTCTTCGATAATCTCGACCAAGGTACGAAAGCTCTGGAGTCATTCGCAAAAGACGTTCAGCGCATCCTGGAGCAGGAGTTATACCGCAAAGTCCTCGAGCCAGTCGTTCAGAACTCGCTAGGGTCATTGATCCCAGATAAGAGACAGCAGACCGCCGGCATTTCGACGGCAAGCTCCCAAGCGGACGGTGTGGGATCTACTCTGTCGAGAGTACCAGCCATCGGTTCACTCTTCTCGCCCTTTGCGGGCAAAGGCAGTGGCGGCAATACAGCTTCGACCATCACGATTCAGTTGCTGAACGAAACGGGCACACCCTTCAAAATTGGAGATCTTGATAAATTGGGTGGCGGCGACGACAAATCGAAGTTTGAGGCATTCATCTCGGACAGCTTCAACAGCGGCGGAATTATGAGGCAATTGCTTAGTGGTGGAGGCTAGTTCTCTCAGTGCCGAGTTTCGGTACCTTTCCCCGGGTGTGACTTTCTATTCTTGATTTCTGCCCGCTTCCTTCGAACTGACGCCTTGTGAGCACACGGCTGAGAGCAATACTCTCGTTCGTGCTTCGACACTTGGGCGAACAGGTTGGAACAATCTTCGAGCGCGCATTCCGCGTGTTTTATGGATAGGAGATTATCCAAGTGAATTGAGGCTAGGATCGTCTCCAAAATGGAGTGGGTGCTGATTCCGGCATGCATTTTTGCATCGCGCGTCAAACCGGGTTCATCCGGAAAGATCTTAACCTCCGGCAGGTAGGGGCTTTCGAGCCAAAGGGTTTCGCCTATAGAGACCTTGTTCAATGTTGGTAACCAATCTGGGGAAACGTCCCATCCTATCCCGCCAGGAACGGCTTTCATGCGCAGTGGGCGTCCGAGCAACAGCGAACGGATGATCTTTTGCCAGACCTGTAGGTCTGACCATGACAAGCGATTGAAAACATCGAATTCATCTTCGCCTCGAGGTGATTGAAAGCGTCCAGCAAAATTCAAATACTCCAAAGCCTCACCTGGCGTTGCTATGTCGAGAAAGGTGCGACGAAGCGCAAATGCATCAATTTCCAAATTCTCTGTACTGACTTCTTTTCTGGGCTCAAACCTAAAGAATTTGCCTCCAGGCAGTTCCTCGAGGTGAACCTCCGACGCGAACGGAAAATAATTCACCTCAATCAGCATCGAAGGCAGCTTGATGGTCCGCAACTTTACTTCTCGATGCTTGAGTCTCCTGTCTTTTGGGGGGCGCCCAGGGCCTTTTTTTGTCATACGCAATTGTGCCACGAAAACACTGTGTTATTGTGGACATATTGAGACAAGTTTACTCAGCTTTGAACTTTTAGCTGAGCGAGCGGCCGGGAGCGCACATGAGCAACGAAACCTTGGTTCTTACGGTGACCGAGTTGTGCAAGGAACTAGGCATTAGCCGCAGCGGATTCTACCTGCTCCAGAAGAAAGGGGGAGGGCCACGGCTCACGAGGTTGGGCGGGAGGAATGTCATACTCCGGACCACCGCTCTAGAATGGCTCCGCGATTTAGAGAAGGCTTCTCAGCCATCGGATCCAATTCCTCCCTTCGTCGAGCCTCCAGGGATGGAGATGCAGGACCTGTTGGACGAAGTGGTGGAATGGCGTGATCGAGGTCGCTACTAATGCCGGCGATTTGGCAACAATGGATGGCCCTCGATATTGATGCGTGGCAGGGAAGCTCTGCCGTGCAACAAATGTCAGACACAGAGCAGATTGCCTATCTGAACCTTATCCTCGCCGAATTTCAACAGCCTGATGGCATGCTGCCAAGTGACGAAAAGGAGTTGGCGAAGCTCAGCCGGAGGCGCCCTCGTTGGGCGGAGGTAAGAGAGATCGTCCTTGAGCAGTTTAAGCCTGGTACTGATGGCCGGATCTTCAATGAACGCTGTCTTAGGGAATGGGGCAAGGCCAAAGCCAAATACGAATCTGGCCAAGCGAAGGCCGCTGAAGTGTCGCGCAAGCGAAGCGAGTCCGGTAAAAAAGGAGCCGAAAAGCGATGGGGTAGCTCAGCTACTTCTAACGGATCGCAATCTGATAGCAATTGCCATGATGAAGCCATGGACGAGGATGGCAATTGCTGCTCAGATGGATCGCACTTGCCAAACGATCAGATGGCAAACGATAGCTTAACAAGTACAAGTACAAGTACAAGTACAAAGACGAGAGAAGAAGAGAAAAAGGATCGTCCTTTTAGGAACTCGACCGAACTCGACCGAACTCAATCGAACGCAAACGAACGCAATGAGCGCGCACGGGAACCCTATATCAGCGAGGCTGATATAGATCGAATCTTTCAGGCCTATCCGCGCCATAACGATAAAATCGGCGCGATTATCTCGATCCGAGATGCCTTTAAATTTTTGCGTCAGGGACATGCAAGACCTCCCATGAGTAGCTCGGAGGCAATCTGTTTTCTGCTAGATAGGGTGCGAGCATTCAGTTCGTCACCGGCTGGGAAGAATGCCCCTGAGCCGGCAGTATGGTTCTCCTCCGAGCGCTTTTTCGAAGACGACCAACAGTGGAGCGAAATCTCTTATGCGACCACACGCCAGACTCTGGCAGGCTTCAATAATTATTCGAGCCCTCGCGATCACTCGATGCACCCTCGCGAGCCCTCGCGAGGGCTCGACGCCGACAACAGTGAGAGGGCGCAGACGGCTGGACGTGCTTCTGCCAACAAACGTTCAACGTCCGTACCAGCGAACATTGAACAAACGTTGAACCATACAGATACAGAAGCAGATACAGAGAAGAACATTCCCACCAGCGCGAAGCCCTCTGTTCCGGCTCTCGATGGGGAAGTTCTTCGAGTGAATAAATCCTTTGCTGCGGAGTTAGAACCTGCCGAATCCAGGACCAAGACGGCGTTCGGCCGTGTAATGGAGCCTGTCGAAGGATATAAATCTCTGGCCGCCGAGATCGTCTGTGCCCACCCCGTAGCGATTTCTCGCAACATGAGCCCTAAGGATGTTCCAGAGGCCTACCTCGCGGTAGTGCGGGAAGCCGTGACAGCGGAGGTCCACAGGAGCGGTGGTTCCCGCAGGTCGGCCGAAGAGTACATCTTGGCGATGACCGAAGAAATCGCTTTTGCGGTGGCTCGATGGCCTTCCCATGATCTCCAATTTCTCGCGCACGTCGAGCGTTTTTACCGTGAACGGCAATACCGCCGACCAATCGAAGAGTGGCAACGAGGAGAAAAATATGCAGGCCGAGTCAATCGTTCACAGGAACGCACCAACCGCAATATCGCCGCCTTCAAGCGCGCATTCGGAGTCCACGGTGATCTTGGCGCAAATAATCAGGCCGGATGACTACCAGCGATTCGCGAGGAGTGAGATATGGAAGCAATGCCGGAAGTGCCAGAGCAAAAGGAAGTGCAAGAGCGCCGTACGTGGTTGGGTGATATTCGCCCCCGTTTCCGGCAGCCAGAGTCCCTGTTCTACTTTCGGCTGATTGAGACAGCTCTTGAGGAAGCCCAAGACGGCAAGCAGGGAAGGCCAACGGATGAAGCCGTACTCGCTCGTGACTGGATCGCCCGTCCTGCCCCTGACCTCATGGATCGGGACGCATATCTCACAAGCTTCACCCAGGCATGCGACGTACTCGAAATCAGCGAAGTAGTTATCCGTTCGAGACTTCTGCAGATGATCGACGCAAAGCATGAGTTCCATACACGGGAGTGTGCCGACCGCCTGGCGCAACTCATCGCCATGCCCCTCGAAGGTGACGAGGAAGAGTTGTTTGCCGCGCCTCGTGTCGTTCCCATACGAGATCAGACTTCGCTCTTTGGCCTCGTGGCTTCCTTGCCTATTGCCATGGTTTCTACTCATGGGGTGTGTGCCTAGTGGTGACCCTGATGAAGTTGAGGTGGCCAGTGGTCGTGCGGGTGGCTTGCTCTGGCATCCTCGCCTTGGGTATGGACGGCCCGGCGCTTGGCTACAGGCGCGACCGTGGTGGCACGAGGATGGTCGGCAGGCGTGGACGTGGCTTGAGGTCTGCCGCTGATGTCGGGGCGCGTGGTGTGCCTTGCTTGTGCACTGGAGTGCCATCGTGCAGAGGATGCTCACCCCTTAGAAACATTTGGGTCCTTCCCGGACCTTTCGCTTAGAGGGTAGCTCCGACGCGCCCGCTATCCCTAGCGCCAGACTTTTTTGGTGACGTTTCCGTTTCACTGTTAGGTATGTCCAACTTTGCCCGAGAGAGGTCGGTTGATGGAATGTTGTGACTTAGCAAGTCTGACCGAGACGGAACTAGCGGAATTGCTCGGAGTGGATCGGCGGACAATTCGTAGACTGCACAAATTAAACGAGATGCCTGCACATGGCGACGGAAGGAGTCGGCGATTCAACTGGAACGAGGTCCGCGAATGGTACCTGCTTTACAGGGTAGGAATCGCACTTCGGGGAGGTCGGCAGATCGGAAGTCTGCGGGATCAAATCAGTCAAATTCGGAAACAGGCCGCTTCCATCGCTCTGCGCAAGGCTTCCGCGATCCGCGACGAGCAGGAGGCCAGGCGTCGAGACCGGCAAGCATTGCTGGAACGAAAGTGTGAATTGCGATCCGGCGTGAAGCGGTTAAGCAGAAGGCGAAATCTCAGACGAGGGTGAGGAGAACGATTATGGCGTTAGGAGAACCGCAGTTGCAGTCGGTGGAGGTCCAGGTGACCACGAGGATTCGGGAGAGGTTAGGCCGGATGACGATCGTGGAAGCAGCTCGGATCCTTGACGTGACAGAAAGAGTAGTTCGGTACTGGGTCAGGGACGGGATGCCGACAAACGGAGGGGAGGGTGCCATGACCGTAGACCTCGTGACCGTTCTGGACTGGTACACCAAACGATGCGTATCCAAGCATGCGGCCCGCGGACCCCGGCGCAAGGTCGTTTGTCCGACGTGTGGTCGGTGAACGGGTTCCGGGGGTGTCTGCTAGAAGCGGATGCCCCTGGCGAACATATCTGCCCAGTTCTTATCCCAGTTTGCCTGCCAGCTCGATTCGGCAGTCTCGCGGACGACTTGTTCCATGTGGAAGCGTCCACGTGTGCTCTTTGTTTGACGGACCATCACGTACATCAGGAAAGCCTTCTGGTCGTTCGCTCGTCGGCCCCATATTCCTCGAGCACCGCTTTTCGTATGTAGAAACTCGCGGCCTCCGCGTACGGGGTAGCTATTGAAGAAAACCCAGCCACGAACCGACGGACCCTTGCCGGCACTCCGCCGTGTCCCTTTGTTCCTGCCCTTCGTTACTTCGTAGCTAAATTGCTTGTCGGAGAAGTTTAGAAGCGCTCTCGGTTTCAATGAGTCTGGGATGATGGAGCGGCGCCCCCCGCAGAGTGCATACAGGGCATCGGTCGGAATGCACAGGTAAGCGTGTGCCGCCATCTTGACGTAGTTGTCTTCCTGAAGCGCCAGGTAGTCGGTGGCATCGGATCTGCGACTAAAGTCCGTATGTACATCAGCTTCGATTCGGCCATTGGGACTGTCCTTGCTCGCGGGTTTTGCGCGGATGGAAGACTCCGTCCAGGTGTTCCGCAGTGTAAAGGCGCTTTTAGTCGTCAGACTCGTCTTTGTTGCCGCTTGCGCCTGTTTCGCGGTGTCTGTGAGGGTCTTAGCGAGGATAAAAGGAACCTGTCGTTTTAGGGTTCGAGCCGCTTCGACCGCTTTCGAGACGTCGAGTTTTACCGTTATCGGCATGCGGCGATTATGTATTGTCCTCTCCACACTGGGCCACTAATCGTGATGCCCACAGGTTTGCTGCCTTCTCTCTAAACCGCGCATATTGACAGCAATAAGTCATTTAAAAGAGGGAATTGGCACATGTTGAATAACGCGCCCCGAACGATCATTACGCTCCCTCTCCAATCTCTTCAGAAAGCGTTGGCCACCGTCCATCCTGCCGTTGCTCGTAAGTCGCCGGTCCCTGCGCTTACAGGAGTGAAGATCGAGCCAAAGGACGGGGAGGTCGAGTTTTCTTCCACAAATCAGGAGCTGTCGATCCGGTGCCGTAGATTTGTGGACGGGTCGCAAACAGGTAAACCACTTCTGCTCCCAGCTCTAAAGTTAGAAGGCTACGCGCGGCTACTTGAATGCAACGTCGTGAGTATCTCTTCCGTGGACGCGCGCAGGGCCATGCTAGGTTGCGGTGGGGCTGATACAAAATTCGCATTGCTGCCGGCGAACGCCTCACCGTATATCGAGCCTGCTCCAACTGCCCGCGTGATTACATTCAATCAGGATGCTCTCGCCCGGATGCTTCGATTTACTTTGTTCGCTGTTAGTGCGGATGAAGGGGAGACCCAACTCCGCGGCGCATTGTTGGAGATAGCGGACGGTCGAGTCCATGTTGTCGCTACGGATGGTCATCGCCTGGCACGCTACTCGCTACCCACGGATGCTCCCAAGATGAGGGCTCTCTTGCCAGAGTCTCTCCTGTTGGCGATGAATAAGACCGTGGATGCTGGCGGCGGCGGTTCCTGTTCGGTAGCTGTCACTGAGTCCAGCATCTTCGCCTGCTTCGAAGACAAAACCGGTTCCGTGGATCTGTCCCATCGGATCATTGCGGGACAGTTTCCAAATTACCGGGAAATCCTCCCTTCCAAAGCGGAAGCCAGCGTTTGCGCCTCGGCGGAGAAGGTTGTGTCTGCGATCAGGCGTTGCATGAGCATCGCGGATACGAAGAGCCAGGTTGTCACTGTGACGGTAACTCCAAGCGAACTGCGCCTGAGCGCCGCCGAGGCATCCACTGGTGAAACCGTAGACCGGTTGGACGTCGTCAGTGCCTTTCAATTTCCGACGGTGACCGCCATGTTCCGGGGAGAGTATCTGCTCGACGCGCTCGCTCGCATCAGCGGCGATGTGACGCTAAGCTTCGCCTACGTGAGTAAGAACCTGGGCCTTTGGATAAACCATGTTCCGGAAGCTGAAGAAGCATTTGAGTACGTCCTTATGGGTCTGAACCCGAAGCTGTAACGACTCATCATCTGGAGAAAAGATTGCGGCTGCAGAGACGAATAGGGCAGTCTCGATGTGAGCGTATGCGCTCACTCGTCGAGATAAACAGGATCCGGACGGTACGGGCGCCGCAACAGGAGCTCGTGACCGTCCCGGTGTCCCGTCCGGCTCCGACGATCCTATCGGCGCCGCACCGGGTTGTTGGAAGCCTAGGGAAGGTCGTTCTCAACTCCGGTGAAGCAGTCCCTATTCGTTACGCGGCAGTTGAAGCAGACTGGCTTGTGACATCGCACTCTGGCCTGGCTTACACGAGAGATCCTCGGTACCCGGCAGAGGCGCAGCCCAGAGACTATGGCGCCGAACTCGAACTGCAGATCGCTGTGGAAAGCCGAGCGAGCGATCTCGATCCTTGGCAGCTTTTGAGTAATAGCGTCCTCCCCGTCGACGGTCCTCCGATTGTCCGGCAGGATGGCATTGTCGTTTCTGGAAATGGGCGTACTCAAAGCATGCGCTTGGCGATCGCACGAGGGCGGTACAGGGAAGTAAAAGACGGAATCGGAGAGCGTGCGGATAGCTTTGGCTTGAATGCGATGGAACTGGGGCGAATGAGGAACCCGATCTTGGTCAGAATGATGGATCAAGACGTAACTGACTCTGCGGAGCTGGCGCGGTACGGAATCGAGATGAACCGCGACCCTGGTCAAGGCATGAGCGCGTGTGAGCAGTCGATAGGCTTTGCAAGGTTGATGACGTCGAGCGTCGTAGATCAGCTCGCCGAACTTGTTACCTCTTTGCCCGACGGATACAGCGTCAGGGAATTCATGAGACTCAAGGCTAAAGATATTGCCGTTGTGCTCAGCAGGGGTGGCATCGTCGATCCACGGAAACGAGCAGAGTACTTCACGCCGGGCGGAGATCTGACAGAAGCGGCGAAGGACCTCGTAGAAACATCCCTTGCGGGGCTTACGGTCACAGAGATAGAGGTGATTCGGGGGGCAAGCCGCGCGACCCGCGACAGGCTGGTCAGAGCCGGCATTGAATTTATGAGGATGAGGAGTGCCGGTCCGCAATGGGACCTAGCCAAGTACAACAATGAAGCCGTGCGGCTCGTCTCTTTTGCGGAAGATCGCGCCGGCTACCTTCGCACGCTCGCTAACCCTGGCGACCGCTCCAACGACTCACTGGTGGAAAGGCTGCTTCATCCCGAGCGATTTACAAACGTCGCTGCGGATCTGGGCTTCCGTGAATCGCCAAAGGCTCATCCGGCCGTAGAAGCGCTAGCGCTCGCACTGGAGTTGAATCCTAAGGAGTATGTGGCGACCGTCGGGTTATACGCATCGAAAGCATCGCGGGGCTGGAGGACAATGTACGAATGCCAGCACCCAGCGGTGATCTTCACCCAAACGATAGCTACAAGGCGCGATCCGAATGGAGCGGTCGCAGACCGGATCGAAGTTACGGAAGAAGATTGGCAAAGCGACTGCGCGTATAGCTGGGCTATAGCTGACCTATAGCCCAGCTAACCAACTTTAGCGATCTAGTCGTACCAGCCATCGTTGAGTTTGCGATACCAACCATCTTTGAATTTACGCATAAAAACTCCTTGTCTTTCGAGGCCTATCACTATAAACATGGTATGCCTTGAGGGGTCGGTCGGCGAGATGGATACTTTGCCCATCCTGATTTTGGAGAAATATGCTGTGAGCATGACAGAGCAGCTCAGCAGGCGAGAACTTACCAATCTCCTGGCCAAATGGCGGACTAATCAAGTGCCGCTGGGAATCGTGCACCCATCCTCCGACGGCGAGATGCTTCAGATGTATTTCGAAGGAGTCTTTGGTGGGAGCAAGCCGCACCTTATCTTCCAGCCTTCTCTGGTGTCGGCGGAGCGGCTGTCTTTCGCTACTTCGGAGCTGGTGGGAGCCGCCCGCTTACAGATGACGATGGATTCAGAGTGCGCCGAGTCGGTACCTCCAGAACATCGGGACCTGGTGCTCTCTGTAGCAGAAGGCATGGTGGTCTTTGGTTTCGAACTACAAGATGGCCGCATTATTGCCGTTACGGAACTCGACTCGGGCATTTCTCCCAAAGATCATGATGGCGTTCGTTTCCATTTCATGCGGCACATGGTTGGAGGACGTCGCATCCCGGTCGCAGTTATGCCAGTCGCTCACTGCTGATCCTTTACGGAAAATTCCATGGAGGCCGAACTCCGCGTCACGTAATGGGGAAGCCACTCTGGTCGAGTTGCGCGGCGTCGTTGATGTGGATCTTGCCTCGCACTAGGGATGCTTTATGCGAGATATGGCCTGAGCTGAATGGGAATCCACGTCGTATTTTCCAGCGACGATGCGGCAGCACGACTTCGGCATTACTTTCTAAACGCTGTTCTTTTGTCTTTTCATAAATACTTCACGCCGTCGAAAGCTGGACAAATGTGGGAGACAGCAGTATCGGAGTCTATCAAAGGAAGGTACGAACGATGGGCCATTTTTATCGTTCCAGACGCCGGATCGTCAATGTCGTCGGGCCGGGCACATCAAATGACATCTTCGATCCCCATCAAAATAAATATTGACACCCTTTCTGCGCAAAGCTAAAGTCTGACTCATTCCAACAGAACACCGATTCTTCCCAGTCGGTTCCATGTAAATCATCGAGGCTTTATGCGTCATTGGTGTGCCTTTCTGTGCTTTGCCTTGTTTTCTATTTGTCCATCCGCAGTTCGCTGTCAGACGAGCACATCATTAGAATTTCTGGACCACGCACAGGCTGCTGTTCTGGGTGGCAGAACCAGTACTTCCCTAAGATTCAGCGGAACAGCAGAATGGATCGCTGGATCGCTGCATGAGACGGGTACGGTTCAAGCTGAATCTCATGCCGATGGTTCGACCAGTTTACAGTTAGCTCTAGCTACAGCAAGTCGCACCGAGACGCAGACCAGCTTGAATTCGTCTCGTGGCTGTTCGTGGGTTGACGCGTCGGGAACGAGCCATGCCATAGATGGTCCAAATTGCTATCTTGCCATCCCTTGGTTTGCGCCCAGTCTCTATGCTCAGCCGATCTCGCGATTACCCCCGTCGTTATACATCAGAGACGGCGGAGAAGTCACAAAAGACAATGCGACCCGACGCCAGATTAGCTATGTAAGCAATCTGGGCGGCGCTGGCCCAGCGTCCGCGAAGAAAGCTGCCGATTCGAACCCGGTGCATGTCTTTTACGATCCGGTGAGTTTTCTGCCAGCGAGCCTTGAATACAGGCTGCATCCAGATTCCGACACTTCCAGCAATCTCGAGGTAAGGGTCCTCTTCAGTGACTATCGCTCCATCTCCGGAGTCATGGTTCCTTTTCACATTGAGAAGTATGTTCAACGCTCCCTGCAACTCAAATTAGATCTCGATACTTGTGTCGTTGATTAACTGATCTGCCCTGAGGATTGTCATGAATCGCTTTGGCCGCCAGCTGTGCCTTTTTCTGCTTTTTGCAAGCTCTTTTGCGTGGGCCCAAACCGGGCTCTATAGCTTTGGTTCCTTCGACTCCAAAGGCTTTGATTCGATCAACCTGGGTAATCTCAATACCCACTTTGCGATACCGATCGTTAATAAGCAGGGTCGCGGGTTGAGTTTTAACTATTCGATCGACTATGAGGGCCTAGTCTGGTCCCCAGCGGCAGTTTCTGGAGGGACCTACTGGCAGGGAGATCCGAATTGGGGATTTCATGGTCAGCTGAACGAAGGCTTCGAAGGCTACATGAGCTTTGGCACGTTGGCTATCAAGTGCCATGACCCTGATTCTGAGGTCCCCGGAAGTTGGTATTGGGGGTCGAGAAGAACGGCCTATGCTTATCACGATCAATTCGGGGTGCAACACCGCTTCGTCGGCTATATGGAGCTCGACTGCAATGGTGTGACGGCGAGTGGAACTGGCAATACGGTGGATGGCTCAGGTCTTCGGTTCGACGGCGTCTCGGTAATTACGCGCGGCGGTGCCAAAATGCAAGTGCCGCTGAACAATCAAGCTGGCAGTGGCACCTTGACCGACACGAACGGAAACCAAATCGTCAATCACGGGAATGGCACCTTCACCGATACACTCGGTGTTACCGCCCTGACGATCACCGGTGGGGGAACGGCTTCAAGTCCGCGTGTCTTTAGCTATCCCGTGACCCTCCAATCGAACGGAGCCACTACGGCTTCCGCTATCGTGACCTATACGACCTACACTGTGCAAACGAACTTTCAGTGCAGTGGCATTGGCGAGTACGGAGCGACCCAGGTCGATCTGATGAATCGCATCACGCTTGCCGATGGGTCGTTCTATCAATTCTCTTACGAGCCCACGCCAGGAGTTGGCGGTGCTGTCACCGGCCGCCTGGCCTCAGTCACGCTTCCGACCGGAGGCACCATTTCATATGCATATAGCGGTGGGTGCAACAACAGCGGTATGAATGCCGACGGAACTCCGGCTACGCTGACTCGGACGACCTCGGACGGGGCGAAGACCTATTCTCGCGTCATCGTGGGTACGACTTCTACTACCAATGTGGCCGATGAAAAGCAAAACCACGGTGTCTACACTTTTGTCGGCGATACGGATGGCTTCTGGTACGAGACAGAACGAAAAATCTACCAGGGCGCTGCTTCCGGGACACCGCTGCAAGATCGAATCACACAGTACAACGGTCAAACTTCCTCTTCGCAAGCTCCGGGCGCCATTACCCAGACTGATGTTCTCGAAAGTTTCAATGGTTTGTCCCAGACGAAGGTTGAGAATCAGTACAATACTGCGGGCCTCGTCACGCTCACGCAGCAGATGGATCCTGCGAACAGCAATGCGGTGCTTCTGTCGACAGCCACGACCTACAACTCTGTTGGCAAGGTACTGTCTTCGACTACGAGTGCACCAGGAGGAGCGGTGATCGCTTCTTCTTCCTATGGCTACGATGAATCAAGTCCGACCGGAACATCAGGCATTCTCCAGCACGTGGCTGGCGCCAGCGTCAGAGGAAACCAGACCTCCACACACACTTCAACAGGAAGTGGGACGATCGATACTTCAACGATTTACTACGATACCGGCGTGCCCGTTTCTACTACTACACCAAACGGCACGACGAGCTTCAGCTATGACGCAACCCAAGCCTTTGCCACTACAACCACTTTGCCAACTCCTTCAAGCGGAGTTTCTCTAGCCACCTCGGCCAGCTACGACTCGCAATCTGGAGTGTTGCTCTCCAGCACAGGCTTTAATACGGGTCAGACCATACAGGTCACGCAGTATGATCGTCTTTTGAATCCGCTGTTGATCTCATTGCCGAATGGTGGTCAGATTCGCAATGACCCTGAATCGCCAAATCAGGTAGGTGTTCGAAGGACTATGGGCAACGGGGTCGAATCTGAGACTGAACCTTTGACCGACGGATATGGCCGGAAAAGCCGTGTCGCTATCTACAATGGGCAGGCCGGCAGCCCTTGGTATCAAACGGACTATTGCTACGACGCCGCGGGCCTTTTGCAATTTCAGTCGGTTCAATATCAGGGAGGTGGATGGGGCACGCCGAAGCAGTGTTCCGGGAATGGAACGAGTTATGCCTATGACGCTCTGGGCCGTTTGACCAGTGCCACGAATCCTGAAGGTGTAACCACTCACCAATACAACGGACGAGCGGAGAAGATCTCCGATGTGAACGGTGTCCAAAAAATTACTCAATACGATCTTCTAGGACGCATCTCTAAAGTTTGTGAGATCTCTTCCCATACCCAAGGAACAGACTCCCCTGGTAACTGCGGCTTAGACATTGCGGGCACTGGATTCCTGACGAACTACACTTACGACCTTGTCAATCACAAGACGACAATTGCACAAGGAGTTCAGTCAAGAACCTTTGCAACGGACGCTGCGGGCAGGACAGTGAGCACAACGGAGCCCGAGCGAGGTACGACAAGCTACAGCTACTCCTATAACGCAACTGGGCTTCAGATAGTTCGAACACGGCCACGAGCGAATCAGACGAATCCTGCGGTACTGACCACAACGACAACCCAATACGACTCGTTAGGAAGGGAAGTCAGCACCACCTATAACGATGGAACACCGACAAGGACCTTTTCTTACGACCAGGCCAATGCCTGGGGTGGTTCCACCCTGAGTCTTGGAGCGAGCAAAGGCCAGCTCACCGAATACTATTCACAGACCTCTCCGCAGCCCACCTTTGGCTTTTACATGTATGACATCATGGGGCAGATTGTCAGAATGGATGAATGTCTTCCCGCAGGCTGTGGGAGCGGTGCGAATGAAAGAGTGCTTGGCTATTCTTATGATCTGGCGGGAAATCTCATAGGTCAGTCCGACGGAGCGACCGGTAGCATCAGCTATGGACGTTCACCGGCAGGTGAGGTCACCTCGATCACAAACCAGTCTTATACCGACGCGTACAACACGCCCAATCTTGTGTCCAATGTCGTCAATGGTCCGGGCGGCCCCATCAGTTATACCCTGGGAAATGGGCTAAATTTCTTTAGGGCCTATGATTGGGCAAATAGACCATTTGCCCAATGGATCTGCACTGGCCCAGCTCAGTTCAACTGCAACACTCAGCTCTATGGAACAGACGCTTATCGTTCCGGGGCGAGGGTCACTGACATTGACGATACGATCCTGGCTGGGACGGGCCATTACGGCTATGACGAATTCAATAGGTTAACCTCTGCTACCCGAAGCAGCAGCAATCTGGGAAATTTCACCTATTCCTATGACCGTTACGGAAATCGTCTATCCCAGACTGTGACCAGCGGGAGCGGACCTCAGCCAAGTTTTGCCTTTGATCAATCCACGAATCGCATCAATGGGTCCGGCGTTTCCTATGACGCGGCGGGAAACGTAGCAACGGATGGCATCCACAGCTACCAGTACGATGCGGAAGGCAATTTGCTAACGGTCGACAACGGAAACACCGCACAATACATCTACGATTCCTTGAATCGGCGGGTACATGAGCAGACTGCAAACACGAGTTTCGAGTACACGTTCGACTTTGGCGGCAAGAGAATATCTCGATGGAACGTTCTGTTGAACAGTTTTGGCGATGAAGGCAAGATTTACTGGGACGGCAGGCCTATCGCAATTCGCGCCTTCAATGGGCAAACGTTTTTTGAACACCAGGATATTCTTGGAACAGAACGGATGCGGACAAATTACCAGGGTCAGGTGGCTGAGAGAGATTATTCTTTACCCTTTGGTGACGGCTTCTCGACAAATATTTTGCTGTCCTATGCCGACCAGGACAATCGGCACTTCGCGCTTCTTGATCATGATGCTTCATCCAATACCGACCACGCCCAGTTTCGGCAATACTCCCCGACACAGGGACGATGGATGAGCCCCGACCCCTCCAGTGACAGCTATCGCGTCAACAACCCTCAGACATTCAATCGTTATACGTATGCACGGAATAATCCCTTGCTGCGGATCGACCCGCAGGGCTTGAGCGATTGCGAGTCGGGATTTGGAGGCTTGCCGGGTGGAGAGTGGTGCAATCAACCCGATCCTTGTTATGGTTGCACGACAGCGAGCCCTTCGGACCCTTGTCCAGCAAACACCTGTGTAAGCGTAACCGTTCCGAACGATCCTTTCGTTCCTTATTATCCTGGTGATGGATTTACTGGACAATCCGGCGATCCTACCGGTGGAGGCGGCGGTGGTAATGCTGGATCAAGCGACGCTGCGCCTACGATTCAAAGAACACTTGATCCTAATAATCAGGAATGCAAGGCATTGGCTAATAAGATTGCGAATATCGTAGCTGACATTGAGAGCAGTCGAGGTGACCTAGCAAACAATCCACTCAAACTTCCGTTGGTCGGTCCTCCCGGGGCAAGGCCGAGCGCAAGCGTACAAGGCCATCAAGAGCTTCTGAATGGCAAAATGCAAAATCTCGCGAATAGAGCGCACGAATACAACCAGAAGTGTGGTGGTGGTGATCCCTTTGGGGGATCTTCTCCTTCGACCAGGCCGGCTACCGCGGTTTCACCAGGAATGAAGCGAGGTGTACTGATATTGGGAGGTGTGATCATCGTCGGTGCCACCGCAATTTTGTGTCCCGAATGTTTACTTGTTCCTGCACTTGCAATTCCTTAGGAGGGTTAGTGTTAACAAACCTAGATGGTGAGATCTTGTTGGCCGAAACGATCCGAGATGGTCACGATCTCGGCGACCGTGACTTGAGACGAGCGAATTTTGTCGGGATAGCTGCGTCCGCTCTGGAACTCTCTGGTAGTGACCTGAGGGAAGCAGATTTTTCGAACAGCACTTTGTATTGGGTCGATTTGTTCGGGGCGGATTGTTCTGATGCTTCCTTTCGAAACTCCAATTTACAGGGTGCCAATTTGAAATCTGCTTGTTTCCGACGAGCGAATTTTTCTGGGGCAACAATTAGTTATGACAATCTTGGCAAAGCATCATCGTTCGCTCATGCTGACCTGACAGAGGCGATACTCGATTCGGTGCAGATGAGCGGAACGCTTTATGATGCTAAAACCATTTGGCCAGTGGGTTTCAATCCCTTAGAGCATGGTCTGATTTGGACGGAAACAGGTGACGATTGGGTTCTTGATCCTATCTGTCATGATCTGTCGGGCAATAGCTGATCCGCTGCTCGCAGGGGTTGTCGTTTTCCCTTACCTGGGGCGGGCGAACCCAACATTGACACTGGTGACGAATTCACGCTGCTTGGAATTGGAGCGCGGCAAAGTGTGAGCAGCGGGTCCGTGCGACGGGCGTTCCATTCGTCCAGGATGCGATCCGCACCATGTTAATGGCAGCCGCGGTAAGGACGTGTTGCAGATGTGTTTTCGCAAGGCCTCGGTAGCGGGCATTTCGTAAACCGCTTCGCCGGATCGCCTGGGCATGAGTGCCTTCGACGCCCGCGCGGAAAGCGTAGGCTTTGCGGAACTCCTCAGTTGTCTGTTGCGTTCGTGACCTGCCCCCTGAAACCTCTACCAATTGAATCTGGAGTTCTCTCGTAAATTATCTGAGAGGACGGAAGCGATGAAGAAGAGCCGTTTCAGTGAAGAGCAGATAATCGGGATTTTGAAGCAGGGCGAGGCCGGGGTGAAGACGGCGGATCTGTGTCGTGAGCATGGGATCAGCGCGGCGACGTTCTACGGCTGGAAGCAGAAGTATGGCGGGATGGAAGTTGCCGAGGCGCAGCGGTTGCAGTCGCTCGAGGATGAGAACCGACGTCTGAAGCTGCTCGTGGCGGAGCTGAGTCTGCACGGCGAAGCTCTGAAGGGCGTGATCCGAAAAAACGGCTGGAGCTTGCCGGTCTAAGAGCTGATGTGGCGTTCGCTCAGAGTGAGTTCCATCTGAGCGAGCGCACGGCCTGCAAGCTGCTGGGCGTGGAGCATCGGTATGAGCCGAGGCCGGACCGCAACGCGGAGTTGCGAGAAGAGCTGGTGAAGCTGGCGCGTCAGAAGCCGCGCTACGGCTATCGTCGGCTGCATGCGTTGTTGAGCCGTCGCGGCCATGATGTGAATGTGAAGCGAATCTATCGGCTGTATGTTGAAGGGCGGCTGATGGTGCGCCGCAAGAGGCGCAAGCGTCTGGTGCGTGATCGCAGCGCAGAGCCTCGGCTAACGGGGCCGAACCAGGAGTGGGCAATGGACTTCATCGCCGACGGTCTGGCAACCGGGCGGATGGTGCGCATCCTCAGCGTAGTCGATGCATACACGCGGGAGTGCCTGGCGCTGGAGGCC
>Ga0247762_1000198_pt1 | contig 23901 bp, 26 predicted proteins | sample UWRJL081202R4_FD_181016 | JGI IMG/M metagenome (GOLD analysis project Ga0247762, IMG submission 181016) | Plant litter microbial communities from Arlington Agricultural Research Station in Wisconsin, United States - UWRJ-L081-202R-4 | ecosystem: Environmental > Terrestrial > Plant litter >...
CCCGAATGTATTAGCGGATAGCTCGTCAGTGGTTCGTCTTGCTGCCAATGATCAATCCCTTCGCTGTTTCCTACCCATACAGATCCCGCGTGGTCGGAAAAGATCGAATAGGCACCGTGTACTTTGAGCCCATCTTTCGTCCCCAGGCAGGTGATGTTCACTGTTCCTGCTTTGCACAGGACGTTAGCCCCGGTCTCATCCGATCTCTGCCCCATCCAGATTTCGCCCCGCTGATCTTCTACCAAGGGCCGGATATTGAATAATGGCCCGGGATATACGTAGAGATGGTTCCCGGAAAGTCGCGCCAACCCGGCGCCCGTGCCTATATAGAGACTCCCGTCCCGTGCCCCGAGCAGAGAATAGATATCTTGATTCGGCAGATTCTTGCCATCTGGAGATTTCCAGCGCGAGAACTGGAGTCCGTCGAAACGATAGAGGCCGTCAGAGGTGCCGATCCAGATATAGCCGTCCTTAGTTTGTGCGATCGCGGTAGGAACACCCTCTAGCCCGGCTTGCCCAAGCCTCCAGATGGAATGACCGTATTGTGAAATTCGGGTTCTGGGCTCCAGCGCCCGAGCCTGCCAAGCGCAGCCGAATAGAAGGCACAGGATGGCCCATCTCGCCAGGCGAAAGTCCCAGGGTGCTCTATGCTTCAGTCCCTTCCCGCAGGCTCTCGAGGACCGCACGAGTTGAAAAGAGAAAGACATGGCGAATGTACTCATTACACTGCGCAAGAGCTTAGCGACCGAGCGGAAGTTCTGCGATTAGTGGAACACAATGAGCTGCGCACTTGCGGGCCTGAGCTCCAACCTTCCCGCGACATAAAGAAGAGTGGATCGCGTTGGGCCGCCAGCTATCATCAAACCATCGGCATTGATAGGGGACACAGACAGCACCTACCTGCAAGACGCCGCTGACCGGCTTGCTCGCAGAGCCGCCCAAACAAGCTTGAGAGACTCAAAGCCGTTGTTCCGCAATGGCCATCGGGACATTCTGTCGCGCGAAAGGACACAGAATGAAAAGCTCCAGGTGAAGGCTTACACTCTTCGAAATCGACGCTGAGCTAGATGAGCCTCGTAGAGGAAATCCAGGCACTGAATGTCGAAAATGACTAACTGCCCAAGGAACTACTGGATCGCTTCCAGGTGTTCCGCCGGCGGTACGAAGCGAAGGCCTATAGAGTTGGCTCCTTTGTGGATGATGGAGTTCAGGAAGCAGCCCAACTCCTAGACCGTGCTCGCGTAACAGAAAGCAAAGTCAAACGGACCAAGTCCATAGTCATGTACCTGCGCGCGAAACGAGGCCTCTCGAAGCTCGAAGGACAGAAATTTACATTTCGATACAGTCCAACGGTTAGAATTCCGCACGGATCCGCTGTCCACGTTGGCTTGGTCCGCATCGTAGCTGGTGTAGAGATAAATACTCCCCTTGTAAACCAGCGGGGCGGGATCCGCGGTGAAGTCGGTTTGTATGATAGGATTCTGCGCGTCGCGGACCGCTTTCCCGGAAAGTGTCGCGGCTATGCAGACAGCCTGTGTGCGAAGCCAAGAGAGCCTGGTCATGATTTCTCCAAGTCTGCAACGAGTTGTCATCTCATTTTAGTTTCGGCAAGGCCAGGGGGATTTCGAGCGCTTTCGGATTCATCTCCGTGCTCTTTATTCTCTGTAGTCGGCAAAGCCCATTCAAAGACATCGATATCTCTAGGGAATAGCACTGGCGATCCGGAAAGTCGAGCACATGCGCGGCACTAGAGCTCGCGAGATTAGGGGCCATATAGGTATTAGCGGCGTCGCTCTCAAGAGAATGCCTTGGGAAGGCTGGATGGAAATGTCCAAGCGGGGAAATCTCTTGCAATCATCCTTTCGGATCTTTTACGGTGCCAAAGCTTTCGCTATGGTGAGACTGCCGCTAGATCTTCGAAAGCTATGAATCTAAAGGACGCTAATGAACAATAGAACGATGCCCGGCGATCCCGCGGGACAAGGCCGCGGCGAAGACTGCGAAGGGCAGTTGATATCAGCTGCCCTTTCTGGAAATGCAAGTGCTTACGAAGAACTGTATCAACGTCATTCCAGGCAGGTATTCTGCTCTGCCCTTCGCATTCTTCAGAACGTAGAGGACGCAGAGGATGTCGTACAGGAGAGCCTCGTACAAGCCTTCAAAAATCTTGACTCTTTTAAACAAAACAGCAAATTCTCGACTTGGTTGACCCGGATCGGAATCAATTGCGCTTTGACGCAACTGCGCCGAAGACGTGTTGGCATCAATCGTCACTTGACCATAGCAGGCGGGTTAGAGGAGGACATTTTCCGCGATATCGTAGCGGATCGACCTTCGCCAGAAGATATGGCCTCCTTTGCTGAACTATCCGATGCCCTCGCCGAAGCGATCAACCGTTTGCCACCTTCATTACGCGAGGTCATAAGCATTCGTTCGTCCCAAGAAGCAAGCATGCGAGAGATCGCAGCTTCTATAGGCGTCTCGGAAGCTGCGGTGAAGGCTCGCCTGCATCGTGCACGATCGTTGATCCGCGAAACACTAACAGATCAATGACCTCGGTTAGGCAATCACACATAAACTCTAAAGACTTCCATTTGTTCGAGTATGCCAAGCCGATGTTATTGGGGCGATCGGCCGATGCTGAATTGCGGCGTGGGTTGGTCCAGGTCCAATCGGTGTGCATTCTTATTTTGATATTTACCGTATAGCTCTCTCCACCTATATGAATCAGCCTCCACGCTCACTTATGCAAACACCAACTGATCACCTCCAAGGACCAATGCTAATGCCTACCGGAAACGAGCTCCTGTTTACTCCGCTAACCAACTCCCGAGGCAACCAAAGTCGATACCTGAAGAAATCCCACCAACAGTTGAATTCGTCCCCAATTTGACAGCGATCTATGCTCACAACCCAGCTGTCCTCAGTGACTATCTCGCGTTCGAGAAAACGCAAGGGAGAATCCGACGATAGTCCATGGTCTACGGCTGCGTTGCGCATTTCCTTGCGGATGCCAGAGCCATGTTATCGGTATCTCGTCAGCATCTTACAACCGACAAAGGGTGAAATTCGGAAGATCACGGGGCGAGCCACGTTGTAGCCCCTAACCTTCCAAAGTTAGGAATTTCCTCGATTGCGCAGGCTTTTCACATCGCCCAAGACTCATGCCCGTAGATCACCCGCCAACCATCAGGAAGATTCTTCCATATCGTTGTGATGACGAAATCCTTCTGGACCGGTTTGCCATCTTGGCCTGACCGACAGGAGCGCATGGCTTGTGTTACCAGCACAAGATCTGTTGACAACGGATTAAAGTCGCTCGGATCGCGAACCGTATAGGTGGCGTCCGAGGTGCCGTTTTTCCACCATTGCAGTTGCGCCTTGTGGAGCGACTCGAAACCGTGAATTACCTCCCCGAAAACAGCGAAGGTCAATTTAGGATCTCGTGAAAAGGATCGGAGGTAGAGGTCCACATCGTGCGCATTTGCTGCGCGGAGCTGCTCTTCCAATTCATGCTCTATCTGATGCTTCACGGGCTCCGAGAGTGATACCTGGGCCATGAGCAACTGTGCCCTTCCCATGCAGAAAAGAATTGCAAGCGATAGCGCGGCGCGACGTAGCATGTGCCAATTTTAGCAGGCGAGGGCCGCATGCAAGGCTATATTCATTCGCTAACAAGTCGAGTGTAACTCCACCTTCCCACGACGGAGCTTACGCAGAGAGTTAAAAGCCACCTCTTCATAAAAAGGCATACGCCTAGGCTCGCTCGCGAGCCTAGGTACGAATGAATGATTGCTGCATCATTCTTTTGGAGGTTTAGGGAATCTCACCAATCAGATAGCGTCACACTTGTTCGTGTCAGTCGTAGAAACTCTCGATATCGAGGTGGGCTGCAATGTGTAGGAAGCACGGTGACGATTCCCAAAGCCACCCAAGAGTAGGATCTTCTTGGTCCATTTCGGGTAGCCGCATCGTATCGGCTAGTTAGCCCGGACGGAGGAAACGACAGGAATGCCACTCGTGAACAACCCCATTCAGTCGGACAAGTCTCCTCTACTGCGTCGAACTGATAGCGACATTATGTTTCAAAGGACGGAGAAGGAAAGAGATGCTGAGTCGTAGAGAATTATTGAAGACAAGTGGATTGGCAGCGGGCGGGCTTAGCATTGGGGTCATTTCCCCTACAAAAGCGATGGCTCAGGGCACACTGCCCACGGTACAAAACATAGAAGTCAGCACGAACGGTTTTCTATTTGAGGCTATCGCCTGCGGCCCGACCAGTGGAGAGTTGGTGCTTCTTCTACATGGATTCCCGGAGTTTAAAGAATGCTGGATTCCAGTGGCTCAGACACTCGGAGCACAGGGATATTACGCAGTGGCGGTAGATCAGCGGGGCTATTCGCCCAAAGCGCGCCCCACAGATGTTTCTTCCTATTCCCAAGCTAATCTCGTCTCTGACGTCGTGGGTTTTGGAGCGTATCTCAAGGGGGCCGGCGTCAAGTTTCATCTGATCGCACACGATCAGGGAGCTAGCGTCGGGTGGGCCTTTGCGGCAGCCCACCAAGAACTGCTTCTCTCAACGACTCTTATTTCGTCACCACACCTCAACGCATTTGTGCCTGCCTATACACAACAGGGCAATCCACAGGTCGCTGCCTCGAGCTACATTCCACAACTGCAGGGTCCTAACGGAATAGCGTTTATGACTGCAAATAATAACGCAAACTTCTTCGGTTCCTATAATGGTGTCGTGCCAAGCGCAAACCTGTTCGTCAACCGATTCACGCAATCAGACCCCGACTCATTGGGTGCTGCATTGAATTGGTATAGGGAGGAAGACTTCACCGTTGCGAATGGGCCGACCGTTAATGGTCCGGTTACATATATCTGGGGAGCGCAGGATCCCTTTCTCTTGAGGGAGGTCGCCGTGAATTCGGCTTACTTCGTGAACGGGCAATACACATTTGTTGTTCTTCCGAATACAGGGCATTTCGTTCAGGATCAGTCGCCTCAGGATGTCGCGACAATCTTTCTACAGCAAGTAAATGCCAATCTCACCTAAATTGTTTTTTACCGCAGAGCCATTCAAACGATCATTCCGTTTGATTCCCAACGGGATTCTATCCACCGCATTCGTTGGATAGGCACAGGGCTACCTAGATGGTTGTACAAAGCTTCGCGAACTTTCGCGGCATGAGGACGACGGAGACTAGGGGGGAAGCTGATCGCCCCCCATAGTTTTCGCTGAGTCTCCCTAATAAACCTCGCGGCTTTGTCGCTTTACGCCAATGTTATGGAGTCGTGGGAGCCAGAGTCTTGCATCTACAGGATCTGGAGCCCACGATATGCTGGCCTAGACGGTGCAACAGGCCACCAGCTTCTTCACCCGGCATGCCATCGCCACTGCGCAGCCAACTCTACCACTTCCGCCAGCGCATCTCTGAAGAGACGTTCGGCGGCCTTGCACTGTGTGAGTTTCTGGATCTGCTCCTGCGTGAGACCCTATACGGGTCGAGCTTCCCCGTTACGAGCAAGAATATCTCTCCCACGCTGCCTTCAACTTGGTGTTGGGGCATTTCATGGCAATGCGAATACTCGCGGTCGCAAAGACACTGGATAGCACCATTAGGGCGCCGTTTCGTCTACTTATGGAGTCGTACTAGCGAGCTGCGTGGATGCTTGCCATTGCTTCGCCATAAGAGATTCGCTTCATTGGGCTGGACGACCCTCGAAGAATCTTTTATCCTCGTTTGCCAAAGATTGCCTCTTTACGATGATGGCGAACGATATATGGCTCGTTCACGATTTTACCCACTGCGGATATCAGACGATCATGAGTCACTATCATGAGAACGACCAATTTCTTGTCGCTATGTTAATTCATCGTGCGATCGTCTTGGTAGGCAGCGTGTCCTTGATCTTCCTGACCGTTGCCGACGACGAGCAGAGGTCCATACGAATTGTTACTGCTATCGCAAAGCGATCTAAATATAATCGCCCACCCCAAGTGACAATCCCGCATCTTGGTGGTTGCCATCGCTAAAGAGCATAATCGAGTAGGATCTCTACCCCGTGATTGAAGGACAAGCGGTATCAGTTCGCTAACGGAAGCTTTGCCCCCGCTCCTATACTATCCTCCTCTGCGCTACGCCCTTCCATCCCGCTCCTACTCTCCAAAAGTGGGATACTCTTAGCTTGCAATCTTTCACGGGTCCGAAGCTTTCCCGAAACCATTTGTATCGCCTTGCATCCAACCTCCATGTCAACCTTCCTTTCCGGGGGCGTGCCCATCCGCATTCAGGCCTACAACGCAACCACACCAGGTACGCATCCAGCTCTGATCCTCTTCCACGGTGCGGGGGGTAACGTAGAACACTGGCTCCAATACCTGACTCCTGCTATCAATCGTCTCGGAATCAACATCTATGCTGTGCACTACTTCGACCGTACCAAGACGCAGCGGGCGGACCTGACTCTCATCCAGGATGGGGTCCACGTACCACTCTGGATCGCCACCGCCACCGATGCCTTGGCGCATATAGCCGCACTGCCTAGTGTGGACAAACGTCGAATCAGCTTACTGGGCATCTCACTTGGTGCCTTCTTGTCGCTCGCTCTCGCCACAGAAGCGAAACCTATCCGCGCTGTCATCGACATCTCCGGCGGTCTGGCTGAACCTTGGTCCACCCGGGCCACCTCAGCCTTTCCCCAGACTCTGATCCTTCACGGAGAAGCCGACACTACGATTCCGGTCTCGCACGCTCGGAATCTCGACGACTTGCTCAACCGTCTTGAGGTTCGGCATCAGACCGTCCTCTTTCCTAACGAAGGGCACTACTTTTCCCCCGCCGCCTGTCTGAGCATCCTCGGCATAATTTCGGACTTCTTATCCAAAAACCTGTAACGAAGGCTTGGTGCCGCTACATCGGTCGATACACCTTTGCTAGAAGGCGTACGGCCGCGGTTTCAACACCGAAAACGGTTCAAGCAAAAAATGAGTATTGCAACGATTCATTGCAAAATGGGCCATTTGCGGAAATCGGAGATACCTGCGCTACGGTACCTCGGGACTACACTCCCACATAATTATGCCAAATCATCACTACCTCAAAAGGCTATTCTTGCCAACCGGGACGCGGTCTTCGGTTGAGTCATGAGCTCTACCTAGAGTAACGTGAACTTCTTTCAGAGTCTGCAGACCACAATTACCTTCCATATCTGCGGGGAGCGCAAAATCTGCTGGCCCACGAGTCAGGCGGGGACGCGACCACGTGGTGGACAGAGCGGCAAACCCATAGAGCTATTTCCAAACTTCTACCCCAACTCAAAGGGCCCATCTTACCCAATGTCACGCTGCACTCAATTCTCGGAATCAGACTCTTTTGTCTTCTGTCCATTTCCGGATTTGACTGCATTCTCACCGCACTGGAAACCCGGACTGTTACTTAAAACCCTGACGAAGTCCCGAACTGCTTGAGTTATCGCTGGCCACCTCCTGGATAAAGGCCTAGTCGATCTTTATAAAGGCACCGACGACACACGGCCCACTGAACTGAACATGCGATGCAGTCGCGACTTTTCGTATCTCGGCACATGTTACTTTGAGGGCGGCTTCGTCTGGAGCTTCCAGTCCCTTTTCCCTGGCAGTGCTAAAGATGTTCTCTAAGTTAAGAAGGCTGTAGTCAAGTAAACTAGAGTCAGGACCTCCGACCAGATGCTCTGCGGTAACTGATGGTTTGCCAAGCCCTGCAAGGGCGAACAACTCAGTGAGGCGAGATCCAAGCTGGGGATCAAAGCCCAATGTCTCGATAAGGCTCACAGAACGATGAATCAGTTCGTCATACATGGGAATGGCCGGATTCGTCCAAACGCCGCAGAGATTCCAGCCGGCCTCCATAAGAGCGATGCTTCCACCCACCTTCGCACGGGAGACAACTCGGCGAAGAAAGTCGACTTGATCAGGCTGGAAAGCCGTAACCAACCGACCTATGACGAAGTCGAACTTGCCCAAGTGGTCGTCCTGCAGCAACGAACCTGATTGAAATTGAATGTTCGCCACCTGCTTTGCTTGGGCCCGTTGTTGAGCACGGCTTATCATGCCGTCTTCGCAGTCAATACCGAGAACTCTACCTGTCGTCCCCACCATGTCCGCTGCAAGGAACGCTACATCGCCGACGCCCGTGCCGACATCAAGAATGCTCATACCATTGGAGAGCCCGGCACTGGCTAGAAAACGCGTGGTGAACGGCTCGAACAAGGCCGCCTGTACTTCCAATCGACGGCGTTCTTTCTCAGACTCGAATACATAGCGCATCTTTTCGCTGGATACAGATTCCTGCGCTTCTTTCGCTTGGATCGCTTCCAAAAGCGTCCCTACCTGCGGATCAGGTTCGTTTATCATTGAAGTTTACCCTTCTAAAATTTCTGGTTCTCGGGAAGACAGGAAAGTTCCAGCCTCGTAATCAGCCGATCAAACGGAAACATGCTGTCGTCCATGAAGCTCGAGGAACACGCGCTGTACTTGTTAAGTAGCAACACCTCAAAGTGAAAGATATTCCTGGGTAAGTGCATTATTCTGGCGAAATCCTCCCTTTCGGGTAATTGCATATTCACCTTTCTCTGCATTGGTCACACAGCGAGAGATAAGATCTCTAACAGGATTTTCATGCTAGATAAGAACAAGCGAATACACGTTACATTCCTGGTGAGCGCTGGCGAGAAACATCAATTGAATGAGAAGCATCGTCATGATCTTTGCCCCGAATCCAATTGCGCAGGAATCTCCGTTCGTTATGCGAATTCTTCCTTGGCTATGGATAGTAAGGATTCCGCGGCTGGATTAGACAAATTTGATTTTGTCCAGACATCGATTGATGACCGACCCTTGGACCGAAGCGGACAGAAAACGACACCGGGAATATTTAGCTTTTTTACACAGGCTGGAGCAATGGATACTCCTATCCCCGCTGCGACAAGACTGGTGATGGTCACCCATTGAGGCGCCTCAAGAGTAATCTCCGGTGTGAAACCGTCTGCCTGACAGACTTCCATCGTGCGATGAAAAGCGAGCCGAGCTATCCTCGGTGAGAAAAGCACAAACGGCTCGTCTGGCGGAAAGCCAAAAGCCTCTTCCGTCTTCTTGATCTGAGTGCTCAGGTTTGACCGTGAGATGCCAAGCTTTACCGCAGCTCGTCCAAAGTGAAGAGTGTCCGCAACCGCGTGAATGACACGTGTCTAAGGAAGATCTAGATTCTTATCCATATAACAAAACATATCTGTTGACCATGATGGATAGATTGGACAGTATGAAGTAAAAGCCTCACGCTAAATGCAGTGGAAGCCTGCCTAGGCTTGAACCAAAAAGCGAAGAGAGAGAGAATTTCTCTGAGGAACATCTTGATGGAACGGAAGAGTTACACGCCAGAGCAAATTGAGAGCGTAGTTCGGTGGGTGGAAGTACGCGTCGTCAACGGGAAGGGGGCAAAGAAGCCACTCTTTCCGAGAGCGAAATTTAAAGTAGACCGAGAGAAGCGCACATATGGATTTCCATGCACAACCGGAGATCCTAGTTCTTCGTCATGGGCAGTGCCACTGGTTCGAATCTGCAAAGTTGGATTTCGCGCCCAGTTTGTCCAAGTGATGGAAAGCTCACTCTTCTTTCTAGCTGCGCATTTGGGCTTTAGTAGAGCGCTCATGGGAATTCAGCTTGATCCGAAGCCAGAAGAGAAATTGGCTTTGGCTCCCATCCCGCATAATCACTGCGACTACTGCCTCTCGGCACAGACACACATTGGAAAGATATTCTTGTCCCCCACTAAGGGGAATTTCGCTCCGCAAACCACGTCTTTGCTCTCGCTTATGAAGGCCAGTTGGGTTCTATCCGTCGCGCTGTCTATGATCGTGGTCTCATTCCTGTGCCCTTCCGCGCAGGCCTCAAGTAATAAACAGTCGCCTGAAACGCTGGCGCCCAGCGACCCCTCATCGTACAAATTATTTTCCGGCTCTGTGCGCCAGAAAAATCTTGATTCTCTACATGACCCCTTCATTCCAGGAGCAATGAAGACATTTTACAGCCCGGGCTACCGAGTCAGAGCAGAGTTTCTCCAGAAATTACTTACAGGAGAGTTTGGCTACTACACCAAAAAGTTTGGAGTGGAATTCGCTCCGGTCACTCTGGCTGTCCTCTCTCGCGATCAGTGGACGAAAGTGGTTCCATTTCCATATGCACTTCCCTCGATAACCATGACCCGTCCATATATCTTTACCATGCCTTCCGATTGGAGTACGTCAACGACATTTCCTTTTCCTCAAAAAGAGGACGTGGATTTGGCTACGCTCAACCGCGCCCGTTCTGAAGGGCATACCTGGGAGACTCTCAGATGGGAAGGTGGCGATGGAATCGGTACCCATGAGATCGGGCATTCGATCAGTTCACAACTTGGCATTGATCCACATGCCAATTGGTTCGCTGAATTTCTTGCAAGCTATATCGGCTATGCATATCTCAAGGCTGAGCATCCCGAGGAGGTGTTGGGAAATGAAATATTCTGGAAGGCCGGCTTTCTAAAAACTCATCACCCTCATACCTCAATTGAATATTTGGAAACGCACTACGAAGAAATACCGATCCAAGACCCCGCAAATTATGCATGGTACGAATTTGCGCTTGACCAGCGCCTGTTAGAGGTTTACGAGCAACAAGGATTTGATTTCTTAGTTAAGGTTAGAAATCGTTTTCCTGTCGATGGCTCGAAGCTTAGTACTGCACAAATCCTCGATATATTAGAGACGATTCAACCAGGGTGGAAAGCCTGGGCGCAACGAATGGACTCCTTATGACGCGCCTTCGGCCCACATGACGGAGACAATCATCCGGGGATTCTAGTGCTCCACTGTAACGACTTATCTAATCGCTCCAGTTGTCTAGCGGAAGTTGGTCCTCCCATGGTTCTAAATCTACTAAGTAGCCGACGCTAGAGGACCGTCGCGTAAGGATGCAGTTTCCTGGGCTCGGCTGCAAATAGGATGTAACGGAAGATGTGATGACAAAACTGCAAGTTGGTGCCTGATTTCCGTGCTAAGGCTGGGGCAAGATGCTAAACGGCGGTATTTTGAAAGAGATGATTCCTTTCGACCGTATGTGGTATTTCGAAGATGACATCAATCATCGTGAGTTGGAAGAAATGATAGAGCAGTTGGAGTTCAATAAATCCCATAACCGGGGCGGCCGCTATGCCCTAGAAATCGAGAACATTTGCACTTGGCTTGGCACCTACGAATACAGGCCGACTTATTGCAAGGAGATAGGGCTGGAAAGAGGTCCCAGGTGGCTAGGCATGCTGACCGAATGGCGCTCAGTACCTTTGATACCCTCTAATCGAGATGAAGCGGAAGGCAGCAAAGCCATACGTCACCTTGCCTTCTTTAAAGTTTAGCCTCCGTCACGAGCAGAATCTCCGCACGTTTCAACAGACGGATGCATTTACCGAAGTCCGAGCCGACGATAAGACGATCTTCGCGGAAGCTGACTCTACGATGTACAGAATTCAACATCCTCAGGCAGATGAAAGGTAGTTTGCATGACGTCCCCTCAACCAAAGGTTGTCTTCCTGGATCGGCTTGCGATTCGGGCCCCGATTCGGCCGCTGCAGTTCGCCCACGAATGGGTTGAGTACCCAACTACCGCTCAAGCCGATGCCGTCACCAGGCTCGCTGGAGCGACCATTGCGATCACTAATCGAGTGTTCCTTGGTAAAGATATCATTGAGCAATTACCCGAACTCCGTCTGATCGCGGTTTCCGCGACCGGATACGAATGTATCGATGTGGCGGCCTGTCGCGATGCGGGCATCGTTGTTACAAACGTTCGCGATTGGTCTACGTATGCGGTGGCAGAGCATGCCTTCGCAATGATGTTGTGCCTCCGCAGGCAACTGCTGCTCTATCGCGAGGCCATTCGGCAAGGGGAGTGGCAACGGTCGAGCTTCTATGGTTTGCTCAAGGATCCGCTGCCATCCGATCTGTACGGGAACACGCTCGGCATCATCGGTTTCGGTCATTTGGGGAGACGCATAGCTCATTTGGGTTCTACGTTTGGCATGGAAGTATTAATTGCTGGACGCATAGGGCAAGACGCATCCGACGGACGAACTCGATTCGAAGAGGTCCTTGGGCGAGCAGATGTCCTCTGCATCGCATGCCCGCTGACTCCAGAAACACGTGACCTTATCGGCTCCGAAGAACTCGCCAAGATGAAACCATCGACTGTTGTGATCAATTGTGCAAGGGGAGGGATCGTGAATGAGACCGCCGCGGCTAATGCGCTGCGGAATGGTTTGATCGGTGGCTTAGGTACAGACGTTCTCTCGACCGAACCTCCACGCGAGGGTAACCCCCTGCTGGAACTGGAGCTTCCGAATCTGATTCTCACGCCACATATGGCGTTTGCGAGTGAAAATGCACTGGCTTCACTCGCAGAACAGCTAATGACCAATATAGAAGCCTTCGTCAGAGGAGAACCTCGAAATGTCGTTTCCTGATACATCTCGGGCACAAACATTACACCCTTACGGAAGCGTGTAATGTTTGTGGATGCCTGCCGTGGTCCCGCTAGCGTGACCGAATATATGAGTGCTTAGCGAACTCTGCCGTTACGAAACAAGGAGTGCGGGCGCCGTGCCCGCCATCTCGCTCGCGCCCTTTTGGCTCAAGGGCAAGATACCAGACGCATGCAGTATATGAGGCTTACATCAAGAGAGAGATGAATGACAACCTGGACACGGAGGCCATTGCAGAAGCGCCTGCCAGTCGACGATGCGTTCGTTTCGAAAAAAAGACGAGCAACTGAATCTGCAAGGACTCCTCTAGACTGCCGGGCTCGATGTAGAGTGTCTTTGCTGCGGTATCTGCCAGCCATCGGCGCAGATCCTGGGCTATGAACTCCGGACCATAGCACCACACGGTCCTACGGCAGCGGGTTCAAAAGTCATGGCGTAGACTTTTGGCCTATCAGAACGGGGCAAAGATCGACTTCTCAAGGTCTGGCAAGCCGACTGACAAGGCCTTCGTGGAAGCTTCAACGGAACCTTCCGAGCCGAGGGCCCGAACACCCACTGGTTATGAACCTGAAAGCATCTGATCAAGTTGAAGACGCGAATATTATGACAGTCGTCCTCAAGCATCTTTCGCGGGCAGGACGCCAAGCCTTGCCGCATTCATATTCGTTTGCTCAGTTCCGCCATCATGAGGCAGTGAAACGGGACGAATAACTATTTGATAAAACGGCACCTTTTTCTCCCCAAGCCAACGGGTTTCGCGAGCGCTCCGTGTAGGTGTACAACATACTCGCGAGTTAGCGAGCTATACACCTATGCTGCGTCGAGCGAGTCACGCCACCCAATCGACCGTCGTGCGCCGGATGATTGGGGGCAAGTGAAATGCTCTTCTGCCTAGGATCAGCACCTTCCCACCAACCCTCTGAAAGGGCGCAAGCGACGCGGTGGGTTCCTGGACACGAGCTCAGGAGGGTGAAGTTCAAGGGAGGTCGAGCCCATGAAGGCTCCTCTTGCAGGTCCGGACGCAGCCCCGCTACTGCGAGGGGTATGCAGCTGCGAGGCATATATCTGGCGTGGATCTAACCGCTGACGGTGGCGGAGATGCACTCCTGGATGAGGCCCAGCAACTCGGAGTCGACGTCGTGGTTGGCGAATTCTCGCGAAAGCTGCTGAACGCTTTTGCGGTAATGAGGTTGTGTCCAAATCTCGTTGACCGCGACCCTAATGGAGTCCGGAGTCGCTTGGTTTGTACGCAGATCGATTCCTGCGCCGGACCAGTGAACGTGAGCAGAGACCTCTTCCTTATCCTCTGTAAGGCCAGCAGAAATAATAGGAATGCCGTGCGAGATTGCCATATTTACCGTTCCGTAGCCCCCATTGGTAATTTGGTAATAAGGAGGTCGATATGCGGCATGATTTGGGAATAGGGCAGGAATGAAGCGATGCGGGCGTTGGAGGGGATTGCAACAGGGATCGACGCAAATGGCTGCCCGCCGGTGGTTACGATAATGGTCACATCATCCCTACCGCCGAGAGCTACGAGCGCTGGTGCAATGACTTGGCCAAAGTCGCGGTTGGCAACGGTGCCTTGCGTCACTAGCACGAGGTGCTTCGTGAGGTCGAGCTGCTGCCACCAGTCGGGCAAAGTGGCCCGTCCAACTGGCGTGGGCAGTGCACCGATGTATCGTACCTTCGAGTCTGAATCAAGATACTCGAAACTCTCGATGCCGGGGTGCAGGTACAGCTCTGGCAACTCAGTTATGGCTTCGAGGATCGGACATGCAAGCGCAGGATGACCAAGGTTGGTGAGACACACGCAATAGGTGTCCGCTAAGAAATAAGCGGATACCTGTTGCGTCATTCTCCTCGCGTCAAGAGGGACGCGGCGTACGCTTACGTTCTTCGTGGGCTTTCTACCTTTAGTCTTCCAGACACTGGCTTGATCGAATTGCCAAGTCCTCACATGTCTAGCTTGCGAGGACCATCAGCCAACGGCAGTATGTTCCGTTGTTAAGCTCATACAAGAATCTCGCTCCCGCGAGATGACGACACAGCCCAGAAACTGACCTACCCTGCACTTCTCAGATCAGCACGCTCCGGCAAAGCACCTGAGGCGGTGGCCATCGCCGCCTCGAGCAGCCGCCTCGTTCTCGAGGCGGTCAATCTGCTGACCGACCTTTCCCGCACTTCGCCTATTTCGCACGCGGCGCGGGCATCGGTGCGTCGGCAAGGGCATAGGCGGTGACAGCGATTACTGCCGCGTTCTCGGCCAGATGATGTCTGTCTACTTTATCTAGTGTGTCAGCTGCGGTGTGGTGATACTTGAAGTAACTACGAGAATCCTGCGATGGTGTGAGGCTTGGGACGCCCGTTGCAACCATTGGCGAAAGATCTTCAGAGGGGATCTCTTCGACACTAGTTAGCACACCCGCGCCGATTGGTTTCAATACTTGCGCGACCGGGGTAAGGTATCTTACCAGAGCCGGTGTGCTCAGATATAAGCCCGTCGGGTGATCGCATCCAAGATCGCTCTCGATCGCGGCCACATGGTCTGGGAACTCTGCAATGTGCTCCTTCCCGTACGTCGCAGCACCGCTCGCCCCGAACTCTTCGTTCATCCAGGCAATGAAACGGATTGTGCGTCGTGGATGTAGGTTCATTGACTGCATGAGTTGGATAGTCTCCATCGCAGTGACAACACCCGCACCGTCATCGATCGCACCGGTACCCAGATCCCAGGAATCCAGATGTCCCGACACGATGACCGCTTGCTCTGGATGCTCTGCTCCAATCCAGTCTGCGATGACGTTGAAACTCGTGACGGGGGCCAGCGTTTTTGGCGTCAACGTCAGCCGCATCGTAATGGGGCCCCGCATCGAAAGTCTCTCGAGCAGGCTGGCATCCTCGGCTGTGATAGCGGCCGCGGGCACCTGAGGGACCCCTGCAACATATAGCAAGGTTCCAGTGTGAGGTATACGCATATCCTCACTTCCAAGGGAACGCACGAGCACGGCTGCTGCCCCTAATTTAGCGGCAATCGAGGGCCCCGCAACCCGATAGGGAGCATTCTGGATATATGCCTCAACCCCCAGCCCTTGCGCGGCCATCTGCTTGTCGAATGGGATATTGAAAAGAACAATCTTGCCATTCACCGCATCTGCGTTTAGAGCCTTCAGCTCTGCAAAGGAGCTCACGACTATCACGGACGCAGTGAGCCCGCTCGAAGGAGTAGCCACAGAATTGCCTAGTGCAGTCACTATGATCTTTTGAGGGGTTCCGCTGAGCTTGCCCGCCCATTGCGTAAGCTCTGCGCTCTCTTCACCTCGTGTCCAATGAGGCACCTGTGTTTTCTCAAGGGTGACTCTGGCACCAAGCGCTCGCATCCTCGATGCGACACGTTCCACCGCCGCATCAGCCTGGGAAGAACCACTCAACCGTGGCCCAATGCTATCCGTGATGTAAGCCAATTCATCGTACGCATAGGGATCCGTCATCGCTGCGTCGCGCAGGCGCCCCATAGTCTCTATCTGCATCTCTGTCCATGCGCCTGTTCCTGGTTCCGCCATCGACAGGATGTTTTCGAGAGGGGAGACGGGTACGGAGGTCATGGGAGAATTTTGCGCTACTCCAACTGACGAGAGACAAGAGACTGAAAGGAAGAGAACAGAGAACAATCGAACGAAAGCCATCAGTACATTATAGCCGAGTATACGCCTTACGATTTATCGCGCGACAACCCACCTTCTATCTGATCTTCTTTAAATTTCCCCGCATCATGTGAACGAAGTAAACGTTCGAGGTTTTCGAGAGCTTTCGTGAACCCTGCAATCCCCTCTTCCAATTTCTCTGTGGCCATCTGATCTTCTGAGTGCATCTTGGCAAATATTGATCGATCCATGCCGATTCTCTGAATATCAAGGTTCTGTACGGAGGTCGGTTCCAGCTTGCGCGGCAGAAAGCCATCCGTCGAGTCAAGCTCCTCGAGAAGTTTCGGCGCGATCGTAAGTAAATCACACCCTGCCAGCTCTTTTATTTCCTCGATATTACGGAAGCTGGCGCCCATCACTTGGGTCTTAGAGCCGAACTTTTTGTAGTAGTTGTAGATGGTAGTCACAGACAGGACACCGGGATCGTCCGCGCCGACATAGTTTTTGCCCGTTCTCATTTTATGCCAGTCGAGAATGCTACCAACAAAAAGCGAAATCAAGGTCACCTTCGCCTCGGCGCATGCAACTGCCTGGTGCAGTCCGAAGACTAATGTCAGATTGCACTGGATACCTTCGTGTTCAAGAATTTCGGCGGCTTTGATGCCCTCCCACGTTGCAGCAATCTTGATTAGAATACGTTCTGTTCCAATGCCCGCTGCGTTGTATTGAGCAATGATGTCGTGGGCCGTTTCAACAGTCTTATCGGTGTTGTAACTTAAGCGAGCGTCGACCTCAGTGGAGACTCGGCCGGGGACAATCTGGAGTATCTTTTTACCAAAGAGACGGCGAGGGACTTGAAGGCGAGGGTGGCGACCAGTTTATTGGATGCCTCGCTTCCTGCTTAGCATTTCTCAGCACCTCATCCACAATGGGGTGGTACGCTGGCATTTCGGCCGCGGCCGTGATTAGCGAGGGATTTGTCGTCGAGTCCTGAGGTCTGTATCGCCTGATCGAGTTCATATCCCCGCTGTCCGCGACGACCTTAGTGTATTGACGCAGCTGCTCAAGTAGGGTGGCCATCCGGTGTCTCCTTTATCACTCTCGTCTAAAAACAATCGATCGCCGGGTTAGAGACCGAAAAGCGTGTTTGGTTACGATATGAGGAGAACTTTTATATCTGCACAGAAAATAATAGAGCTGGGCTGTAGCTAATTGATCTTTTCGCTCTCTCACTGCAATCGTAATTAGGTCATTCTCACGGGTCCCTGTCGCGGAGTTTGCCATGCTACCTAGGCAAGCGTCGTCTCTGAGGCCCCGGTGGCACGCTGGAAGAAGGTTTGGCTCGCCCAAATAAGTCATGCCGGGCCCGTATTCTCGCGTTGGTCAACGGACTTCCTCAAGGCAGACGATGCCCGCGGCTGTAGGGCGTTTAGGATCATCTTGCCTAATGTGGTCATAGGTCGTGTAGATCCATATGTTGTCAAAATTTCTGAGAGTTCGGTCGCGAGACCACTAAGGAGTCAGTCCATGGAGTTGTGGTTGATTCGGCATGGTGAGACCGAATGGAGTTTGAGTGGGCTCATACAAGTCGTACGGATATACCGTTGACTTCCCGAGGAAAAGAACAGGCAAGAGGCCTCGGGCCACTCCTTTCTAATATCACGTTTGATGCAGTGTTGATGAGCCCCATGCTGAGAGCACAAGAGACGTGCGAATTGACCGGGTTTGACAATCAAGCTGTTGTAAGTGATGCACTCAAAGAATGGGATTATGGGATCTACGAGGGACGAACTACCAGGGAGATTCAAGAGGAGATACCCGGTTGGTCAGTTTGGAAGAATGAGATCACAGACGGTGAAACTTTGCAGAATGTTGGGATGCGCGCTCACGGCCTGATACGCGAGGCCCTTGGATCTACTCCTTATCCAGACAGAGTTGCATTCTTCGCGCATGCGCACATCCTGCGAATTTTGGCTGCACGTTGGATAGGCCTTACCCCAAATGGCGGAAAACATCTCACGCTTGGAACGGCAAGTGTAAGTGTGCTGGGTAGCGAGAGAGAGAACCGGCTATCGTGAGATGGAACCAGCAGTTCGGATCCTAAGATGACGTTCTACGGGTTTGCCATTTCGCACCGTCACGTTCCGAAATGGCGCAAGCCTGGGAGGACCGACCACTAGTGATTTCTCCAGCCGATCCTCTAAATCTGGTTGCAGCGGCAGTGACCCCTGTCGTCATGGTGTCCGCGACTTCAATACTGCTGTCTGGTATCAGAGACTCGCTATCTATCGATCTCGGATCGTATCCGCGCCATCTCGCACGAATCTCGAATCGAAAATCTATCCGCCGTACGTTACAAACCATCGGCCTCGAAATCCGGATATTTCGCATCCGGGTTCAACTAATCGCATGGGCCGCGAGGATGCTTTACATTGCGCTCGGTTGCTTCATCGTCGTGGCATTAGTTTTGGCCGTGTCGACCTGGCGGCCACATCTACCTGCCCTCTTTATCGCAATCTTTCCGGCCGGCCTCATCTGCGTTGCAGCGGCTATCGGACTTGCCCTTGTCGAATTGGAATACTCGAAGCAAACTAACGGGCTTGAGATATCCGAATTGCTTCAAGAACTCTCTGTGCCCGAGTAGTCAAGATTTCTTGAGACTAGAACATGCACAGCGGCTACCTGTGTTTGGACGAGAACGCGCCGTGCTCGGAAACACGGTGCAGCCTCCTGCGAGGGCCTTAAGAATTCTCTGTAACCTTTCGCTGGCTTCGCTCTCTAAGCGTCACAAGAATTCCGAAACGGTTCCATGTGGACCGACAATTTTATACGCGGCTTGGAGCAAAAATTACATGATGGAATCGATGAACGACAGCGTAACAGCCGAAGCACAGGCGAAGCTCGATCAACTCTGCATCAACACGCTTCGCTTCTTGGCGGTCGACGGCGTGGAGAAGGCAAAGAATGGGCATCCCGGAGCTCCTCTTGGATGTGCACCCGTGGCGTACTTGTTGTTTCAAAAGATCATGAACCATGATCCGGGGGATCCGCACTGGGTCAATCGAGATCGCTTCGTGCTCTCCAATGGGCATGCATCGATGCTGCTCTACAGCGCGTTACATCTGTCGGGCTATGAGATCTCGCTGGACGATTTGAAGAATTTCCGCCAGTGGGATTCGATCACCCCAGGGCATCCGGAGTATGGCCAGACACCCGGCGTCGAGGTGACAACAGGCCCGCTGGGGCAAGGCTTGGCAATGGCTGTTGGGCTCGCTGCCGCGGAGAAGCATCTCGCCGCCATCTATACCTGCGACCACCCGGGGCTGATCGACCATCACACCTATGCCTTATGTGGAGATGGAGACCTAATGGAAGGCATCTCTCATGAGGTCGCCTCCCTTGCGGGAACTTTGCAACTCGGAAAGCTCATCGTCCTCTATGACGACAACAAAATCTCGCTGGATGGAGCCACTGAGCTCTCGTTTACGGAAGATGTCGCCAAGCGCTTTGAGGCATATGGCTGGCATGTCCAAAATGTGGCAGACGGGAATGATCTGGTCGCCATCGAGGATGCGATCCATGCTGCAAAGGCCGAGGCGCGGCGTCCGTCACTGATCAAGGTAAGAACTGTCATCGGCTATGGCAGTCCGTTAGCCGGCACTAACAAGGTTCACGGTGAGGCCCTGGGCCCAGAGAATGTCAAAGCAACCAAACTCAAGCTGGGCTGGCCTGCTGATCAGTTCTTTTATATTCCTGCAGAGGCTCAGGAGCACTGGGATGAAATCAAACTCAGAGGCAAGGGTCTCAGCGCGGCGTGGCGAACACGATTCGATGATTTTAAGGTCTCCTTTCCACAGCTTGCGGAGCAATTCGAAAGAACGTCCAAAGGCACGTTGCCCCCCGGATGGACGGAGGCACTGCCGATATTTCCGCCGGACCAACCGGTCGCGACACGGAACGCGGGTCAAAAGATCTTGCACGCAATCGAGGACGTTCTTCCTGAATTGTTCGGTGGTGCAGCGGATCTCACCTCTTCCACAAAGACGATCTTCAAGGACGAGCAGGGCTTTCATACCAATCCCTCAGCTCGAAATGTATTCTTCGGCGTGCGCGAATTTGGCATGTGCGCAATGGTGAACGGGATGGCGGCACACGGCGGCCTCATACCATTCGGCTCGACCTTCTTTATGTTCTCGGACTATTGCCGATCTGCCATCCGCATGGCATCGCTGATGAAGCTCCACTCTCTGTTTATATTCACCCACGATTCTGTCGCCCTTGGGGCCGACGGGCCGACGCATCAGCCCGTGGAACACCTAATGAGTCTCCGAGTCATTCCCGACCTAACAGATTTTCGGCCAGCCGACGCGAACGAAACGGTCGCATGTTGGCGTCTGGCAATAGAACGAAAGGGGGCGAGCTTTATGGCTTTATCTCGACAGGATCTGCCCGTCATCGATACCGAAGCCTATGCAGTTGCGGATGGGGTTCGCTTGGGGGCTTACGCACTTGAGTCGAGCAGCCACGATGAGGTCATCCTGATCGCAACCGGGGCCGAGGTCGAGCTCATTCTGAAGGCGGCAGTGCAACTGAAGGCGGAAGGGATCCAAGCGCGTGTCATCTCCATGCCTAGCTTTCGCATTTTTGAAGAACAAGATGAAGCCTATAAAGATTCTCTGTTGCCGGAGGATATCCCAAAGCTGGCCGTCGAAGCCGGCGCGACCCTAGGGTGGTGGAAATACGTTGGACGTAAGGGCCAGGTGATCGGGATAGACAGATTTGGTGCTTCTGCTCCAGGGTCCATCGTGATGGATAAGTACGGACTCAATGTCGGCAATATTGTAACCGGCGCCAAAACCCTCCTGAACTAGAAAGATGTTGACCGGCACGCGCCCCAAACTATCAAAGTGGGTTGCGGCGGGCGAGATTATAAAAGGAATGAAACAAGAATAATGACGATCGAACAATGGATGCGATCAACGACGATGCTGATGGTCCTATGTCTCCCCGGCTGGAACCGTCGCAAATGCGATAGTCTGGTCCGGCTCGATCATATATCCATCGAAGTGGAGGCTTTCTCGAATGGACGGACCAGGCTTCTCTAACCCTTCGATCATGCACTTCGATAGGTCTTAGCGCGAACTCGATTTCTAAACCCGACAACCTACTGGGTGATGCGAGAAACTCAGTTCGAATGCGAACTTGGTAAAGGGATAGCCTTCCATTGGTAAGAGGTGGACCTCAGTAGCCGGCAAGGACATCAACTTGTCCGCGTGCCGAGAGCGACGAATTAGAAACGCTGATACCGAGGAATAAAGACAGCAACGACCAGAGCCATGGGAGCATGGTCAAAGCCTTCGTAAGTGAGAGGCTTTGACCAGGCTCCCGTTCCATTGGCCTACGCAATCTTCTCAAATCATAGACTCGCCGATTAGCTATGAACCGGGGGACTAAGTTCGAATTTGGATGCCGAGAAGAGATTCTTTGGCTGTTCGTTTGCTGTCTACGTCGACATGCCCGTTCTAGCGGCTTCTAGTGCTCTCGAATCATCTCTCTTCGAGTCAATTGGGCTTCGAGGAAGACTGGATTGGACGCTCTATTCTCAAGCAGAGATTGCGGGAAGCATCGTAAGCGTCCTGTTTTGGCCGTCTTTATGAGTGGCGTCAGAGTTATGTATCCACACAGGGTTATGTGGGTACATAGCTAATCGGTTGCGGTCAGGCTTGAGAGCGCGACGTTGCATGGCAGCAGTTGGTTGATCCTGCTGATCGGTTGGTCTGCGATGCGTTCGAGGACGTGGTGGAGATAGAGTTCCGGGTCGAGTCCGTTGAGCTTTGCTGAGCCGAGCAGAGAGTAGATGGCGGCGGCGCGTTCTCCGCCAGCGTTCGATCCGGCGAACAGATAGTTTTTCCGTCCGAGCGCGATGACACGCAACGCGCGTTCGGCGGCGTTGTTATCGATCTCCATTTGCCCATCGTCGACGTAGCGTGTGAGCGCGGTCCAGCGCGAGAGGGCGTAGCGGATCGCCGCAGCTGTATCGGACTTGCGTGAGAGCTTCGCGCGGATCGCTTCGAGCCAAGCGTTCATGCTCTCGAGCAGAGGTCTTGCCCTGGCCTGGCGGATGCTCTTCCTGATCTCCGGCGTGCTGCCACGGAGCTCGGCTTCGATGGCGTAGAGCGCGGAGATGCGCTCGATCGCTTCGCTCGTAACTGGCGAAGGATGCGCGATGTGGATCTCGTGGAACTTGCGCCGTGTATACGCCCAGCACGCAACTTCCCGGATGGAGCCATCTTCATAGAGCTGTTGGAAGCCAGCGTAGGCATCAGCTTGAAGCGCTCCCTTGTAGAGCTTCAAGTGCTGACGTGGGCGCTCTCCTCTGCGGTCAGGCGAGTAAGCGAACCACACGGCGGGCGCGGTCGGATCGCCGGAGGGTCGGTCATCACGGACATAGGTCCAGAGCCTTCCGGTCTTGGTTCTTCCGTTGCCGGGTGCGAGCACCGGGACGGGCGTGTCATCGCCGTGCAACTTGCTTGCCGCTTCAGCAACAGCCTTAAACTCTTCGATCGCGTTGGCGGCCTGCAGTTCTTCAAGCTGCAGCTCCAGCTGATCGATCTGGCGGAGCACCTTCTCGCTCTTCGCGCCGAAGAGCATCCGCTGCAGCTTCTCGACCAGCAGCACCAGGCGTTCGATCTCGCTGGTGCGAGAGCTCAGCGTCGCCGTGTACCTCTGATGCTGCTCGATCAACAACGCCTTGGCGGCTTGAAGAGCGAGTGCGTCGAGATCAGGAAGCGGAGTGGCAACCATGCCCGCAGTATGGCATAGATCGCCAAGACTTAACAGCCGAAAAACCCTATGGATGCTGATGAAATATCACACGCTCATGACACGTTCGGCGGTCCTTGCAGGCGCTCTCCAATCGATGCCTTCGAGCAGCATCGAGAGCTGGGCGCGGCTCAGCGAGACGGTTCCGCTTGACGCCTGCGGCCAGATGAATCGGCCCCGTTCCAGACGCTTGGCCAGCAGACATAATCCATCGCCATCGAACCAGAGGACCTTCAAAATATCACCTCTGCGTCCACGAAAGACGAAGACGTGACCCGACAACGGCTGCTGCTCGAGCACTGTCTGTACCTGGGCACTGAGCCCGTGGAAGCCGCGCCGCATGTCCGTTACGCCCGCCGCGATGCCGGAACTTGAACAACGCTCCGCAACTGGATCAGGACTTGCAGACCGCTCGTCCTCAACCACGCTCACCGGGAGCAGCTTCATAGTGTTCGATGAAGCCCCGCCCAGCTTCCCATCCCGATACAAACGCCGCCACTGAAACACCTGGTTCGCGTTGACCCCATACTTCAACGCAACCTTCGCCACTGAAGCTCCAGCTTCCAGCGTCTCCTCAACCACCCGGCGACGCTCCGCTGCGCTACGACGCCTGCGACGTTCAACACCTAAAACACCACTCAGATCATCCTCGACCATCCAAACATCATCAACAACCAAAACCGAAAGTACACACGGCCAACACAGGACGCTTACCATCGATCCGTATCGAGCTCGTGCTCTCAGAGGTACGTTGACGCTCCGGGAGAACATCGCCAGACACCAACACCGGGACCAATCCAGCCGCAGCCAGCTTACCGTCGCGATACTCGCGACGCCAGTGAAACACAACGTTCGCGTTAAGCCCATGTGCACGTGCG
>Ga0247762_1000199_pt1 | contig 23874 bp, 21 predicted proteins | sample UWRJL081202R4_FD_181016 | JGI IMG/M metagenome (GOLD analysis project Ga0247762, IMG submission 181016) | Plant litter microbial communities from Arlington Agricultural Research Station in Wisconsin, United States - UWRJ-L081-202R-4 | ecosystem: Environmental > Terrestrial > Plant litter >...
CGTATTGGTCAGCAACGTGTTCGTACGTGTCCAGATATCGATTACCTGGTTGTAACGTTCGTTGTCTGTAATAAGACCCATCATGTAGTTGTTCCACACGGCATCAACTTCTTCCTGGGCATTCGCTACCAGTTTTTCCTTTTCTACAGGAACCTTCACATCGCCAAGACCCATCGACAGACCTCCACGGTATGCCATCTGGAATCCGAGTTCCTTGATATCGTCAAGGAATTTAGCAGTCTTAGACTGACCGGCGATCTTGTATATATCAGAGATGATGGTCTGCAGTTTCTTCTTAGTCAACAGCTCATCAACAAATCCTACTTCTTCCGGAACGTATTGGTTGAAGATCACGCGACCTGCTACTGTCTCTATCATCAGATAAGACATCTCGCCGGTTTTTCTATCCAGCACATTCGCGCGAACTTTGATGATCGCGTGCTTCGAAAGTCTGCCTTCGTTGTAAGCAACGATAACTTCAGCTGCTGAGTAGAAGCGTTTACCTTCGCCCTTAACAGGGATTTCAGGTGTGCCTTTTCTTCCTTTGGTCAGGTAGTACAGACCCAATACCATGTCCTGAGAAGGTACCGTGATAGGCGCGCCGTTCGCAGGGTTCAGGATGTTGTGTGATGAAAGCATCAACAAAGACGCTTCCAGTACTGCCTCCTGGCCAAGCGGTACGTGAACCGCCATCTGGTCACCGTCGAAGTCGGCGTTGAAGGCCGTACATACGAGCGGGTGAAGCTGGATAGCCTTACCTTCGATCAGCTTGGGCTGGAAGGCTTGTATACCCAAACGGTGAAGTGTAGGAGCGCGGTTCAACAGAACCGGATGTCCTTTCAACACGTTTTCAAGAATATCCCATATTACAGGATCCTTGCGGTCTACGATTTTTTTCGCAGACTTCACCGTCTTAACAATTCCTCTTTCAATAAGCTTGCGGATAATGAACGGCTTGAACAATTCAGCCGCCATGTCCTTAGGCAGACCGCACTCGTGCAGCTTCAGCTCAGGACCTACCACAATTACCGAACGACCAGAGTAATCCACACGTTTACCGAGCAGGTTCTGACGGAAACGGCCTTGCTTACCCTTAAGCATATCGCTGAGCGATTTCAGTGCACGGTTACCATCCGAACGGACAGCGTTTACCTTACGCGAGTTATCGAACAACGAATCCACAGCTTCCTGGAGCATACGCTTCTCGTTACGGAGAATCACTTCAGGAGCCTTGATATCGATCAGACGCTTCAGACGGTTATTACGGATAATAACACGACGATAAAGGTCATTCAAATCCGATGTAGCGAAACGGCCACCATCCAGCGGCACGAGCGGACGAAGTTCCGGCGGTATAACCGGTACCATCTTGATGATCATCCATTCAGGCTTGTTTTCGATACGGGTCTTGGCATCGCGGAAAGCTTCTACAACTTTCAGACGCTTCAACGCTTCAGCCTTACGCTGCTGCGACGTATCGGTTGCGGCCTGGTGACGGAGCTCATATGACAGCGTATCCAGCTCTGTGCGCGAAAGCAACATTTCCAGCGCCTCAGCACCCATCTTCGCGATGAACTTCTTGGGATCGTTATCATCCAGCAGTTGGTTCTCGCGTGGCAGCTTATCAATGATATCCAGGTATTCTTCCTCGGTCAGGAAATCGAGACGGTTCACACCATCTTCTTCCTTAACACCAGGTTGAATAACTACATAACGCTCGTAATAGATGATCTGGTCGAGCTTCTTGGTAGGAAGACCAAGGAGATAACCGATCTTGTTAGGAAGTGAACGGAAATACCAGATGTGTGCCACCGGTACAACCAGCTCGATGTGGCCCATGCGCTCGCGACGTACTTTCTTCTCAGTAACCTCTACACCGCAACGATCGCAAATGATGCCTTTGTAACGAATTCTTTTATACTTACCGCAGTGACATTCCCAGTCCTTTACAGGTCCAAAGATCCGCTCGCAGAACAGGCCGCCCATTTCAGGCTTGTATGTTCTGTAGTTGATGGTCTCGGGCTGCGTTACTTCACCATGTGAGCTCTCCAGAATAGATTCCGGTGACGCCAGGCTGATGGTGATTCGGGAAAAGTCGCTGTTGATCTTCTTATTTTTTCTGAAAGACATGCTGTATAGTTTTCAGTTAACAATCCAAATTTTTATCCCCGCGTGATTCTTTCTCAGGACGATGGGTTCACGGCGTTAGCGGCCGCGAACCCTGTCCAGGAATATATCAATCCATTGTGATCTCAAGCGCCAGACCTCTGAGTTCGTGCACCAACACGTTGAACGACTCAGGAATGTTCGGCTTGCGCATGTTCTCACCTTTTACAATCGCTTCGTAGGCCTTCGCACGACCGATCACGTCATCGGACTTGATCGTCAGGATTTCCTGAAGGATGTGCGATGCACCGAATGCCTCGATGGCCCAAACCTCCATCTCTCCGAAACGCTGACCACCGAACTGGGCTTTACCACCCAGAGGCTGCTGCGTAATGAGCGAGTATGGTCCGATCGAACGGGCGTGCATCTTATCGTCTACAAGGTGACCCAGTTTCAGCATGTACGCCACACCTACCGTTACCGGCTGGTCGAAACGCTCGCCGGTCAACCCGTCATACAGGTATGAACGACCATATTGAGGAAGACCTGCTTCATCAAGCTCAGCCTGCACCTGCTCCAGTGATGCACCATCGAAGATCGGTGTTGCATACGTCCGGCCCAGCTTCAAGCCAGCCCATGCCAGTACGGTCTCGTAGATCTGTCCGAGGTTCATCCGCGAAGGTACACCCAGCGGGTTCAGACAGATGTCTACCGGTGTGCCGTCCAGCAAGAAAGGCATATCTTCTTCGCGTACGATACGCGCCACGACACCCTTGTTACCGTGGCGACCCGCCATCTTATCCCCCACCTTCAGCTTACGCTTCTTGGCGATGTATACCTTAGCCAGCTGAACGATACCTGTAGGCAGCTCGTCGCCAACCTCCAGTGTGAAACGCTCACGCTTGAACTCACCTGCGTATGTATTACGCTTGATCAGGTAGTTCTTCACCAGCTGACCAATAAGCTCGTTTGTATGCTCGTCGTTGCTCCAGTTCTCCAGGCTCACGTCAGCAATCAGGTTCACTTCTTCAGGAACGTTGTAGTTGCTTTCGTCACGGTAGATGTTCTTGTCAGGGAAGAGATTGTTGTCAATCACTTTCTGCGAGAACTTCACACCTTTGCTGATCAGCTCGTCTCCGAACTTGTGCTTCACACCATTGCTGGTCTTGCCGTTCAGCAGCTCAGTCAGCTTCTTAACCATCTCATCACGAAGCTCGGTAAGCTGCTTGCTGTATTTAGCCTTCAGCGCATCAAGCTCCTTCTTCGACTTCGAGCGAACGTCTTTATCGCGTTTAGGACGAGAGAACAGTTTGGTATCGATAACCACACCTTTCAATGATGGAGGTGCCTTCATCGAAGCGTCCTTCACATCACCGGCCTTATCACCGAAGATGGCACGGAGCAGCTTCTCTTCCGGAGTCGGGTCAGTTTCACCTTTAGGAGTGATCTTACCGATCAGGATATCGCCTTCGCGAACTTCTGCACCGATGCGGATGATACCGTTCTCATCAAGGTGCTTCACGGCTTCTTCGCTTACGTTCGGAATTTCCGATGTAAGCTCTTCTTCACCGCGTTTCGTATCGCGAACTTCAAGCTCGAACTCTTCTATGTGGATCGACGTGTATACGTCGTCCTGTACTACTTTCTCGGAGATAACGATCGCATCCTCGAAGTTGTAACCTTGCCATGGCATGTATGCCACGAGTAGGTTGCGTCCCAGTGCAAGCTCACCGTTCTGGGTTGCATAACCCTGGCACAGCGGCTGGCCTTTTTCTACCTTCTGACCTTTACGCACAAGCGGCGTAAGGTTGATACAGGTATCCTGGTTCGTCCTTCTGAACTTGATCAGTGTATAAGTACGATATTCATCGTCGAAGCTTACCAGCTTTTGTTCGTCGTTAACTTCGTATTTGATTACGATCTTCTTCGCATCTACAAAGTCAACCACGCCTGTACCTTCGGCCAGGATCAGTGCACGTGAGTCGAGCGCTACACGGCCTTCAAGACCGGTACCTACGATCGGCGCCTGAGGGCGCATCAGCGGCACAGCCTGACGTTGCATGTTCGATCCCATGAGCGCACGGTTAGCATCGTCGTGCTCGAGGAAAGGAATCATGGACGCGGCCACCGATACGATCTGGTTAGGAGCAATGTCCATATATTTCAGATCCTTCGGCTCAACTACCGGGAAGTCACCCTCGAAGCGGGCCTTGATCTTCTCGTCTACGAACTCGCCAGTTGTCTTAAGCGGCATCTTGGCTTGCGCGATGTAGTTGGTATCTTCTTCCTCTGCGGTCAGGAACACTACCGGTTCTTTTATTTTCACTTTACCGTTCTCCACCTTGCGGTAAGGAGTTTCGATAAAGCCCATCTTGTTCACTTTAGCGTGTACGCAAAGCGACGAGATAAGACCGATGTTCGGACCTTCAGGAGTTTCGATTGTACACAGACGACCGTAGTGCGTATAGTGTACATCTCGAACTTCGAAGCCTGCACGTTCACGCGACAGACCACCTGGACCAAGGGCCGACATACGGCGCTTGTGTGTGATCTCGGCCAGAGGGTTAGTCTGGTCCATAAACTGTGACAGCTGGTTCGTTCCGAAGAACGAGTTGATTACTGACGACAGCGTACGTGCGTTGATCAGGTCAACGGGTTTGAAATCTTCGTTATCCCGAACGTTCATCCGCTCTTTGATGGTACGCGCCATACGGGCAAGTCCTACACCGAATTGAGTGTAGAGCTGCTCGCCCACGGTACGCACGCGGCGGTTGCTCAAGTGATCGATGTCATCGATCAATGCCTTCGAGTTGATAAGCCCGATCAGGTACTTCACGATTAGGATGATATCATCCTTGGTCAGTACGCGCTGATCGTAGCTCAGGTCAAGACCCAGTTTTTTGTTGATCCGGTAACGGCCAACTTCGCCGAGGTCATAACGCTTCTCGCTGAAGAACAGGCTCTGGATAATATCCCGGGCAGTTTGTTCGTCAGGAGCTTCAGTATTACGTAACTGGCGATAGATATACTCCACGGCCTCTTTTTCAGAGTTCGAAGTATCTTTAGCCAGCGTGTTGAATATAATGTTGTAATCGGCGATGTTGATATCGTCGCGATGCAGGATGATCGACTTCACGCCTGATTCCATGATCACTTCCACATCTTCGTCACCAATCGTATGGTCGCGCTCGAGGAGCACTTCGTTACGATCGATCGACACCACTTCACCGGTATCTTCATCCACGAAATCTTCCGTCCAGGTCTTCAGTACCCGGGCGGCCAGCTTACGACCCACGATCTTTTTGAGGGTATTTTTGCTGGCATCAACCTCTTCAGACAGGCCGAACAGGTCGAGGATATCTTTATCTGAACCGTATCCGATCGCGCGAAGGAGCGTCGTTACGGGGAATTTCTTTTTACGGTCAATGTATGCATACATCACCGCGTTCACGTCTGTCGCGAATTCGATCCACGAACCTTTGAAAGGAATGATACGCGCTGAATAGAGTTTCGTTCCGTTCGTGTGTTTGCTCATCGCGAAGAACACACCGGGTGAACGGTGCAGCTGCGATACAATTACACGCTCAGCGCCATTGATCACGAAAGAGCCCTTTTCCGTCATGTACGGAATATTTCCGAGGAACACTTCCTGCTCGATGGTCTCAAAATCTTCATTATCCTCGTCGTTGCAGGTCAGGCGCAGCTTGGCCTTCAACGGCACAGAAAATGTTAAACCCCGGTCGATACACTCGTCTACCGAGTATTTCGGAGGGTCAATGGTGTAGTCAACAAACTCCAGTACGAAATTTTCGCGCGAATCGCTGATCGGAAAGTTCTCGGCAAAAACTTTATACAGACCTTCGTTTTGTCTTTTTTCGGCCGGAGTTTCGATTTGCAGAAAATCTTTAAAGGACTGGAGCTGCAGGTCCAGAAAATCGGGGTATTCAAGGACTTTCTCTATGGAAGAGAAGTCGATTCTACCGTTTATGGTCTTCTTTGTCAAGGTATTTAACGTTTAAGTGCTTAGATCCTGGACGGAGAACAATATAATATATCAAGTAGTTTGAGTACAAATAGGAATAGACCCCGTCCCTCCCCTTTACGATTTGCATCGCAAACGGGCCAGATAACGGGGTCTAACCGAAGCTGTTAGACGGTACTCTTCGTCTACTGAAGAATTACTTCAACTCAACTTCGGCACCAGCCTCAACGAGTTGCTTCTTCAAGCTTTCAGCCTCGTCCTTAGGTAAGCCTTCTTTGATAGTTTTCGGCGCGCCGTCAACTACATCCTTAGCTTCTTTCAGACCAAGACCTGTAAGTTCTTTCACTAATTTAACAATTTGGAGCTTGTTTGCACCAGCAGCCTTCAATACTACGTCGAAGTTTGTCTTCTCAGCAGCAGCGGCAGCACCACCCGCAGCAGGACCAGCAGCAACAGCTACAGCAGCAGCTGCAGGCTCGATGCCGTAAGTTTCTTTCAGGTATGAAGCCAGTTCAGTTACTTCTTTAACAGTGAGTTCAACCAGTTGATCTCCAAGTGCTTTAATATCAGCCATTTTCGTAAAAGTTAATTAATTTTTTTGTTCTGTAGTAATTATTTAGTTCCGCGCTCCTCAAGGGCCTTAACAAGACCGGCGATTTTGCTATTGCTGCTGCTAGTAAGCGCAGAGATAACATTCTTCGCAGGTGATTGAAGCAACATAACGATGTCGCCAATAAGCTCGTTTTTGCTCTTAAGATCGCTAAGCAGGGACAGGCTCTCATCTCCGAGATAGATATCGGAGTCGATAGATGCACCCTTTAATACAGGCTTCCCTTCAAGTTTTGTCCGGAATTCCTTGATAACGCGAGCAGGCAGGTTTCCAGTTTCTTTCGAAAACAGTACGCCGGAAAATCCGTGCAGTGCTTCGAACAGCGGGCTGTAGTCTGTACCTTCTTGACGTTCAAGAGCTTTCTGGATCAAGGTGTTCTTGTACACCCGATACTCTATGCCGCTCTTGAAACAAAGTCTTCTGAAATTATTGATTTGCGCTACGGTAAAACCGGTTGCATCAGTAATGTAGAAGTGTTTGTTGCTGGCGAACTTTTCGGAAAGCTCATCAATGATCTGTGCTTTTTCTTCTCTGGTCATGTTCTTTTGTCTTAAATGCCAGCAATAGAGTTGGTGTCAATCATGATTCCGGGGCTCATTGTGGTGGAAATTGTGATACTTCTGAAGTATGCACCTTTCGCTGAGGCCGGTTTCAGTTTGGCAACAACGTTGATCATTTCTATAGCATTGTCCCGGATCTTTTCAGGCGGGAAGGAAGCTTTTCCAACACTACAGTGAATGATACCTTGTTTATCAATTTTGAAGTCGATTTTACCGGCTTTTACTTCTTTAACGGCTTTACCAACTTCTAGCGTAACAGTTCCTGATTTAGGATTCGGCATAAGTCCGCGAGGTCCGAGTACTTTACCCAGCTTACCAACTTTTGCCATTACTGTAGGTGTACAGATGATCACGTCGATATCTGTCCAGCCACCTTCGATTTTCTGGATGTAATCATCCAGACCTACGTGCTCAGCACCGGAGTCTTTTGCTTCCTGAACTTTGTCGGGAGTACACAGAACCAGTACACGAACAACCTTACCCAATCCGTGGGGCAGGGCAACAACACCACGCACCATTTGATCAGATTTCTTAGGGTCTACACCCAACTTGATATCCAGATCTACTGATGCATCAAACTTTGTGTAGGTAATGTCCTTCACAAGTTTAGAGCCCTCTTCCAAAGAATACACCTTCTCAGGATTATACTTTGCGAGAACTGCTTTTTGATTTTTAGTCAACTTCGCCATTGCTCTTGATTATTTATCCCACGGGGGTGTTCCTGATACTGTTATACCCATACTCCGTGCAGTTCCGGCAACCATTTTCATGGCTGACTCAATGCGGAATGCATTAAGGTCGGGCATTTTTGTCTCGGCGATGGTTTTAACCTGTTCCCAGGTAACCGATCCCACTTTTGTACGGTTCGGCTCAGCTGAACCTTTCTGCTTTTTAGCAGCATCTAAAATCAGGATAGCAGCAGGAGGAGTTTTGATCACGAAGTCAAACGACTTGTCGTTATAAATACTGATCAAAACAGGTAACACCTGTCCGGGCTTGTCTTGCGTACGTGCATTGAATTGTTTGCAAAAGTCCATGATGTTCAGACCTTTGGAACCCAATGCAGGGCCGATCGGAGGTGCAGGGTTTGCCTGGCCGCCTTTTACCTGTAATTTTAGATAACCTACGATTTCCTTTGCCATTGTTATCTTATTCTAGCTTTTCTACTTGCATGTAACTCAATTCAACCGGTGTATTCCGGCCGAATATCTTAACCATCACGTTGAGTTTCTTCTTGTCTTCGAAGATTTCCTCAACTGTACCTGTAAAGCCGCTGAACGGTCCGTCCATTACCTTTACAGATTCCCCTTTGATGAAAGGAGTCTCGAGTTTTTCCTCGAGCTCGTCAATCTCATCAACTTTACCGAGAATTCTGTTAACCTCTGATTGACGAAGAGGAACAGGATCCTTGGAAGCCCCGGTACCGTTGTTTCCGAGGAAACCAATCACACCCGGTATACTATTTACCGCGTGAAAGGCCTCCCCGTTCGAGAGATCTGCTGAAAGGAGAATATAACCCGGAAAGAAGTTGCGCTCACGAACACGCTTCTTACCGTTTCTCATTTCGTATACTTTTTCTGACGGGATCAAAACCTGCGGAATAAAATCCGCCAGTTTCGAGCGCTCGATCTCAGTTTCCAGGTACGACTTAACTCGCTTTTCCTGTCCACTGACGACCCGCAGGACATACCATTTCAGTTCGCCCATACCCGTTATTAAAATTCTTTGTAATACCAAAGTATACCCGTACGGAATGCCCAGTCTATTGCACCTATAACTAAGGCAAAGATTGTCGAGGCAACCAGAACCAGGATAGCACTGCCCTGGAGCTCACTGTACTTCGACCACGTTACTTTGCTCGTGATCTCTTCCCAAGATTCTGTGATATAGGTTTTTAACTTATCCATGGGTTATTGTTTGCTGGTAAACTTTCCTGTTGCCGTACCGAGAATTCATCGATCAGACTTCAGGATCAATAGGTCAGTTATTTGTTTTAAGGAAATTCTGACCTCTTTTTTTGCACGGGCGGAGAGACTCGAACTCCCAGCCAACGGTTTTGGAGACCGCTACTCTACCAATTGAGCTACGCCCGTTTATTTTTTTGAAGATTCTCCCATCCGAAGAACCCGTTTTCCCTCTTTTTTGCTTTAGCGCCCCGTATGCAACACACTGAAACGCACGACCCTATCAAAGCCAGCCCAAAAAGGGACTGCAAAGGTAGAAGAATATCCACGAAAATAAAAGCGTTTCTGAAAAATTATCAGAAACGCCTTTATATTGAATATCAGATGATTAGTCTAAGATTTCAGTTACCTGACCAGAACCTACGGTACGGCCACCTTCGCGGATAGCGAAACGAAGACCTTTTTCCATAGCGATCTTGTTGATCAGCTGAACTTCGATAGAGATGTTATCACCAGGCATAACCATTTCTACACCAGCAGGCAGCATGATCTCGCCAGTTACGTCCGTTGTACGGAAGTAGAACTGAGGACGGTACTTGTTAAAGAAAGGAGTGTGACGACCACCTTCTTCTTTAGAAAGTACATAAACTTCGGCCTTGAACTTAGCGTGAGGAGTTACTGAGTTTGGCTTACAGATAACCATACCTCTCTTGATTTGCTCTTTTTCGATACCACGGAGCAGAAGACCTACGTTGTCGCCAGCTTCTCCTCTGTCAAGGATCTTACGGAACATTTCAACACCAGTGATGGTAGACTTCAGGTTTTCTGCACCCATACCGAGGATTTCAACAGGATCACCAGAGTTGATGATACCACGCTCGATACGACCAGTAGCAACGGTACCACGACCAGTGATCGAGAACACGTCTTCTACAGGCATCAGGAAGTCCTTATCGATAAGACGAACAGGGATCGGAATGAACGAATCCACAGCAGCCATCAGTTCATCTACTTTTTCAACCCACTTCGGCTCGCCGTTCAATGCACCAAGTGCAGAACCACGGATTACAGGCATTGTGTCGCCAGGGAAGCTGTAAGCAGACATAAGTTCGCGTACTTCCATCTCAACGAGATCAAGAAGCTCAGCGTCGTCTACAAGGTCAACTTTGTTCATGAATACTACAAGAGCAGGTACACCTACCTGACGAGCAAGAAGAATGTGCTCGCGAGTCTGAGGCATCGGACCGTCAGTTGCAGCTACCACGAGGATAGCACCGTCCATCTGAGCAGCACCAGTAACCATGTTCTTTACATAGTCAGCGTGACCAGGGCAGTCTACGTGAGCGTAGTGACGGTTCGCTGTAGCGTACTCTACGTGTGAAGTATTGATTGTGATACCGCGTTCTTTTTCTTCAGGAGCGTTGTCGATTGAAGAGAAGTCACGCATTGCAGCCAGACCTTTAGTTGCAAGTACTTTTGTAATTGCAGCAGTAAGAGTAGTCTTACCGTGGTCAACGTGTCCGATTGTACCTATGTTTACGTGAGGTTTCGAACGATCAAAATTTTCTTTAGCCATATTTGAAAATCCCAGTTAAAAGTTTAAAGTATAGTTTATTAATAATTGCTCGTCAATTAATCTCCTCCATCGCTGGAAGAATCACTACACCCTAAACATGTTAAGCCTTTCGAATAAGGGTTTGCTTTCGCAACTAAAAGATCTTTATCAACATCCGGGAGTCGCTACGTCCCGGCATTTTTGCCGATAAAGTGCCCGGTGCTTACCCGGGTCTAAGATCGTTCGCTTTCGCTTATGGAGCTCAGCGGTCAGAAGATTCAAAAAAAAATCTTCCCGTGTTTCGTTAGAGAGCTGTTGATGAGGATTGAACTCACGACCTCTTCCTTACCAAGGAAGTGCTCTACCACTGAGCTACAACAGCCTGACCTGTTCTAACAGGCAAGCTTTTTTTCAATTACCTTACGAATAACCATTGGGCAATAGGTCTGAACCGGTTTCCCGATCTTAACACCTGGTGCCCATATGACGCTTCGTCACTGAGCGGGAGACGAGGCTCGAACCCGCGACCTATAGCTTGGAAGGCTATCGCTCTACCAACTGAGCTACTCCCGCATAATTTCCAATTTTCGACAACATTCCCATTAGACTTCTTTTCAGATCGTCTTTCAGAAAATATCACCGAAAATTAAAATTGGTGGGGGAAAAAGGATTCGAACCTTTGAAGTCATAAGACAACAGATTTACAGTCTGTCCCAGTTGGCCGCTTTGGTATTCCCCCAACTGTATTATTCAATCTCTCGAAGAACATCCTTTGAAATCAACCGTTTTAGAGGCGTTTTCCAAAAGAGTGTGCAAAATTATACGCTTTTATTCTTTTTCAAAACTTCCAGCGAATATTTCCGATAATATTTTTTCAACCATCCTTGTCGCGCTGCTTTTCCCCTTTCGATCCGAGGGCAACAATTCACAACTTCTCATAATACACCACCCTACATTACAAGCATTTACAACGCTCCCACCCCTGTAACAACACCGCTACATGCCTACAATTTCCTCGACTACGCCCGGGCCAAATTCTTTTTTAAAAACTTCAAGAATGTGCGCACGATGCAACGAAAAATCATGACGCATCGCCGGGGAGTCGAACTCCACAAATAAAATTTTGTTCTTGATGTATACTTTTTTGGTGCGACGAGCAATGGGTTTACCCACCAAACGCTCCCAGGAATTTACGACTGTGGCCTCGTCAAACCGTGTTGAAATACGGTATGAGTTCAACATCTCCCGGATCGCATCGCCCACAGACTGGGCCTCCCCGCGAACATTCTTCCGGCTTCTTCCATTTCCTCCATTGCCACCATACATATTCATGACCCAAATATACAATGCCCAGGCCTCCGACTGTGTACAACGGCTCAGGCTTATTTTACTCCCGACTCCGTAACCTGAAAGAGGCTCGCTTCCAGCCCCGTTGTCTGCAAAAGCGTGGTAGTCCGGTCTGGTCGTGCATCGGTAATGAAGATCTGACCCGGCGCCCCGTCCCGTATCACCTCCAGCAGACGACTGATGCGGTAGTCGTCAAGCTTATCAAAAATATCGTCCAGCAATAAGATGGGTTTGAACCCCTTGGCCCGTTCAAGTATTTCCGTTTGTGCCAGTTTAAGCGCTATAACAAAAGATTTTTGCTGTCCCTGCGACCCCAGCCGCTTCAAATCGCCATCGCCAAGGGTAAAATGAAAGTCGTCACGATGGATACCGAAGCTTGTGCGTTGCAACGCCAGGTCTTTAGACCGTGACTTCCGAAGCCCTTCCTCGTACGAAGTTTCCGTCAGCGCCGACATATACGTGAGATCTGTAGCCTCGCGCTCCTCCACGATAAACTTGTAAAACCGGCGAAATTCAGGCAAAAACTCTCCCACAAAGTCCAGGCGGCGTCTGAATATCTGCTCGCCAAACCGGATCAATTCCCTGTCATAAACATCCAGCGCCACCCAATCCGGGTTGCCCGATTCCTGGAACATGCGTAACAGGCTATTTCGTTGTTTTAGGGTATGATTATACCGCAACAGACTATCCAGGTAGCCGCGGTCCAACTGCGAAATAATGCCGTCGAAGAACTTGCGTCGGGCCTCACTGCTTTCCTTCACCAGATCCACATCGTCAGGGGCGATCAGCACCACAGGATATTTACCGATATGCTCGCTCAGCTTGCCATAATCCAGCTGATCCTCTCGGAACGTTTTCTTACCGGCCCCACGGCCTGACGGACTGGCCTGGACCGAGCTCACGAGCTCATGCACGCGGTCTTCCATGCGGAAGTAGCCTTTAGCCATAAAAAAAGGCTCCTGCTGCCGTATTATGTGCAGATCGGAGGACGAAAACGCGCTTTTGGTAAATGCCAGGTAGTAAATAGAATCCAGTAAATTGGTTTTTCCGCTGCCGTTTCGCCCCACAATCACATTTATCCGGGTAGGAAACTCAAGGTTAACCTCAAAGTGGCTTTTGTAATTCAGAAGCTGGAGTTTTTCAAGATGCATGCAGGAATTACAGGGAAAGTTTGGCTAATGTTCGTTGGGGGGTTATTTTCGCAACTCGGATTCAAAAATAGGGGATATGCCTACCACAACAAAAGCGAAGAGCGAGCCTGCAGGGGCCAAGAAGAAAGAAAGTACCGAATTCTCAAAGGAGACCTACATGTTCTGGTACGAGAGCATGCAACTGATGCGGAAATTCGAAGAGAAAGCGGGTCAGTTGTATGGAATGCAGAAAATCAAAGGATTTTGCCACCTCTACATAGGCCAGGAAGCCTGTGCTTCCGGTGCTGTTAGCGCCTTGCAAAAAGGCGACAAGTGGATCACCGCGTATCGCGATCATGGTCACCCTCTTGCCCTCGGAACAGACCCTAAGGCTATCATGGCCGAGCTGTACGGCAAGGAAACCGGTACTACCAAAGGTAAAGGCGGCTCAATGCACATTTTCGACAAGGAGCATGGTTTTATGGGCGGCCACGGTATCGTTGGTGCTCAGGTGCCGCTTGGTGCCGGTATTGCATTCGCCGAGAAATTCAACAAGACCGGAAATCTGTGCATGTGCTACATGGGTGATGGCGCGGTGCGTCAAGGCGCTTTCCACGAAGCCCTGAACCTGGCCATGACCTGGAAACTGCCCGTAATATTCGTTATTGAAAACAACGGCTACGCCATGGGTACTTCTGTTGCCCGTACATCGAACGTAACCGATCTTTATAAACTGGCTCATGCATACGAAATGCCTTCCGAGCCCGTAGACGCAATGAAGGTAGAAGACGTGCACATTGCGGTTGCTGCTGCTGCCGAGCGTGCCCGTGCGGGTGAAGGCCCTACCCTCCTGGAGTTCAGAACATACCGCTACAAAGGACACTCGATGTCCGACCCTCAGAAATACAGAAGCAAAGACGAGGTTGAGCAATACAAACAACGCGACCCTGTAGAAGCCGTACGCCAGACCATTCTTGCAAAGAAGTTCGCTACCGAGCAGGAACTGGACGCGATCGACACGAAAATTGTCGGACAGGTAGAGGAAAGCGTGAAATTTGCCGAAGAATCGAATTTCCCCGATCCTTCCGAAGCACTCACCGACGTTTATGTACAAACGGATTATCCTTTCATTTTGGATTGATCTTCGCTTTTGTTTAGAATGATCTAATTTGTAGTTTTGCGCCCCGCCCTGATTCTGAGTCAATTCGATTGACCCAGGCCCGGAGCGGGGCTTATTCTTGAAATACAATGGCTAAAAAACAAGTTGAACACAATCACGAGCTGTTAGAGAGCTCAGAGGCACTCAAAGAAAGACTCGAGGGTGCTGAACATTGGATCGAATCCAACCCCAAAATGATAATCGGCTTCGCGGTAGTGTTGCTGATCGTTGTAGCCGGCTATTTCGGATTCCAATACTACAAAGGAGGTCAGGAAGAAACCGCTCAGCGCGAGATGTTCCAGGCCGTACATTATTTTGAACAAGACAGCCTTACCAAAGCCCTCGAAGGTGACGGGAACGCGCTCGGATTCAAAACTATTGCCGAAGACTACAGCGTTACCGATGCCGGCAAACTGGCTAACTACTATGCCGGTCTGTGCTACCTCAAGCTGGGCCAGTTCAAACCTTCCCGTTTGTATCTCGAAGACTTCACCTCCAGCGACCTGCTCATCCAGGCCCGTGCTTACAGCCTCATCGGCGATACTTATATGGAAGAGAAGAGCTATGAAGACGCTGCCAAATACTACAACAAAGCAGCGAATTACAAAGCCAACAAATACTTCTCTCCGGCCTACCTGCTGAAGGAAGCCCTTGCATACGAAAAGCTGAACCAGAACGACAAGGCAAAAAACGTATACGACAAGATCATCTCTGACTATTGGGAATCTGCCGAATACCAGAATGCACGCAAGTTCAAGGCAAGACTGGAAACAAACTCCTAAGCTTTGCCATTAATAATACATGGGGATAGCAAACTGCTATCCCTTTTTTATTGATCAATATTTATCTAATCAATCAGACATTAACTCTATGGCAGGTCCATTAAAATCAGGCCGGATCGAGAGCGATGCAAACCTCTCTAAAAAAACCGTAGCCATCATTACCGCGGAATGGAATGAGGAAATTACCGGTGCTCTTACGGAGAGCGCTTTCTCGAGTCTCGTGACAAACGGCATCAAGCGCGAGAACATTATCCGTAAAACCGTACCGGGCACATTCGAGCTATCACTGGCGGCCCTTTGGATGGCCGAAGAAAAACATGTAGACGCTGTGATCTGCCTGGGCTGTGTTATTCAGGGCGAGACCCCTCACTTTGACTATATATGTCAGGCGGTAGCTTATGGTGTAACGGAAGCATCATTGAAGTCACGCAAACCGGTTATCTTCGGCGTGCTTACCACGCTGAATAAACAACAGGCATTAGACCGTGCGGGTGGAAAGTATGGAAATAAGGGTGAGGAAGCTGCGCTTACGGCGTTGAAGATGTTGCAGTTTTAACGTGCGGATAGTAGCCGTGCGTGTGTATGAACATTTATAAATAGATTTTAAAGAGGATACGAAGCACGTATCCTCTTTTTATGCAACCAATATACGTATAGACTTTAGGCTGAACATATCCGATATCACATCTTTGCAATAAAATCATCCATCGACTGTAAAATCCTATCAGCCGGTAACGGCGAGGTAATATCAACATGACAGTCAACCCATTCATGTATATATTTCTGATTAGTCAGTAAAGTAAATTCTGTCTTCAGGTACATCCTCACATCGGAAGGTGCCGCATCCATTTCTTGCCAAATATTTGATCGGTTCTCCAGTATATAAATGATGTCTTCGAAATCATGACTGGTTCTACCATCATTATTACCACGTCCCTTAAATGCCTCTAGTTTTGTAGCGATAAAAAATGGCGGGCTCAATATTTTTACAACACAGGAATTATCAATAGTATACAACATAGCATTTTTAAAACCTTCTGTATACCATATATTGGTAAATCCCATGGCAATATCTGTGGTCGGGATTACATCTACAGTCACATTCTTAATTTTAAAACGCCCTCTTATCTTGGATTGTATATCATCCACAAATCCTTTGTTCCGCAGTTCTTCTTCAAACTTAATATGCTCGGGATAGTTTGCAATCTTGATTATAACGTCTACATCGTCGGTTCCCCTAAATTCAAAGGCCTGCCGATCTGCATACAACGAGACGGTTGATCCACCGACAAACACAACTTGATCTTTTAAATCCTTAAGGGCAATGTGTACAGTTTTAATTCTGGATAGGTTGATTTGATGGCTCACTTAAAACGATATTTTTTAATTCATTTAATGCAACGTCTACTTCCCGAACTTTACCAACCCGCACAACATCCAGAAGAGCTAACAGTTTATAGAATAAAGAATCTTCTCTGGCGGCTTTAGGTTGATTATCATAAAGCGGTTCGATTGTTAATCCAATATACTCACCTTTTAAATCAGGCCAAACATAGGTGTACTCACTTGCAAAAAAATCTTTCATGAAAGGGTGAGAAATACCAGTCACCATACCACGACTCATTCCTCCTGGCTCCTGCGGAAATACATATCTGACTCCAAACTTCAGGAATTCAAACAAGCTCTGACGATTCACACGCTTTTTATCATGATCAATCAAACGGGCAATACGGCTGCGATTTAACGATTCCGAAATTTCGGAAGCACTAACATACAATGTATTAGCAAGCACTTGCTGTCGCCATTCAATATCTCCTATCGCCACTAGCTTAAGAAGAATAGCTATATCCTGGGGACGCATTCCATTATGCCTTTTCATACCCTAATTTAGCAATTTCGTGATTCGCGATTCGCGAACTGCGAAATACTTAGTCGTCGAATTTTGACTCATCGTTATCAAAAAATATTAAAAACCTGAAAAACAGTCTATTAACTAGTTTACGCCCAATGCCGGGTACACAAAACAAAAGCCCAGCTCCTTTCGGAACCGGGCTTCGATCGTTTAACAAAAAAGTTGTTTAGTCTTAGAAGTTTTTAACTACTTCCTGACCAAATTCAGAGCACTTCAGGAGCGTAGCGCCTTCCATCAGGCGGTGGAAGTCGTATGTTACGCGTTTTGAGTTGATAGCGCCTTCGAGACCTTTGATAATGAGGTCGGCAGCTTCCTGCCAGCCCATATATTCAAGCATCATTACGCCTGAAAGGATCACTGAGCCAGGGTTTACTTTGTCCTGACCTGCATATTTAGGAGCTGTACCGTGGGTAGCTTCGAAGATGGCGTGACCGGTTATGTAGTTAACGTTACCACCTGGAGCTATACCGATACCACCTACTATAGCGGCAAGGGCGTCAGAGATATAGTCACCATTGAGGTTAAGTGTAGCTACTACTGAATATTCATCAGGACGAAGAAGGATTTGCTGAAGGAATGCATCTGCGATGGAGTCCTTAATGATCAGCTTGTGGCCATCCTTCTCGATTACCTGCCAAGGTCCGCCGTCAAGATCTTTAGCGCCGAACTCGTTCTTGGCAAGGGCATATCCCCAGTCGCGGAAACCGCCTTCGGTAAATTTCATGATGTTACCCTTGTGAACCAGCGTTAAGCTAGGCTTTTTGTGGGTCAGTGCGAATTCAAGAGCTGAACGAACGAGGCGCTCAGTTCCTTCTTTCGATACGGGCTTGATACCGATACCGGCAGTTTTCGGGAAACGGATCTTCTTGAACATCTTAGGGAAAGCCTGCTCAAAAGAATCGAGGAACTTCTTATTATCTTCAGTGCCTTCCTGGAATTCGATACCTGCATAGATATCCTCAGTGTTCTCACGGAAGATGACCATGTCGGTCTTGTGAGGCTCTTTAACTGGTGAAGGCACACCTTTGAACCAGCGTACAGGGCGTACGCAAGCATACAGGTCAAGCTCCTGGCGCAGGGCCACGTTCAGTGAACGGATACCGCCGCCAACCGGTGTTGTAAGGGGGCCTTTGATACCTACGAGATATTCTTTAAATACATTAAGCGTTTCTTCAGGCAGCCAGTTTCCGGTTTTGTTGAATGCCTTCTCCCCTGCCAGAACTTCCTTCCAGTTTATTTTACGTGTGCCACCGTAAGCTTTCTCTACGGCCTTGTCGAATACCAATTGTGAGGCAGGCCAAATATCCACGCCAGTACCGTCACCTTCAATAAAGGGTATGGTCGGGTTATTCGGCACGGTAAGTTTACCGTTGCTGATGCTGATTTTCTGATCGCTCATTTTTAAAGAAATTTTATGTGTTCTCGTCTTGTAGATGACTTATACTTTCACCTAACCCGTTTTGGGCGCGGAAAATTAAAAAAATCAAAGCATAATAAACACGTTTAGCGTACGAAAAGGATAAATGGCCAAAGGCATTGACAGGCATTTCGGTCAACAAACGATTTTCCGGCGTCTGTGGTTAACCTTTCGCCAGCAGATCAACATTATTGACGGCTTCGGGTAACAGAAACCCCAGCGGATTCACGCATAGTTTTTGTGTACCGGATACGTTAGTATTGAGAAACCACCTGCACCGACTATAAGCATGAAAACATTTATCATTATATCCCTCTTAGGCCTCCTTTCCGGGTTTTCAGCCCCAACCCCACCATCTCTGATTCCAATGGCTATCGATAAACGGGCAAAGCCAGTTGACACTACAATTGATGATGTCTGTATCTCTGCCGAAGAACGAAAACTTTACGATATGATCATGGAGTACCGCAAGTCCAAAAAATTGCCCATGATTCCGCTGTCCGCCAGGTTGACGCTGGTAGCCCAGACTCACGCCCGTGACCTTTCTGAGAATTATATTTTCGATCCAAAAGGTGAGTGCAATCCTCATAGCTGGTCAAAAAAAGGCCAGTGGACCGACTGCTGTTACACCAGCGACCACAAACAAGCCGAGTGCATGTGGAACAAGCCCAAAGAAATAGCTGGCTACGAAAGCGCCGGATTTGAGATCGCCTATTTCAGCTCCATAGGAGCATCAGCGAAAGAAGGGCTTGACGGCTGGAAGCTTAGTCCGGGCCACAATCCGCTGCTGGTCAATACCGGCACCTGGGCCAAAGTAAAATGGAATGCAATCGGGATAGGTATCTATAAAGAATATGGGCTGGTTTGGTTTGGCGAGATTTTAGATGAGAGCCAAATTGGTAATTGTCAGTAAGAAATCATCCCAATATGGGATGATTTTATAAACAATCGTTGTACTACTACTGAAATGGTGGTTGGCCTGGTATTGGCGAAGGATTGTAAGCCCACAACCTGCCCTATCGAATGCTGCGCTATATATTCAGTATTGTGCCGCTGCAACTGCGCGTGCACTATATTAAAAGACGAGGTATTCCTCTCGGAACCCGGTACAAAGGTAATCGCAAGATTTACCTGTACATGGTCGGGAATTTCTTCGTTGAGGTTCTTTACGAGGGAGATTTTTCTGGTAACGCCGCCGAAGTTGCCGCTATTGTCCCGGGACTGACGCTGACTAATCTTGATTCTTACCTGGAGCGTGAGTTCAGAAAGCGGCGCGAAATCGAATAAATTCTAATCAATCCGATTTAAACGACAAATCCCCTCTTTTTGGGAGGGGATTGTCAGTATATCGATAAAGATCTAAAATCTTATTTGCCGAGCACTTTAAGCATGGTTGCACCGATTTCCGCGGGTGATTCTACCACGTGCAGACCGCAGTCGCGCATGATAGCCATCTTTGCAGCCGCTGTATCTTCAGCTCCACCGATGATAGCACCGGCGTGACCCATACGACGACCTGCAGGTGCAGTTTGTCCGGCGATAAAGCCTACTACGGGTTTCTTGTTACCGGTTTCCTTGATCCAACGGGCAGCTACAGGCTCGTAGTTACCGCCGATCTCGCCGATCATCACAATAGCGTCAGTTTCAGGGTCGTTCATGAGAAGCTCAACCGCGTCCTTGGTAGGCGTACCAATGATCGGATCACCGCCGATACCGATCGCTGTAGAGATACCCAGACCTGCCTTAACGATCTGGTCAGCAGCTTCGTAGGTAAGGGTACCGGACTTCGATACGATGCCGATACGACCTTTCTTGAACACGAAGCCGGGCATGATACCAACTTTAGCTTCACCAGGCGTGATTACGCCAGGGCAATTCGGGCCGATCAGTGTTGCTTTCTTGTCTTTAATATATTTTTTGGCAGCCATCATGTCTTTTACCGGAATACCTTCGGTTATACAGATCACTACCTTGATACCAGCTTCAGCGGCTTCCATTATGGCATCAGCGGCGAAGGCAGGAGGCACGAAGATGATGGATACATCTGCACCGGTCTTATCCACAGCTTCTTTAACCGTATTGAATACCGGGCGACCCAAATGCTCGGTACCACCTTTGGCAGGAGTAACACCACCTACCACATTCGTTCCGTATTCAATCATCTGGCCGGCGTGGAAAGTACCTTCCGAGCCTGTAAATCCTTGCACGATGATGCGTGAATTCTTATTGACAAGTACACTCATGGACGCTTTTGTTTTTTTAGACTGTGCAAAAATAGAACAATAAACCTTTTGACCAAGTCAAATCCAGCTTTAACGCCCGTGTGCGTACGCCGGCGGGGCACCTTACAACCCGCCCCTGCACGCCACCTTATTCGGGTTCGTTCCCGCAACTTTTTGATACTGACTCTGAGCTGTCGGCGCATCTCAAAAGAAAAAGCCCCGACTGCTGTCAGGGCTTTTTTGTTATTTTTTGATGTCCCGAATCTTATTCCGGACCAGGAAGGCTTCATAATCTTCCTTGTACATGGGCACATCCGGCGCCAGCTGTATGGCTTGTTGATAAGCCGTTATTGCGTCTATCAGCAGATTGTTCTTTTCGTAAACTCCAGCCAGGACATACTTGTTAATCGCCGTGGGCTCCTCAACCTGCGTGGATATGTCTCCCAGATTTGTTTTGATACGATCGCGATCGACTTTAGAGGCACGCTGCAGTGTGTATGTTACCGATGCTTTGTTGGCATCGGCCTTCGATATCACCTGGACAAGGACGTTTGTTTCTTTCGCAAACTGTTTGTCATCCAGGTTAACGGTTATGCTGTTGGCCGATGTCTCCTGCTGAAGCAGCACATCGTCAAACATACTGGTAAACTTCACGATATAGGGAGCAGGCAGCTTGTCACTCTTCTCCCAGGCTACTATTACCTCGGGATTGTAGATCTGCACAGGCTTGTTTTCAGAGCGAGGCAAATCGAGCAGCACTTCGTTACCACGGTGCACGGCTCCTGTGGCGGCCATGCCTGTTTTCTTCTCATTGGTGCTGAGGATAAAATCGGTGTACTTATTCAGTACGGTAGTGCCGCCGTTGACCTTACCTGCCAGGTCGGCCACTTTGTATTTGCCCGCTTGTTTCAGCTCAAGCGGCTTACCGGATATGTGCACCAGACCGATGTAGGCATTTTCAGGCACACGGATCTCGTCGGCTGACTGGAGACTTTCGCCTACTTTCACCGCCTGCCAGTTGTTACCTGCCTTGACTTCGTTTTTGCCTTTATTAATAAGGACCTTGAATGCATAAGTCTGCGCAAAGGCCGTATGACTTGCTATCACACTTACGAAAAGGACCAACCGTAAAATTTTCATGACACGAAAGGGTTTTATAAAGATTAAAGTTTACATATATACGTCAGTACCCCAACTTGGTTTTACACAAAGTCCGGGTGGACCAGAGCAAAAATATAAAATCCTCAAAAAAGCCGTCAGGAAGCGGAAAATGATAACATACCCCTTTTGGGTCAGTGTGAGTGCAAAAATCAGTGTGAGTGCGGAGTGCGAGAGCGGGGCATGAGTGTGGGTGTGAGTATCAGGGGAAGGACGAAGGATAAAAAAAATCCTTCCGCTTGGTGACGGAAGGACTTCGATATTGATTTTTTATCTGCGGATGGCCTGGCGAAGCAGGAAGTCGTCGTAGGCTTCTCTGTAGAAAGGGACGTCGGGGGCGAGGCGGATGGCATCCTCATAGGCAGCCATGGCATCTATCAGCAGGTGGTTTTCTTCGTAAAAACCAGCCCAGAAAAGCTTGTTGATGGCGTTTTGCTCGTGCACCTCACCGGCGATAACACTTTGCGACTTACGGATATTTTCCTGGTCGGCGGGCGACAGGCGTTTTACCATATACTGTTTAGAGGCCTGCTTCGCGTCAGCTTTAGAGCGCACTTCTATCAGGAGGGCGTTTTCCTTAGTCAGCTTAGCATCGGTAAGGTCTACACGGTAGCTGGTTTCGGGGGTTTCAAACTTCACCAGCTCGTCCTCGAACATGTTACGAAGCGTGACTACGAACGGCCCCTGAACAGAAGTACCGTCCCAGCTTATGTCGATCACGTTGTTAAAGACACCAGAATACTGGTTATCGGGAAGCAACACCTGTATTGCATAGCTTTCAGCGCCGCGGTGCACTGCCCCGGTAGCGCTAAGCTTGTTCTTTTTAGATTCTGCTGAGTTGTTGCTGAGTATAAAATCGGTGTATTTATTCAGCACGCTTGTGTTGCTGCTTACTTTGGCTGCCAGATCAGAGACTTTGTAGTTTCCGGCGAGCTTGAGCTCCATAGGTTTGCCAGTAGCATGCACGAGGCCGATATAGGCATTGTCTGCAAGTTTCAGCTCGTCGGTGGCTTTCAGTGCGGCGCCGGTTTTTATCGGTTGCCACCCGTCTCCATTTTTCAACTCATTGCTGCCTTTGCTGATCAGCACTTTAAAGGCGTAATCCTGGCTAAAAACGAGATTTGCCGAGACCAACAGCAATGAGAAAAGGACCAACTTCCTTGCTTTCATGATTTTAGGGTTCGAGATGAAACATCAAAATTACTATTTTGCCACTAAGGCATTAATACTTCATTCTCTTTTTTAGTAAACAATTTAAGCCAAAGGCGTGCCAGAGCCGGGCTTAGAACGTTGTGGTAAAACTCAAAACAGGGTCCTGCGGCGGCAATAGCGGCCAGGGTGATCGTTAAATCCAGCTTAAAACCAGATCCTGCGAACAGGTATATTGTAAATCCCATTAGCAGCACAATCTGCAATACCTGCAGCATCAGCGAGACGCTATCAAACCAGAGAGGGGCTTTTTGGTTGATCCAGAAGAACACTGCAATGTTCACAAAACAAAACAAAAACGCAATAAGGTAGTTTTGCCACTCCGCAAGCTCGTTTATGTAATCCTCGTTCAGGATCATCGCCACGATATTGGCATGAACTATCAGTCCGAACATATCCGGATTGGCCCTTCCGGCTACCTTATTATTAAGCGGCGTAAAGAATTTGTCGCTCCATGAAGGGTCGCCGATATAGCTGCCGAGGTATCCGAATATGACAATATTGTCCTTGATCATATCCGGAAGAAATTCCTGTTTGAATACCTGGTCGGTTTCCAGCGCAAAGAACATTACAGGATATTGCGTCGTGCCCAGGTCCTGGCCTTTAAGGTAGCTGATTCGCACGTCCTGCACATCGATATTACCACGGTAGTTTATAATTTCTTCTTCATTGCCACGAGCAAGGAAGCGCATTGTCTTTGCGGAATCGTACAGCATTGCCATTTTAACGGCAAAAGCGTATTCAGGCTTTTCATTTACCTGCATTACCGGCGTAAACGCGCGGCAGATCTTTACATCTTCCTGGTAACGGGCGTCTGTAAC
>Ga0247762_1000200_pt1 | contig 23611 bp, 15 predicted proteins | sample UWRJL081202R4_FD_181016 | JGI IMG/M metagenome (GOLD analysis project Ga0247762, IMG submission 181016) | Plant litter microbial communities from Arlington Agricultural Research Station in Wisconsin, United States - UWRJ-L081-202R-4 | ecosystem: Environmental > Terrestrial > Plant litter >...
AGTCCGGTTGCGGTAAGGTCTGTCGAGATCACCGGTGCTGAGGTAGATGTCCCGTTGTACCAACGGATTGTATAGTCAGTAGAGCCGGCAACTGTCGCTGTTGCCGATCCGTTTGGTGCGGTGGCGTCACACGACATCTGGTCATTGTTCTTCGTAGCGGTTACTGTCGGCGCTATGGTTTGTGTTACTACCTGGGTAACCGGAGGCGTGCTACAGCCTGACGTGGTGTTTGTGGCCACGACAGTGTATGATCCGGCTCCGAGATTTGAATAGGTATCTCCTGTAAAATCGGAGGTAGGTTTAACAGCAGTGCCTTTATACCATTCGAAGGTATAGCCAGCCACGGCGCCGTTTACCGTGGCGGAGACTTCGCCTGAAGGCGTTGCGTCGCATTTGATATTTTTTGCCGTGGTCTTCGCTAAAGGCTTTTCTCTTAAATCTGCGATAGTCGCGCTTTCAAGGCGTGTACATCCTGTAGCTTTTTCGGTTATAGTAACCGTGTAGGCGCCGGCTGACAGACCCGCTAGCAGGTGATTCTTGGACAGGATGATTCCTGATGGCGTAAGGGCGTTACGCCACTCGATGGTATATTTGTTATCGCGGTCGGCGTCGGAGATCTGGTTGTTATTGTCGTCGGTGATTATTGCATCCAGGGAGCCGTTAGGATTCAGGCCGCAGTTTGTAAGCGCGCTCAGGGTGTCTATCTTGATATGGAACTCCTTTGTGAGGTCTTTGATCGTTACCTGGGCGGTATCCGACATACACCCTGCGGTCTTGTGGGTAGCATATACAGTGTATACGCCGGCGGCAAGTTGCGTTACGGTTGCCCCCTGCTTATCGGCAGGCTTGGGTTTTGCTGTTGCTCCGATACTCCAGTAGAATGTGTAGTCGGCTGTATTCTTTGTTGTTCCTCTCAGTATATATGCCAGTGCCGAACCGTTTCCGGTACCCGGCGTAGGGGCGCAGGATAGGTTGTCTTTTACCGCTTCGGCTACCAGGTCTGCCGGGAGCGGATTTACTTCGGCTTTGAGGATGTTGTTCCCATAATCGCACTCGATGAAGCTGGAGTTGGGTAGCTTGATGGGTGTAGGCACGGTTGTACCTGCATCGTTAAGCGCTATATATAATGTGAATGCTCCGCCGTTGCCAGTTACCGCTGCGTCGGTTACAGCAACCGTGTCACCGGGCATCATCTTGGCGAGATTCATGTTTATAGTGCCCAGTTTTATAGCGCCGGCCTTTGTCGGATCGCCATTATAAAACGTTATGGGCAGCTGTCCGCTGAGGCTTATGTCGCCTTTGTTCCTGAACTTGAAGCTTACGGTGAAGTTCTTATCCGGACAGGTAGGCGGTTTTACCATGAGCGAGTCTTTGGCGTCTTTTATAACGGCTACATCAGGCGCCGCATACGAGGGGCATCCTTTTGAGTTGAGGTATGGCGACTGGTTAAGGAACGAGTTCAGCGGACGACTTGGTCCCCCGGCGTGACAAGGCGCATCGTTAGCATATATCAGGTGATGCAGCTGCTGGTGCGCGGGAATGGTCAGGTCATCGTTAACGTTTACTACAAAGTATCCGTGCTGGTTCCACACTTTTCGCGCAGGTACCCATGGCTCGTTTGCCGACTGGTATACACGAACTTCCGCCTCGTCGTAGAGGTCCAGCTTGGCGCCGTTCGTTGTGTTGGTGGTGCTACACGTTACGCAGATCTCGGTAGAGCCATCGCCGTCGATATCTGCCACGATGGGGTATTCGTTTGATGTGCGTGATGAGCATCGTACCGGCGTACTTCTTGTTACGGTTATTTTACCGGCAATGTTCGTGGTGGTGTATATATAGATATAGTCTTCGTCGCGATATACGATCTCAGATTTACCGTCGGCGTTAAAGTCGAACATGGTACACCCGGTTATACCCGATGTTTCTTCGGTTACCGGTCTTCGCCAGAGTGTATCGAGCTTGGTGCCGCTCTCCTTTAATGCGTACAGATATCTTCCCGATACGTATACTGCGTTTAGCTGATTGTCGCCGTCGATATCCGCTATGTTTATACGACCGGCGCCATTCTGCCAGCCTTTTTGGTATGCGGTTTCTCCGGAGTTTGACAGGTCGATATAGGTCTTTAGTTTGTCGGCGAATACATCCCAGAAGAATATGGTTGTATTGTCATTGTATTGATCCATCGAGCCAACGGCCAGGATGTCCAGGTGACCGTCCTGGTTGAAGTCGGCAACGCTCGAGGCTGATGACGTTGTGCGGCCGGTGCGGGTAAAGTACTCCGGGCGACTTTTTATAAGCGAGATCGTTGCTGTAGGTGTTGAAGAGCGGTCGATGGTTACCGCATAAATGCGACATCCGGCAACGAGTTCGAGCCCCGGGGTGGTATCGATAATATCTACCGCGGTAGCGCCGTTGCTGTTCATGCCCCAACCGAGATTGTTCGCCGCATCGGTATCGTCTATATTGTTAATACCCATCACCGTGCCGGTCTCTGCATCGATGATCTCGGTACGTGTATACAATTCTACTTTTCCATCACCATCAAAATCGGCGAGTCCCATCAGGCCCGGATCAGTTGAGAATTTTACGGGTTGAGCCCACAACTTCGCACCTGTACAGGTATAGGCCGCTATCTTGTAGTCTGAACTGTTTTCCTTTTTTGATATTACGAAGTACTCCGTGCAACCATCTTTATTGATGTCGCCCATTGCGATGTCTTCGTAAGCAACGAGTATGCCGTCGGGTTTTACGTTGATCTGCTTGTCTATATTGAGTGTTGTGCCCGTGAGCGGGGCCTGGAAGACGTTGATAACGCTTTTCGTATCGTCGTCATCTTTTTCTGAACGATAAACCGAAACGATCTCCGGCGTGCCGTCGCTATCCACATCGCCTACGAGCAGACGATTGATGTGGTTTGTGGTGTTGGGATTAGACTTATACTTTATCGTCATCTGGAATGGCGGGAAAGTAGATGGCTTTACATCGCAAATCGCGTCGTTTCCTATGAAGAAACCTTCGCAGGCTTTGTCGATAGTACACTCTTTATCATAGCAATCGATAAAGCCATCGTTGTCGTCGTCGATGCCGTTGTTGCAGACCTCGCATACCTTTGCGCCGCACTCTCCGTCGCGACAGTCCACAAGACCATCACCATCGTCGTCGATGTTGTTGTTGCAGATCTCTTGAGCAAAGGATTGTAAAGCCGACAGGCTTAAACAAAGTGATAACAGTATAAAGATCCTTTTCATAAGGGTAGGATGAAAGTTCAAATATAACAGTCGCTATTCTAAGCGCATTTAACTGTTAAATCGTGGAACTACTCCTGATGTAACCCTTGGTGTAAGTTTTACACTATCAATCATGCAATTCATTATGGCATAACAATTAAACTGCTATGCTACTGCATGTCGTATTCTGCCTTTGGAAAGGCTATCGCATCATGGTAATGCTTCCCGTTCTGGGGTGGTTTTCCTCGCCGTCGCAACGGATTATAAAGTAATAGACACCGGGAGGAAGTTGTTTACCATTGAACGTTCCATCCCAATTGTTCTGATAAGGTTTGGAGTTAAATACTTTAACGCCTTTATCATCATAGACGGTTACGTTGCATTGCGGATACTGGTCGATGAGGCCTACAATCCAGTATTGATTCTGGTCATCACCATTCGGTGAAAAGAAGTTCGCCGGAATAAGCTTGTTTGTTATGGAGCTGCCGATTACCTCAATCAGTATCGATGCATGGCGCAGGCAACCATTGTTATCCTTACCACTCACCGTGTAGGATGTGGAGGCTGACGGCTTGGCTGTCGGTTGGGCGATGGTGGGGTTGTTCAGCGTTTCGGCTGGCTCCCATAAATAGTCGAGAAGATTGGTTACACTTAACTGCGTTTCCTGCCCTTCGTCGATTCTGGTTCGTGTAGCATTTGCCTCTACCGGTAGACCTTGTATTTCAGTTATTGTTCGTTTGGCCGTAACAATACATCCCGTTGGAGCTTCTGCCCGCACGGTATATTCGCCCGCACCGGAGATGGTTATAGACTCGCCGGTTTCGCCGTCTACACTCCACTCATACGATGAAAATCCGGGTGTTGCGCGCAATTCGAGCTCTCCCTCCGGGCAGATCTTATACGTATTATCGGGGTTTGTTATCACCAGCGGCGCAAGCCCGGTGCCGGTAATAATGATCTGTTTGCTGGTAGATGTTTCACATGTACGATTTGCATAAGAAACGGTGATTTTTACGTTGTACGTTGCGATGTTTGGGAACGTAAAGACTGGTGATTCTTCGCTGGATGTGCGGCCATCTTCCGAAATAAGCCATGCGTAGAACAGTTGCTCCGAAGGCTCTCCCTGCGACTCATTGTTCATCGTAACCTCTTCACCCTGGCACGCTGTCGGAGGTGTTATCGAGAAATCAGGTACAGGTGTGCTCAGTAATTTGTGGGTGTAATGAGTTGAGGTTACATCGGCACAGCCGCTGTTCGATGTCGCGACAAAGTAATAGTCGCCGGCCCCGTTCATGGTAAATGTTGATCCGGTGGTATTCAACGTTACGCCATCGCGATACCAGTGATAGGTGTAGTCGGGATCGATCGGGCTAACCGTTAGCGCTTTCGGAGGCACACTCGTGCCGCAACTTACATTCTCGGCCGGCAGATTAGTTATCGCAAAGCTGGGGGCGAAACGTACTACTGCTGTTACGTCGTCAGTGCCAAGCAAACATCCGGAGGGCGCGTGAATTTCCACCGTATACTGGCCGGCGTTGTCGGCTGTGGCGGCAGCAATCTGCGGTTCTCTGACAGACGACGTGAAGCCGGCCGGTCCGGTCCATTTATAGGTATAGCCAGTTCCCTGGTCTGTTGTCGTGAGATTAAGCGCGGCTCCCACACATGCGGGAGGTGCCGTTGTTGTAGGCGTTGTATACGGTGATGTGGCAGACGTTGTAAAGACCACGGTATTCGATGTCGGGTCGGGCGTACAATCCGCGGAGATGGCGGTCACGAAGTAATTTCCGTCTACTGTCGGTGTATACTCGTTGCTCGGGGTTGTTGTATTTACGCCCGTTGTCGTATTGGTCCATTGGTACGTAACGCCACCTCCGAGTGTGGCGACCAGTGAAAAATCTGTATTGCCTACGCACACATTCACAGGGCCGGGAGGATCGATCTCCGGCTTCATACATGCGGAGTTTCGCAGGATCGCTATTTTCGATGCTTTTACGGCGAGATTGACATCGTCCGTGCTTGTGAATGCAATGTCGGGCTTGCCGTCGTTATCCACATCGCCGACGGCAACATGGCGGTTGTTCGAGTTGGTCGGTGTCTTTAAGAATGACGTAAAGCTTACGCTACCCGTTGAGCTTCCGTTTTTTAATATCTCTATGGTTTTGGCGTCATTATAGGCTACGACGATATCCAGCTTTCCATCGCCGTCCATGTCTCCCATGTCCAACCCGTATGGAAAGGCGGTCGATGTTGATATCGTACTGCTGCCCGAGAATGCCAGTGCGGATGATGTACATTGATTCAGCATAACAGCGACCGATTTTGCCGGGCCGGACACCGTGTATGCAATATCTGGTTTGCTATCGCCGTCGAGATCACCCACGCGAAGATTAAACATTGAGGTGCCGGTGCCGAGGCTAATGTTTGTTATGTCCGTCATCGACAACGCGCCGGGTGTGCTCCTGTTTTTGATCAGGAATATCACGGGGTTGGCACCGCTGCTAAGGGGTGCTGCGATGATCTCCGGGTAATCGTCGCCATCGAGATCCTGTACGGCAAGGCCGTTTGATGGTGGAGGACTTCCTGATGTGCTGGGAAGCGGTAACGTTATCACTGTAGGCGCAGAGAAATCGATAGCCGAGCCTGTGCCTTTGTTCTTCAATATGATAACTGCCGCGGGAGAGGTTGAAGCGGTGAATATGAGATCGGATCTGCCGTCAAGATCGAGGTCTGCGACTTCGATGCGGGTAGGTGTATAGGGTGCAATGGTAATGATCGGTATGGCACTGAAGCTCGGAGTGCCCGGTGTGCTGTTATTCTGATAGATCATTATTTTGCTGGAGATCTCGTTATCTGTGGCGATAATCTCGGGCTTGCCATCACCATTGAGGTCGCCACATTGTATGAATAGCAGCCGGTAGGGCACAGAGATGCTGTTTTTGGCAAAGTTGATAGTCCCCGGGGCAGGGCTGGTGTTCAGGTAGTATTCGATGGATCTTAGATTCTTTGCTGCGCCAACGTCGTTTCGTCCATCGCCATCGAAGTCGCACATGCAAAGGTCGTTAAGTCCTTCGGCTGCGGCAGGCGTGGTCGGGAAATCGAACTGGCCCTGCAGGTTGGCAAGCGAGAAGCCTGTGCCATCGCCATGGAAGTTTATAAAGAACTGATCGCGGCTATAGCCGGTAAGGCCTGCGGAGATGTTAGTCACCGATATATTATCGTGCGTAGCGCCCGAAGGCACCTTTACCTGGATCTGCTGGTTAGTAACAGGGGGTATTATCGTAGCCGGCGCGGCGCCGAACCTGACGACAATGTTTGCCGCATTGGTGCCAAAGCTGTTGCCTTTAATGGTAACCGTGTGGCCATAGCTGGCCTGCATCGGTTCAAATGATTTTATCTCGGGCCGTTGGGCATAAGCCGGCAGTACGCTCAGCAGGAGCATCATGCTGGCGACCGGTATTATGGCGAGTATGGAGCGAAACTTGGGTTTCATCGTAAACAAAAGCTTCAGGTGTTAATCGTTTTCGGGTGCGTGTGTGGTTTCTATGAATGCAATCTGTCGGTTAAAATGTAACCGTTTACGTACTATTTCTGAGCATTTACGATAAGTAGGCGTGCTGACGTAAGCTTGGTGTAGGCCTTGAGGTTACGAACCTCTTCATGTCCTTCGCTGGCTTTGTCGGTTTCGAGCACGTGCACGTAATATTTACGATCCTGGGGATTGTAGAATATATTGGCGTTGAACTTATCGCCAATAAGCTTTTTACGGAATGCATCGGCGGCGTTGAAGTCAGCAAATACCTTGACGACTACAAAATACCGTTTCTTCGGCTGTGCATCGGGTGTTTTGTTTATGGCATTCGGGTCTTCTACCGATTCCTGGAAACGCGCGGTGTGTTTTTCTGCCGGGTTTTGTTTCAGCGTAGACCGGAGCACCGGCTCGGGGCGTTTGAAACGTTTTGCCTTGCCCAGTTTCAGGCCCAGCAGCACTTCATGAGAGCCTTGCGAGAATCCGTTTTCGGGCTGGCTACCCGGTTCGTAGGAATAACTGAAGGTGAACCGTTTGGCTACGATGCCGATGTTGCCGGTATAACCGTAGGGGAGCCTGTACGAGCCGCCAATCCAGAAGTTTTGCGACAGGTTGAGCTTACCCAGGAACTCGAACTGGCTGTTGCCGAATTTGGAGTATTTGTAGTTCATATAGAACTCGAGGGGCGCGATCTTTTCTTCGGTCTTTACCTTCTTGCGTACGTTGCCCTGTCGTTTGCTTACGATCTTGCTTTCTACCTTTTTCTTGTAGTATAGTGTTACGAAGACATTATCGGCTGGCGATACAGTTGTATTCGAAAGCGAGGCGGTGTTGTACGATGGCGGAAATAATTGCGGTAGTGAAAATCCGAAGTTTACGCCCGATCCCGAGCGATACAGCATGCCGAAGTTGGCGGAGGGCTGAACGTTACTTCCGATCGCCAGCGCCGGGTCGGCCGATGGATCGAAAGGGGTGCCGGTGCCATTGGTTGCCGAGCTTACATCGACCGTGTTTGAGATGGCGCCACCTGACAAGCCGAAGAATAACCAGTTTCGCTGACCTACCGGCATACCGAAGGCGTATGTAAGCGTGACGTCGGTGCTTGTAAGAAGCCCGCGTTTATACGACGAGATTTTTCCGCCAACGCCGGCCTTCGAGTCATTCATCAGCGTGGTGATGGATACCGTGGCAAGGGTAGGGGCGCCTTCAATGTTCGTCCATTGCTGGCGGTAGATGGCGTAGACCTGGGTATAGTCGGTAAGGGCTTCGGCGGGATTGTACAGGTAAGGATTAACGTAGAAACTGTTATATACAGGAAAGTTTTGGGCTCGCGCTGTGAGGCAGCCCAGCCAAAGAACAATGAGGAGGCATAAGTTTAAAAAATAGTGCATTAACATCCTTTATTCCAGGAAAAGACTCAAGAGTTATTACGAACCTACCAACTGCGAACGCATGAACTTCCAAAAAATGTCTTTACCTATTAGTTGAAGAATATCCTGTTAAAAGTCTGTTTACAGTAAACCCACGAATATACAGCGTTTTTTTGTTTTTCCTGACGCCGTGTACGGTAACTTAGCGTTATTGATTAATTTTGAGTGCTTTTTAAACTACCCCTAACCTGTAACGAACGTGAGTGATCGGAGATTGTGTCTACTGCTGGTGTTTTTGTTGTTACTTTTTAAAGACGCTGAGGGGCAATTGCTTATTGGCCCTATGGCAGGAGCCAATTACTCCTGGACCGCGTTCGGCGACAAGGACCTGAAAGATACGTACAAGGTTAAGCCGGTATTAGGTTTCCATGTCGGAGGCCATGTAGCATTTAGGGTTCGTAAGCGCTTTTTTCTGCATACATCACTGTTGTATTCCACCAAGGGAAAGATAGAGGAGAGCGATGAGAACGACTTGCGCAACAAGGTACGCTATAATTACCTTGAAATGCCCATCAACTATACTGTCGATTTCAAAGGGAAACTCGGAGCCAACAAGGAGTTCAAGTACTTTTTAGGTGTTGGCCCCGTGGTAAGCTACTGGCTCGGGGGAAAGGGAACTCTCGAGAATACCGATACGTATGAGTTCGGTAATGGTATTCAGGACTATAAGATCGTTTTCAAGAAAAATCCGGGTGATGTTGCGGATAACGAGATGAATGTAGTGGCCCCGAACCGTTTTCAGCTTGGGTTGAACTTCATCGCGGGACTATCGCTCGAGCCGACCCCGGGAAAGACAGTACTGGTATCGTTGCGCTATGAGCTGGGACATACATACCTGAGCGGTACGACCGACGGCAACTACGGGATCTCTGTATTCCGTGATCCGCTGCAGATCCGTAACCAGGGATTTCGTGTATCAGCTGCCTATATGATCGACCTCAAGCCCGGCACGCGTAAGAAGGGTAAGAGCACGATGCGTGTAAAGACCAACAAACGCCGGCGTTAAACGCTGGCGGTGAAGTCGAGCCTGGGTTGCTTTTTGTTCTTCTCGTAGAGGTATAGCATCATGCCGTCTTTAAGGCCTACTTCAGGTACCAGTATCTCGGAGGCGTTAGCCCATTCCATAACTTTCAGGTAGATATTGCTGGCGGGTATGATCACGTCTGCGCGGTCGGGGTTCATCTGAAGCTTATAGATACGTTCCTGCAGCGAGTAAGACTCGATCATAGCGCATACCTCGCGTGCTTTTTTGATGGACATCGTTTTGCCGGGTTTGATCTGCGCCAGCTCGAAGATCTTGCTGATGTTTCCTCCTGTACCCACGGCGGTAACCTGGCCATATTCTTTTTTCAGGTACTCGCGTATCCAGCGTTCCATTTCTTCCCACATTACCGGGGAGTCGTTGTGCTCCAGCACACGTACGGAACCTATCTTGAACGAGCGTGTTTTTACTTTCTTGCCATTGGCGTACAGGTTCAGCTCTGTGCTGCCGCCGCCCACGTCGATGTGGAGGTAGGTGCTGTCGCTCAGGAATGAGCTTATAGCGCGGTTGATGAGCTCGGCCTCGCGGTTGCCATCGATGATCTCGATGGTGACGCCAAGCTCTTCCTGTACCTGTGCTGCCAGCTCGGCGCCGTTTTCAGACTCGCGCATGGCCGATGTGGCGCAGAACATATAGTCGTCTACCTCGTAGAGCTCCAGCAGGAGCTTATAGGCACGCATAAGCTTTTTGAACTTTTCGATGCTTTTGTCGCTGATACGCCCGGAGCGGAATACGTCGTGACCCAGGCGTAGGGGGAAACGTACATACTCAAGTTTTTTAAAGAGAATCTGCGGGGCGTTGTCCAGGGCGGTGGAGACCTGAAAACGGATGGCGTTTGAGCCGATGTCGATAGCGGCGAGTTTCAAAAGGTATAGGCTTTGTTCTTGTGGGTTTTCCGGTAAAAATAAACAAAAATGGTCTGTGGTGATGTGAATTTTGTGCTATTCCCGTGTTATGTAAGGGTGAGAAGGGCCGCGTTTACAGGGCAGGGACGAAGTATAGTGTAAGGGTTGAGCTATCGGCAACGATTACGGGATGGGGCGTTAGCCACACCTGGTTCAGGTATCCTCTCGCCATATAAAGGCCTGCTCTGGTGTGGCTGGACCCGGTTTGATAACGTTATAGCCTTGTATAAGCGCAATGTCAGACATGTTTGGGCTGAGGTTATGGCCGTGCCGGGAGCGGGCTTAAGGAAATGAAAAGGATAATTTGGTGATGTAATTTTTTTTATTCATTACTAATATTTTTCTTTGCAGTGCTTATCCAGAAAGACTGAGGGATCGGGCCCGAAGACGTCTTAGCATCCTATTCCAATTAACCGTAATTGGAATGTTGTGCTACCTCCCATCCATTTGCCATGTGGCGGATGGTCAAGATAGGCGACCCATCGTAATGATCAGGGCTCTCTGGATAGCAGTTATTGTATTAAAACTACAGAGGGCAATATGAAGAAGAACATCAAGGATATTCTGAAGGAGCGCATCCTCGTTATCGACGGTGCGATGGGTACAATGATTCAGCGTCATACGCTGGAGGAGAGTGATTTTCGTGGTGACCGCTTTACGGATCACGCGCATCCCCTCAAAGGCAATAACGATATATTATCCATTACACGGCCTGACATCATCCAGGATATCCATCGCCAGTATTTTGAGGCGGGGGCAGATATTATCGAGACCAATACATTCAGCGGCACAACGATAGCACAGGCCGATTATCACCTGGAGCACATCGTATACGAGCTGAACTACCAGTCGGCAAAGATCGCCAAAGAGGTGGCGGATGAGTTTACCGCTAAAGAGCCTAACAAGCCGCGCTTCGTAGCCGGTGCGATGGGGCCGACCAATAAGACCGCATCCCTTTCGCCGGATGTGAACAACCCCGGTTTCCGGGCCATTACTTTTGATGAGCTGGCATTAGCCTTTAAAGAGCAGGCCCGTGGACTTATAGACGGCGGGGTAGACCTGCTGCTGCTGGAGACCATTATCGACACGCTGAATGTAAAGGCGGCGCTGTTTGCCATACAGGAACTGTTTGATGAATTGGGGAAACAATTGCCTGTTATGGTGTCGGGTACAATCACAGACGCCAGCGGACGCACGCTCTCCGGACAGACTACAGATGCTTTTCTGATCTCGGTATCGCATGTGCCATTGCTGAGTGTGGGACTGAACTGTGCGCTGGGAGCAAGTGCCCTCCGCCCGTACCTGCAGGTGCTGAACGATAAGGCTCCGTTCTTTGTGAGCGCTTATCCTAACGCCGGGCTTCCCAATGAATTCGGGCATTACGACCAGACACCGGATGAAATGGCGGAGCAGGTGGAGGAGTATCTCAAGGAGGGACTTGTGAATATTGTGGGTGGCTGCTGCGGCACAACTCCTGACCATATCCGCAAAATAGCCGGGATCGCTGCGCGGTATACGCCACGGAGCATCGAGGCAACGGCAGAAGCTACAGAGGCAGAGCTTTAAGCTGCGCTAACTGGCACCAGGTTGTTTTTATACTTTCAGGATCTATATATTGGTTGGTTTTTAATCTAACAATAAGGCCGGCGGCAACGCAGGCCTCGGGGCCCACGAGCAGCGGGCTATTTACATGATGGATAACAAATTTTTGCAGCTTAGCGGACTGGAATCCGTTACGATCACGCCTTCATCGAATTTTACAAACATTGGCGAGCGCACGAACGTTACAGGTTCTGCGCGTTTTCTGAAGCTCATCAAGGAAGACAAGTTTGAAGAGGCGCTGGAGGTGGCGCTTGACCAGGTGCGCGGCGGCGCGCAGGTGATCGATGTGAACATGGACGAGGGGATGCTGGACTCTACAGCCGCGATGGTGAGATACCTGAACCTGATGGCGTCAGAGCCTGAGATCGCGCGTATCCCGGTTATGGTCGACTCGTCGAAGTGGGACGTTATCGAAGCGGGGCTCAAGTGTCTGCAAGGAAAGGGTATTGTCAACTCCATAAGCCTGAAAACCGGTGAGCCGGAATTTATACGTCAGGCCAGGCTTGTAAAGCGTTATGGCGCGGCCGTGGTGGTGATGGCTTTTGACGAGCAGGGCCAGGCCGATACCTATGAAAGGCGTATTTCCATCTGTAAGCGGGCTTACGATATACTGGTAGATCAACTGGACTTTCCGCCTCAGGATATCATATTCGATCCGAACATATTTCCCGTAGCGACGGGCATCGAGGAGCACCGGAACTATGCGCTCGACTTTTTCAAGGCTACAAAATGGATACGTGAGAACCTGCCGCATGCGCACGTGAGCGGTGGTGTGAGTAACGTGTCGTTCAGCTTCCGGGGTAATCAGAAAGTTCGCGAGGCGATGCATGCGGTGTTCCTGTATCATGCTATTCAGCATGGTATGGATATGGGCATTGTAAACCCTACGATGCTCGAGGTTTACGATGAGATCGACAAGGAACTGCTGGTACGTGTGGAGGATGTGCTGCTGAACCGCCGCGACGATGCGACGGAGAGACTCCTGGAATTTGCAGAGACTGTAAAAGGATCGGCAAAGAAGAAAGAACAGGACGACGAGTGGCGCAAGGGTACTGTGGAAGAGCGCCTTACACATGCGCTGGTAAAAGGTATTATAGACTTTATTGATGCGGATACGGAAGAGGCGCGCGTGAAATACGGCCGTCCGCTTCATGTGATCGAGGGTCCGCTGATGGCGGGAATGAATGTTGTCGGCGATCTGTTCGGCGCGGGAAAAATGTTCCTGCCCCAGGTGGTAAAGAGCGCGCGGGTGATGAAGAAATCCGTGTCTTACCTGACGCCATACCTGGAAGAAGAGAAACGCCTGAGCGGCGACACACAGCGGTCTGCAGCAAGGGTGCTGATGGCCACGGTGAAGGGTGACGTGCACGACATCGGGAAGAATATCGTAGGCGTGGTGCTGGCGTGTAACAACTACGAGGTGATCGACCTCGGCGTTATGGTGCCGCCGGAGAAGATACTGGAAGCAGCTAAACGCGAGAATGTGGATGTAATAGGCCTGAGCGGTCTGATCACACCCTCGCTCGATGAGATGGTGCACGTTGCCAAAGAGATGCAGCGCGAGAAGATGCAGCTGCCATTGCTCATCGGCGGTGCTACAACATCGCGAATCCATACCGCTGTAAAGATAGACCCGGTGTATGACGGGCCGGTTGTACACGTGCTGGATGCTTCGCGCTCGGTGCCGGTCACCAGCGACCTGGTGGGTAAGAATACGCGGGAAACGTTTAAAAGCAAGATGAAACAGGAGTACGAGCAACTCCGTCGCGATCATGAAAGCCGTAAGGGTACGAAGAACTATATAAAACTGGCCGACGCCCGTAAAAATCCTGTAAAGATCGACTGGCAGACGGTTGCGTATAAGAAGCCGGCCTTTATCGGCCGTAAGCTGTTCACATCGTATCCGCTGGAGGAGATCCGTAAGTATATCGACTGGACGCCGTTCTTCCAGACGTGGATGCTCGCGGGGCGTTATCCGGGTATTCTGACCGATCCTGTTGTGGGGGTGGAAGCGACAAAACTGTTAGCCGATGCCAACGCGATGCTGGACGATGTTATAAAGAAAAAGAGCCTGACCGCTACCGGGGTGGTTGCCTTTTATCCCGCCACGGCCAAAGGCGACGACGTTGAGCTTTACCAGAAGGAAGGCGACAAGGACGCATTTGCCACGTTCCACTTCCTGCGTCAGCAGAACAAGAAGGCTGCCGGCCTTCCGAACTTCTGCCTGTCGGACTTTGTATCGCCCGACCACGGCAAGGACTACTTCGGTATGTTCGCCGTAACGGCGGGACTTGGTCTCGAGCCGCTGGTAGAACACTACAAGTCCATACAGGACGATTATTCCGAGATCATGATCAAAGCTATTGCCGATCGTCTTGCCGAAGCTTTTGCCGAGCTGCTGCACGAGCGTGTACGCAAGGAGTTGTGGGCATACGCCGGCAGCGAGGATCTTTCCACCGATGATCTGATCGCGGAGAAATATGAAGGTATACGCCCTGCACCGGGTTATCCTGCGTGTCCGGATCATACCGAGAAAAAGCTCTTGTTCGATCTGCTGGATGCAGGCGAAGCGGGTATCATTCTTACCGAATCGTATGCCATGTATCCTGCCGCAGCTGTCAGTGGCTTCTATTTTTCGAATCCGGCCTCCACGTACTTTGGCCTTGGCAAGATCGAGAAAGACCAGGTTGAAGATTATGCGCAGCGCAAGGGAATGAGCATCGAGGAAATCGAGAAGTGGCTGTCGCCCAACCTGAGCTATGACCTGTAACAGAAGAACCTCCTCTTATAATATTTAATTCTAATTATCATTATTGTAATTCATGAAAGTCGTCGATCACATCAAGCAAGCGAACGGGAAGACGTTGTTTACCTTAGAGATTCTCCCGCCGCTGAAGGGCGAGAATATCAGGAATCTGTTCAGTAATATAGATCCCTTAATGGAGTTCAAGCCGCCTTTTATCGATGTTACGTATCACCGCGAAGAGTACATTTATAAGAAGAAGGAGGCCGGTTTGCTGGAGAAGCGTTCTACACGTAAACGGCCCGGTACGGTAGGCATTTGTGCCGCGATACAAAACAACTATAAGGTCGACACTGTGCCGCACATCATCTGCGGTGGCTTCAGTCGCGAGGAGACTGAAAATGCGCTGATCGACCTACACTTCCTGGGGATCGATAACCTATTGGTGCTGCAAGGCGATGGAATCAAGAACGAGGGCCGTTTTGTGCCCGAGCCGGACGGCCATAAATACGCGTCCGACCTGCTGCAGCAGGTGATGGAAATGAACCAGGGCAGGTACCTGGACGAAGATCTGTTGCATACCGCACCGACAAACTTCAGCATCGGTGTAGCGGGTTATCCGGAAAAGCATTTCGCCTCACCCAATCTGAAAACCGATCTTAAATATCTGAAACTCAAGATCGATCTGGGCGCCGAATATATTGTGACGCAGATGTTTTTCGACAACCAGAAATACTTTGACTTTGTAGACCGCTGCCGGGAAGCCGGTATTACGGTGCCGATCATCCCCGGGATAAAGCCCATTACGACCAAGGCGCAGAGCAGCATACTGCCGACTACTTTCAAAATCGACCTACCGGAAGATCTTTCCGACGAGATCGAAAAATGTAAGGACAACGCGGCCGTGAAAGAGGTGGGTATTAAATGGGCGATTCAGCAATCGAAGGAATTGATCAAAAAAGGCGTTCCCACGCTGCATTTTTACTCGATGGGTAAATCCGATCCGATCTACAGGATAGCAAAAGAATTATTTTAGACTAACTTAGCGCCTTGCCTTGTTAGTAGGTTCTGATGAAAAAACGGATTTCTGTAGGAATTGTATTGCTTTTGGGGTGTGCAGGCTATGTGTTCGGGCAGCAATACAAAATAGATTCACTCACCCTTCGCTTGCCGAAAACTACAGGGAAGGAGCGGGTGGATGTTTTGAACAGACTCTCGTTCGCCTATACCGTGGCCATGTCGCCAGACGCCGAAAAAGTTGCCACAGAGGCCATTCAGCGGGCGCGTGAGCTGCAATATGAACCCGGCCTGGCCGAAGGTTTTAAAAATCTGTCACTGGTATACCAGGCCCGCGCCGAATACGCGCTTGCCATGGACTACAACTACCAGGCATTGAAGCTTTATGAGTCCCTGGGCGACACCGGCGGCCAGTCAAGGGTTTTAAACAACCTGGCGTTGGTGCTGATGGAGCAAAAGGAATATGAACGGTCGCGTGATTTTTCGTTGCGTTCGCTTAGGCTGAAGCGTGAAAGCGGGGATAGCGTGGGCGTTGCGAATTCCATACTTGCCCTTGGGGAATACAACCGGCTCACGGGTAAATTTCCAGAAGCGCTGCGGCTGAGCCAGTTGGCCCTCGACCGTTACCAGGGACTGCACAACGACTGGGGCATGTGCTATGCGTTGTTTCAGATAGGGGAGATCTACCACGATGAAAAGAAGTATCCGTTAGCCTCTGCTTATTATTACGACGCCATCCGCATCGGCGGGATGATGAACGATTATTACCAGATCATCAACATATACAAGCGATTGGGGCAGCTGTTCCTGGCTGACCAGAAGTTCGATTCCGCATACTCGTATTTTCACAAGACATTGAACCTGTCGCGTAAGCGCGGCAACCGCAGTAACGAGGTTCAGGTACACCAGTTCCTGGCCGACTACTATGTGGCTATCGGTAACCTGGATTCTGCGCTTTTCTATACCCGTGCAGCGGCGGCCCTCGAGCGGGAGATCTTTACCAATCAGCGCCGTGAGCAGGTTGCCACGATGCAGATGCTGTACGATTACCAGAAGAATGAGCGGGAGCTCGAGTATCAGAAAAAACAGATACGGCGACAGTCGGTGGCCATCATCGGGGTAACCCTTATCCTGGTCCTTTCCGTGATCTTCGGTTATAAGCTGTACTTACTTAACCGCACTAACCGCAAGGTTAACGGCGACCTGTTAAAACTGAATGGCGAGATCAACGCCATGAACGAGAACCTGGAGGCTATTGTGCAGCAGCGCACCGAGCAGATCAAGCAGCAGCACGAGAAGCTTGTGAACTATGCATTTTTTACCGCGCACGAGGTACGCGGACCGCTCGCCCGTATACTGGGGCTTGTGGAACTCGCCAAGCTGAAAGAGCTTGGTGAAGATGACCGGCGCCAGATCATGACGCGCCTGGAGACAGCCGCTAATGAGCTGGACGAAGTTATCCGTATCACCAATCGCAAGCTGGAGAACAACAGACCTCTATAAATCAGTACACACTCATCTTATCCTGGCCCGACTTTTTTACAGGTAAAGTAAAAATATCAGCACGATGAGAAAATCTATTCTATTCAGTCTTTTTTTAGTTCTCGCCCTGGCATTGACTGGTTGCGAGGTTGTTGGCGATATTTTCGGAGCGGGTGTTTATACCGGTGTGTTCCTAGTGGTCCTTGTGATCGTGATCATTGTGGTTATTGCTGCGCGTATTTTTAAGCGCTAAGAGTGCCTGAGGTGTTGGCATTCGGCAGGATAACCCTTTATTTTGCGATACAATGGTTACACGGAAGGAACAACTTTATAAACTATGCCACACGTTCATAGACGAACGTATTGCTATGTTGAGGGAAGCGATTGCCACGGCACAGGCCTCAGCCAATGAAGAGACCAAGAGCAGCTCTGGAGATAAGTACGAGACCGGCCGCGCCATGGCGCAGCTGGAAATGGAGAAGTATGGCGAGCAGCTGGCGGAGGCATTACGTATCAAGCAGGCGCTGTCGCAGCTTGTCCTGGCGACTCCCAATACGATCGTCCAAAACGGTAGCCTGGTGTGGACCGATCAGGGTAATTTTTTTATTAGTGTCAGCGCCGGCCAGTTCCCGCTGGATGGAAAGACGGTATATGCCATTTCCGCGGCTTCGCCCATCGGTACCATATTGTTGGGCCGCAAGCCGGGCGATCAGTTCGAGTTTCGTGGAAAAAAAGCGGTTATTCACTCCATTGAATAGCTTCTAATTCGCTTTTCTGTAGGTTACATTGCATTTAATATATTTTGTGACGTAATTGACTTCGTGCTTTACATTCAGGATGTTGCTCGCTAGCTACAGGTAACAGGAACCTATTGTGTTTTAAAACCGGTTATAGATCCATGAATAAAGCCTTTTTCCACCAGCTTTACCGATCGCACCAAGCGTGTCAGACATGCCCATCGCCTTCCGAGGTATCAGCATTTTTCGTGTCCTTACTGGAAATGTTGTTTTCCGACTATGCGCAATTATCATTTGCCACCGAGCAGGCCTTTTACGATCACGTAAATGATTTGAAGGCCGAGCTCGAACGTATACTGCGATATAATCCGACCCAGGGCTCCGCGGATGCTCCGGCTTTGGCCGACCGCTTCTTTGACGAGCTGCCGGGAATCCATGAAAAGATCGAGCAGGACGTTACGGCTATGTATACCGGTGACCCCGCCGCCCGGAGCCGCAGCGAAGTGATCCGCACCTACCCTGGATTTTATGCCATCGCCGCGTATCGTGTAGCCCATAAGCTCGTAGAGCTTGGTGTTTCGGGCATTCCCCGTATTATTACCGAGCATGCCCACAGCCATACAGGAATAGACATCCACCCGGAAGCGCGGATAGGCGATCATTTTTGTATCGACCACGGCACAGGTGTGGTTATTGGAGAAACGACTATTATAGGCGATCATGTAAAGATATATCAGGGTGTTACGCTGGGTGCGTTGAGCGTCAACAAGGAGGATGCAAAACGCAAGCGGCACCCGACCCTTGAAGACAATGTGGTGGTGTATGCCGGGGCCACTATCCTGGGAGGCGAGACTGTGATCGGTCAGGGTAGTATAATCGGCGGTAACGTTTGGCTTACGCGCAGTGTGCCGGCCAGCTCGAAAATATATTACCAGGCCAGGATGTTCAACGGCGACACCAACGAGACCGATCTTGTTATATTTAAAGAACACGAAGTATGAAATTGATAGAGCTTATCGGCAACACTCCATTAGCCGAGCTGCAGCGCATTCCCGTTAAGAAAGGAGTACAGATATTCGGCAAGCTTGAAGGCGATAACCCCGGCGGTAGTGTAAAAGACCGGGCTGCGTATGGTATGATCCGCGGCGCGCTCGATCGGGGCGAGATCCATAAAGGCGACCGCCTCGTGGAAGCCACAAGCGGCAATACGGGAATAGCGTTGGCGATGATCGCCAGCCTGATGGGACTCGATATGACGTTGATCATGCCCGATAACTCCACGCGTGAGCGTGTGCTGGCGATGGAAGCGTACGGTGCCCGGGTTATACTTACACCGGCGGAGAAGACTATCGAATACTCGCGTGAGCTGGCGGAGAAGATGGCTCGTGAAGAAGGGTATTTTATATTGAATCAATTCGCGAACGCAGATAATTATACGATGCATTACCGGACTACCGGTCCGGAGATCTGGCGCGATACGAACGGCACGGTTACACACTTCGTGTCGGCTATGGGCACCACCGGTACCATTATGGGTGTATCGCGTTATTTGAAGGAGCAGAATCCATCGGTTCAGATCGTAGGCACTCAGCCCACGGATGGGTCGTGTATACCGGGAATACGCCGTTGGTCGCCGGAGTTTCTGCCAAAAATATTCGAGCGCGAGCGTGTCGATCGTATTGTCGACGTGGCAGAGAGCAAGGCTCGTGAGTATACGCGGCGGCTTGCGCGTGAAGAAGGCATTCTTGCGGGCATGAGTTCCGGTGGAGCACTAAGCGCTGCGTTGCAGATAGCGTCCGAGATCGATCAGGGGGTCATCGTGTTTATCGTGTGCGATCGTGGGGACCGATACCTAAGCTCCGACCTGTTTGCCGGTTGATTCTTCGGTCAGCGTTTGCTGTCTTTATCTTTTTTCTTGTTTCTTTTATCTCTTTTCTTCTCGGCTTCGCGGCGTTCGTCGCGGGCGTTATCGTTTTTAGACGGTACCGGAAGCTTATCGATGTTGTAGGCTGATTTGACGCCCGAGAATACCGATTTCCACCAGTAATTGAAGATGGATCGTTTTGTGTCGCGATAGAAGAGTATGGTGCCGGTTTTGTCGTTTGTATCGACATTCTCGTCCATGTTGTTCTTTATGAACGTATTCAATATAAGTGTTTTCACTACGCTTATCGCGGCCTTGTCGTCCTTCTCGCGCAGGCTTGATATCTTCAGATTCTTGTAGTTGATCTCCACCAATCCGTCGGATCGTTTCATCGTATAGGCGAAGTTGAACTTGAGGTTTGTCATGACGCCCGATTCTATCCGGACTTTCGCGGCGGGTCCGAGCATGGTGTTGAGGCTGGGCAGCTCGAAGCCGCGCAGCGTACCGGTGGTTTTGCAGGGCTTCGTTGTGTCGGAAGGGAAGGTGAAGTGTACGTTGAGATCACCCTTTCCCATAAATTGGGCCTGTGTATCCATAACGATGTCCTGGTTCAGCTCAGGATCATTGTGAATGTTGGTGATCACCGCTTTGAGGTGGTCGAAGAATACATAGCCTGCCGAGTCGGCGTTTTCAGGAAACTCCTGATACTTCACGTAGCTGTCGGTAAGGCGAAGCGTGTCGGTTTGTATATTGAACGGCAGCTTCTGCAGAAAATTCATGGGCAGGCGTGTGTGGTGATCCTTTACAAAGGGATAGCGTTTATCGCGGAACACGTCGAGCCTGAAGCTGACCTCGGCATTGGTCGCCCTGACCACAAGGTCTGGCGTATGGCTGAAGCGGAGACCGTGAATGTGCATCGCGGGGATAACGCCGGATATCCGGTCAGTTTGTTTGCCGGCAACACGCATGAACTTACGTCTGTTGTACAGCGGAACTATCCTGAACGAATCGATCGCCAGCTCGCCTTCAGTCAGGTTAAGCGTCGCGGAGGCTATCGAGAAGCTGTACGATGTTTTTGGGGCCGAGATAAGCGCTTTATGAAGCTCTACTTCGGCATCGTACCACACGAGCGAGTCGCCTGTCTTTTCCAGGCCCAGGTTGCGAACGTTCAGATCGAATGAAGCGGTATTCAGAGAATCATGTACCAGGCTATCCATAACGATAAGCGCGGCTCTTGTGATCCGGATATCGTCTATGTTAATGCCTTCCAGGAACGCACGCCGGCTTTTGGAGTCTGGAATGCTGGCGTGTTTGCGATAGGTGATACGCGGATTGTCCAGCGCGATCTTACGAATGGCCAGCGAGCGATCTATAATGAACGGCATGATGCGCACGCCGCGGATAATGATCGATGGTATGCTCGCTTTAATATTATAGACAGAGCCTTCTTTGTCTTTATTGATAGTAATGTTGAGGTTTTGTACGGAAATGCTTCCGTTCCAGGGATTGAGGTAAAGAGAGTCGAACTCCAGCGCAATACCGTCTTTCTGGAGATTCAGAACCCGGTCGCGAAGGGCATTGCGGATCTCGCGGAACAGTATGTAACGTCCGACGAAAAAGGTAACTGTCAACAACAAGGTTGTGATGATGAGAATCCGGAGGAACCGTCGCTTGGTTTTGCGTTCAGGCATGTGTTACAAAGTTAACCGATGATCCGCTTATGCCGCAGACTCTACAGGCACATCACGCAGCTCCTGCTTTAGCGAATGGCTCAACCCGTTAAAGTTATCCAGGTCTACCACTTTTAACAGGTGCTTAAGGGTGAGGATAATCACCGAAAGAGTCTGTACCTCGCTTTTAAAGAGAAACTTGCGGTTACGCTTGTCGCGCTCCATTACCAGGTTTACCAATTCGTCGAGATGTTCTACTTCAACCTGAGCTTCGGCCTGTTTCCAGTTCGAGGCGAAGACGAGCTTCAGGAAATCGGGCAGGCCGTTCATGAGATCAGTGGCTTTTGACAATGTCAACGTTTGGCGTAGTGCCTGCAATACAGCTGCAACGAGCTGTACCGCTTCCGTAGTTTCAATCGAGAACTCTTTGCTGATCTGGTTGATCAGGTTGATCTCATCCTGGTCAAGCGAAGTAGAGTGATTTGAATTGGTCATAGGTCGCTGGCGGTTAAAACTTGTTTGTAGGATGATATACATTTCTGTACCATAATGTTCCTGAGGATAAGCGGGCGTACGGAGCCGTTAAATCACCGGGATGCCTTAAAAGGTGTAGAGTTATGCCACGATGTGTGAAAAAAACTCTACTGCGATTTCGCTCAAAGCTGGCGTATGATAAATACGCCGTATTGGAACAGTTATTGAGTTTGATTGTTTGATTTTGTTTAGGATTAAGGGATTAAACTCTTTAAGCATATGAAAAGAGAAGCAGATGTTGAAAATGTTGCGCAGACGCAGCTGGATAACCGGATGGCGAAGTCCAAGCCTGTAAAGCTTGGCTGGACCACCGAAGAAACGGAACGGATAGCAATCGTTCTGAATGAATTGCTGGCTAACTACAGCGTGCACTATCAGAAGCTCCGTAACTATCACTGGAATGTGAAGGGATCGGATTTCTTCGATCTCCACATCGAGTTCGAGCAGCAGTATAACCAGGCCCGCGAAAACATCGATGCGATTGCCGAGCGGATCCGTGTATTTGGCAAAACGCCCCTCAGTATGATGAAGGATTATCTCGAGATCTCGGAGATTAAGGAAACTACGCCCGATCTTTCGTCAGATATAATGGTTCGCGAGCTGCTGAGCGACTATCGCATCCTCCTGCAGTATTTGTTTGCTGTGGTCGATGTAGCGGTAGACCAGGGTGACTCGGGATCGGAAGAAATGATAAAGGTTTTTATCAACAGTATCGAGAAACATCACTGGATGTTATCGGCATTTTTGGCAAAGTAGTTTGGTAATAGCAGATCGTTCCTTCGCGGCTCGTTGTAAGCCGCGAAGGAACGTTATTGTGTGTTTAACCAGGCAATAGGAGCATTGTGTTTAACGTTGTTCTGGTGTATATTTTTTAAGCTTAGGTTACATGATACCGAGAATCAAGGAGAAGATACGGGCGGCCTGGTATAAAGCCGTTGCTTTTTATACATCACGCTCGCTGTTGGGTAAGATCGCATTACCCATTGCGGGGTTTGTGATCCTGTCATTTGGCGGATTGATACTACTCTTTGTTATGGTTTGGTCCGGCATGTTCGGCTCGTTGCCAGGATATGACGAGTTGAGGCAGGTAGAAAACCCGGTGGCGTCGGAGGTTTACAGCGCGGACAGCGTGTTGCTGGGGCGTTACTTTGTGCAGGAGCGATCGGATGTTTCGTACAATCAGATTCCTGGCGGGCTTATCAAAGCACTGGTTGCGACAGAGGACACGCGTTTTTATCAACACGGTGGTGTAGATGCCAAAAGCTTTTTCCGGGTGCTTTTCAAGAGTATACTGTTGCAGCAGGAGTCATCCGGTGGGGGCAGCACGATTACGCAGCAGCTGGCAAAGAATCTTTATCCACGAAAACGGTATTTACTGTTTTCATTGCCGATCAATAAGATCCGGGAGGTTATCATTGCCCGCCGGTTGGAGTCTGTTTATGACAAACAGTCGCTGATCACGTTATATCTCAATACCATCCCGTTTGGAGACAATACGTATGGTATCGAAGCGGCGGCGCAGCGGTTCTTTTCGGTGCCGGCACGTTCGCTTACGGTCGAACAGGGTGCGGTTCTGGTCGGCATGCTCAAGGCTACTTATGCTTATAACCCCCGCTTATTTCCCGACCGGGCATTACGCCGGCGTAACACCGTACTGGCGCAGATGCATAAATACGGCAGGCTTTCAACCGATAGCCTGGAGCGTTTCCAGAAGTTGCCCCTGGAGCTTCAATACAATCGCATTACACATCACTCGGGACTGGCTCCTTACTTTCGCGAATACATACGGCAGGAGCTGGTGGCCTGGTGTAAAAACCATATGCGTAAAGATG
>Ga0247762_1000203_pt1 | contig 23213 bp, 10 predicted proteins | sample UWRJL081202R4_FD_181016 | JGI IMG/M metagenome (GOLD analysis project Ga0247762, IMG submission 181016) | Plant litter microbial communities from Arlington Agricultural Research Station in Wisconsin, United States - UWRJ-L081-202R-4 | ecosystem: Environmental > Terrestrial > Plant litter >...
ATGGGATCACGCATCCCCGCATCGCCACCGCCGCCGCAGGAGGTTGCCGACATCTTGAAGAAAGACATGGCGGAGCTCGACTACATGCGCGACTTTAATGCCCTGGGAGACGGCAAGGGCTTCGCGCTCGGCGCCAGCCTGAAAGTGGCTACCGGCGATATATCGTTCCTGATCCTGTATGCCAACTTCCAGGCAGGCGTAGGCTTCGATATCATGCTGAAGCAATACGAGAATGTGGAATGTTATGGCAGAAGCGGCCCTGTCGGCATGGACGGATGGTATGCAAACGGCCAGTCTTATGTATACCTGCAAGGTGAGCTTGGCGTAAAAGTGAACCTGTGGTTCCTCAAGACAAAAGTACCAATTATCCAGGGAGCTGCGGCTGCGTTGCTCCAGGCCCAGTTGCCAAACCCCGTATACCTGAAAGGCTACCTGCGGGTTGAGTTCGATGTGCTGGGTGGCCTCGTAAGCGGAAGCTGTAACTTCAAGCTGACCATCGGCGAGAAGTGCGATATGGTTATCCCCGGTGGCAGCCCGCTGGACATGCGTATGATCAGCGACCTCACACCGGCAAACAATGCAGAAGATGTTGACGTCTTTACCGCCCCGCAAGCCGCGTTTACCATGCCGGTAGGCAAAACGTTTACGGTAGAGGGAGAGAAGGGAGCCGAGATCTATCGCATTTCACTGACTGAGTTCTCCATTAAAGATAACGGCAAGGCTATCCCGGGCGAGCTCACCTGGAACAGCAAGCGTGATGCCGCTTCTTTCCTCGCGCACGAAGTATTACCGCCGCACCGTAAGCTTCATCTCATGGTAAGGGTAGGTTTCGAGCAATGGGTGTATAACAAATGGGTAGTGGTATATACGGCCGGGCAAAAGGCCGAGGAGTACATGGAGCGTGACTTCATTACGGGCACCGCCCCCGATAACATCCCGGTTACGAACGTGGCCTATTCCTATCCGGTTATGGATCAGAAATATTTCCTCAAGGACGAGTTCCAGTCAGCGTATATTCAATTGAAGCAGGGGCAGAGCTACCTGTTCTCGAAAGACTTCAAGCACGAAGTACACATAACAGAATCCGACGGCACGATCCAGCCACTGGACTTTGTCTATAACAGCGGGAACAATCGCCTTACCTATACGCTACCTCCTGTATCGCTGCAAACCGATTACGCCGTTAACATAGTGACGTTGAAAAAGCCCGGACAAGAATCGGCGGAAGCTACCACGGTTAGTACAACTACGACGGACAGCCTGAGCAGTATTACGGTTAAATCTAACCAGGCAGCTTCTGTTATCCGGAGCGACGTGGGTAAGGTGTTGCTCGGATATCCGTTCTCGACTAGCCGTTATGCCACGCTGAAGGAGAAAATAGACAATACGGCCAAGGTCAGATCGATTGCCGGAGAAGTGACATACGACGTATTCAATCTTCAATATGACGTTCGAGACATGGAGCCGTTCGAGGCGGTAGAGCTTGTCGGATCGGACATCTCGGGTGGTCATCCATTGGTGTCGGCGGTAGCGCTTCTTGATGATGCGCATTATACCGACAAGATATACCCGATGCTCTATAAGAATTACCCGGTAGGAGGTATTCGTGTGGAGCGCGATAAGGGTCAGGGTCCGTCACCTGCCGCGATTGGTGTAGTAGTTTCTACAAACTACCAGACAGCGCTCGAGAACGGCGACTATGTGACGGCAGGTTCACGCTTCCCGTACATTTACGATCTTTTTCATATCTATAAGCAGGACTATACTTTCCTGCGGAGTGCGATCGTAAACCGCTTCCTCGGTACCAAGGATGCGCCGAAGTATGAATACATCATGACCGGCACCTTTCCGTTTATGAGCTGGGGATATTATAACGTACAGCTGCAATACAGCGACCCGCAGGGTTCTAAAGGAACTACGGCACAATTCCAATACTATAACTTTATCAAATAGTGGCTGCGCAATTTATGTATAGAATAGTAATCACCTTGTTATTAAGCGCGGCCAGTGTTGCAGCAGTAGCACAGGATACGCTCCGGGTTCAGGTGCGTGCCTATGCCGCGGAGGAAGGGATACGTTTGCGTTGGGCCGTTAACTCGGCCCAGGGCTGGCTGGAGAGCAACCGTAATGGTTTCCGCGTAGAGCGCTATACGGTAGTTCGCGATGGAAAGATGCTTGCCACTCCCGAAAGGAAATTGCTTACAGCCGTGCCGTTGAAGGCGCAGCCGCTCAATAACTGGCAAACCCTCGCCACGGCCGACGGCTATGCGGCTATCATAGCCCAGGCGCTATACGGCGAGCACTTCTCGCTCTCAGGCGACGATGGAAAGGGCATCTCAAAGTTGATGGCGCTCGCACAGGAATCAGAGCAGCGCTATATGGTATCGCTATATGCAGCCGACCGTAGCTATCCCGCGGCGCTTATGGCCGGTTGGGGCCTACGTGATACGACGGCCCTTGCCAATGAACGCTATCTCTACCGCGTAACCCCCGAGCGCGGTGGCAGGCTTCCCGTAAAGGCGGGAGCTGCCTATATAAGCCTGGCCGACCATGAGAAGCTGCCGAAACCCCAGGAGCTCACAGGAAAGTTCGGGGACAAGAGCGTGATGCTCACCTGGAACTACAGCATACTCAAGGATATCTACAACGCGTACTACATCGAGAAGTCCACAGATGGAAAAAGCTTTCAGCGCATTTCCAACACGCCGGTAACAAACATAAACGGACGCGACGGCAAACCGAACGACCGCATATACTATATGGATACACTGGCGTCAAACGCCACACGCCTGCACTACCGCGTGGTGGGGCTTACAGCGTTTGGCGAATCCGGCCCGCCATCGGATACCGTTCATGGCGAGGGAAAAACAAGACTTGTCTATGTTCCGCATGTCCGCCAGGCCATGGTCAACCCTACGGGAAACCTGGATATAACGTGGGAGTTCGACGAGCGCGGCAATGCGCAGATAAAAAGCTTCGAGCTGCAACGCGGCGATAATAGCACCGGCCCCTTCACCGCAGTCATAAAAGATATTCAGCCATCGGCACGGGAGGCGCATTATAACAAGCTGCAACGAAGCAACTACTTCGTCATTACGGCTATCCCCATAAACGGAGAACCGATAGCATCGTTCCCAGTACTGGTTCAACCGGCAGATACAGTACCGCCGGCAGTGCCCATGGGCCTCATCGGAACGGTGGATACCTTGGGTGTTGTGAGACTTTCATGGCAGCCCAACACGGAATCCGACATCCTTGGCTACCGCCTTTACAGGGCGCAAACCGCGGGTGAAGAGCTTGTGCCGATCACCGACGTAGCGATTACCGGAACATCTTATAGCGATACCGTTAACGTAAGAAACCTGAACGGCACCGTGTACTACGCGCTGACAGCGCTGGACCGCCGGTATAATCAGTCAGACAAGTCGCCCGTGGCAACACTACGTAAGCCTGAACTTGTTCCGCCCTCGACGCCCATTATTACAAACTATCAGGCGAAAGGCAACGCCATTATTTTGGACTGGGTTACCGGTGGTGAAGAGAATCTTGCTGCCCTGCGGCTTTACCGCCAGGAGCGCGGTGGTAAAAAAGAGCTGCTGAAGGAGATCCGCGATAAACAGAGTGCGCAATTTGCGGATTCTACAGTGAAGGCCGACCGGTTTTACCAGTATTCGTTGGTAGGTGTGACCATTACAGGTCTGCTATCGGCTCCTTCGCCTATGGTTACGGTTCAGGCACCGTCACAAACGACCACCGCTGCTGCCATAACCGGATTTTCCGCTACCTACAGTAATAGGAACAAGCGTATGCAGCTTACCTGGAAACATGACGCCGCAGGCGTAAAGCAGCTCGAGATCTATAAAGCCGAAGCCGGGCAGGCTATAACCCTCTGGAAGGTATTGAAGGCTTTCGAAGAGTCGGTACATGATGTTGATGTGGCCGCTGATAAAAAGTATGACTATATGATTCGTGTGGTATTGAGCTCCGGCAAGCACGGCGGCGTAGCCAAAACCACCTCACGCTAATACGAATAAAAATGTTGAAGAGATACCCTGACGTTATGAAAAAGATACTGCTGCTGGTAGCCGCGATGACCTTTTGTGTGTTGGCAAAGGCCCAGGAATATAAAGTAGATGCGCAAGTGCGTATAAAATCGGATTTGAATGAGGTTTCCTGCGAAAGCTATTTCAAGCTGACATTTACAACCGAGCAGGGACACAATTTTGTGTGGACGAAGAAAATAAACCTGGACGAGGGGAGCTGGGGTACGTACGACTACTCTGTATATTGCTCCATGGGGGATCGGATCACCCATGTATCAGTTTGGACCAAGCGTGAGACCGGCGATTGCGAAACGCATGACGGAGGGACCCGTGAATTCGATTTCCCACTTAGTAACTACCCCTGTTCGAACTCTGGGTATACTGGTCAATTCGACGGTTACTCTAATCAAAGCGCGCTGGATATTACGGTAACTCCATTGACGTCCCCCAACCAGAATACCAAAACATATGTTTTCGAAACGCAGTCCTATGTCGTACCGACCTTCGATGACAGGGAAATGTCGTTTTATGTAGAGGCCAATTTTACGGACGGTACTTCAATGACGATACTTCAGACCACGACGCGCAAGATGTATTACACTCAGGTAGAGTACAACCGTGGTGTCGTTACCCTTACTACAAATAAGACGGTGCGGTCATTCACACTCAATACTTTCTATTTTATTCGGTCTTATACCAAAACCTTCACGCCGTCTGGGGGTAACGCACAAGAGCTTCACGAAACGTTTACTAGTTCTAATAAAAACCCTTTTGAGGACCTTCCTCTACGAGACGACAGCGAGATACAAATAAATTACTTCCAGGTTGCGACCCCCCTGAGCAATAGCCTGGACGTATTGCCCAGCGAGAACGTCCTTACCCTCGCGTCAATGGAGAGTTACAGTTATTCCTGGTGGTATCAGATCGAAGGCGAGGGCTGGAACCCCATGCCGGTGTCCTGGCGGTTCGGTAAAAGTATTTCGCTTAACGGCAATGACCTCTTTAATGCCCTTTCAAAGAATATCAGTGACTACTTTTTCAAGACGATATATATAAAAGGTATATACGACTGTTCATATGCCTACGGATATGAAACAGAGACCATACCGTTCAAGATATTGCCCTCGGTGCCGCGCATTCTGAATATCGGATCTACATTGGAGACTTGCTACCGCAGTGGTGATGCGAAGTTCAACGTTACATTCAGCCGGCCTTTACATACGTTTACGAGAAATGGTGTTACGTATTCCGAGACACTGGTGGTTAAGCTTGCCGGTCAGGCCGACGAAGAAACTGTAATAACCTCTCTGGATGCAGGCAGAGTCGGCATCATTACCGGCCGTAAGCCTGGAACCTATGACTTTACGGTGTCCAATACATTTGGGGCTCTAGGAACAGGTTATTCAAATGGCGCCAAGGTTACGGGAGCTGTTGGGACACGGACGGCTATAAACAATTTCACACTTTCCGGTTCTGATGTACATTGCTATGCCGGAGAAGATGGCCGCGTTCTGGTCAACGCCAAAGGTGGTACCGGTAATTATACCGCGACAACCTTCGTAAAAGGAGTCGAGACCTCTATCCCGCTGTCGGCAACGACTGGTAATAGTTTTGTCGGTCTTCCCCAAGGCGGCTATACTGTGACCTTGAAGGATACCAACGGCTGCCCACCTAAAGATAACTTCGGTAACAATACACCAGCTCCTTCAATTACTCTCAATCAGCCCGTCGCCGGTGTACTGGTTGGCGTAGTTGAAAATATTGAGCCGCTTGGGTATGGACTTACCAACGGTCACGTTACTGTGCGTACGGAAGCCGGAACTCCTCAATATACATTCCGGTGGACTAATCAGGATAGTCAGGTATTCGCAGGTGATGCACCCGTGCAGGAAGGCGCTTCAGTATTAGAGACACTCTCCAATATCGGCAAGGGAACATACCAGGTGCGCGCTCAGGATGCAAACTATGCACTGGTATCGCCGGCAAATAAGAAAAATCTGAGAGGTTGCTACGATTCACTTATACTTGAAGTTACAGAGCCGCCGCTACTGGAAGTATATTCCGAAGAGTTCCACTTTGTATCCTGTAATGGATACTCAGACGGCGAGGTCGTCGCGCATGCGAAGGGTGGACGCCCGTACCTGGAAGGCAATGTATTCGAACCCTATCGCTATGACTGGTTCTCGGTAGATAACGGGACAACGCTTACAGCGGTTACCGGTGACCTGGACAGTGTCTTGAACGACCGTCCTTCAGATTTCTACCGCGTTCGCGTAACGGATCGCAATGGCATTACAGCCTGGTCAGACGATTTCAACCTTGTACAGCCTGACGTTTTGGCCATCGGCTTCAACACACCATCAATATTATGTAACGGCGATACGAACGGAACCTCGGAAGCCCTCGTAAGCGGCGGTACACCCGGATACACGTATGCCTGGAGCACAGACGAATCCACGCCGTCAGTTCAGGGACTCTCAGACGGCTGGTACTCGGTTATCGTAAAAGATATACGCGGCTGTACCACCTTTGCACAGACCGAAGTAAAAGTACCGAACGGCCTCGAAGCCGCTGCAACATTAGTCCCCCCGTTGTGCAACAGCTATTCGGATGGATCGGTATCGCTGGCCATGTCCGGCGGAGTTGCGCCTTACATCTATGCCTGGGATAACGGTACCACGGCAGCAGGAATAACAGATCTTCCCGGCGGCGCGTATACCGTGCGCGTAACCGACGCTAACGGATGCTTTATAGATCGAACGTATACACTTGTGGACCCGGCATTATTCGCTGTCGAGCTGGGGCCCGACCGTGTGCTGTGTAAAGACCAGGAGCTATCACTTAATGTAGCGCTCCCTGGTGATAATAATGCCAACTACGTTTGGCTGAAAGACGGCGCATCATTCGCCACCACGTCAGCGGCAACGCTTTCCGAAACCGGAAAGTACCGCGTTGAAGTACGCGACAGCAAAGGCTGTTTCAATAGCGACGAGGTGTCGATAAGCCGCGATGAGACGGTGATCGATGCCAGTATCGTAGTGGCCTCACGTGTGCCGGTGGGCGGTCGCGTGCGGATAGCGAACATCAGCAATCCGGCCTCCGATCGCGTGTCCTGGATCATTCCTTCACAGGCAACCCTCGTCGAAGAAGACCCCGGCTATCTTGATCTTATGTTCCCCGCCAAAGGTGAATACAGCGTCGGCCTCACAGGCTATAAAAATGCCTGCGAAGCCACAACCTATACAACCGTACGGGTAGTGGGCGCTAACGAGCTGCCGGATTACCAGGCACCCAATGAACCCTACATCAAACAATTTGCGGTAACCCCCAACCCGAACAGCGGCCAGTTCACCGCATCGGTAGAGCTGCGCGAAGCCGGCGACTTCTCGCTGGTATTGTTCACCGGGCAGGGCACCGTGGTTATGCGTAAGGATATCAGCCAGCAGAATATTCTCAATATGGATTTCGATGTGTCTGGCCAGGTAGGTCAGGGTATATACGTGCTGCAGTTGCAGACACGCGAAGGATATGCAACGTTTAAGGTATCGGTAGTAAAATGAGGATACGCGTACTATTATTTCTAATCAGTGTGCTCCTGCCTTCGGGCCGGGCACTGGCTCAGGCTACAACCTACCCGGTACAGGTCAATGCCAATATATTGCCGCCGTATAGCTTATACCTGAGCGATTACTACAGCGGTACCCGCGAGAAGCTGGCCGTTACGCTTATAAACCGCGATCAGCTCAAGCCCACGCTGAATGTGCGCCTGCGCATGATCATCACCGCACCCGGTGGCCTGCGCATTCAGACCAACGACAACACATACATTCCCCCGATACAGGTAGAGAACGGTATACCGCTTCGCCTCACACGCGACGACCTCGAACCTTATTTCCAACCCAATGCCCTGATCACCTCCGGCTACCTTACCGATGGCCGCCTGCCGGAAGGCATGATAGAGTTTTGCTTTCAGGCTATAGAAGCGTATACCGGCCAGGTACTGTCCACTTCAACCTGTGCCCGCGCATTCATCACCAGTCAGAAGCCGCCGCTGCTCAGCCTCCCACAGAACAACGAGAGTGTGCCCTTCCGCGATCCGCTGAACTTACTCTTTCAATGGACACCGCGTCACCAGGGTGTTGCGTTCGTGGAGTATGACGTGATCATCAAGGAGCTTTGGGATAACGGCATGACGCCCCAGGCGGCGTTCTCGTACTCGCCCGAAATATTCCGTGAAACTACCCGCAGTACGTCGATGCTGTACGGCGCCATGCAGCCACCGCTGTTGCCCGGCAAACGTTATGCATGGTGCGTACGCGCGCAGGCCCGCGAGGGCATGGATGCCATCAACGTATTCCAGAACGACGGCTATAGCGAGATCCGCACGTTTACCTTACAAAGCGATTGCGCCGCGCCCGAGCTGGTGAAAGCTACGGCCGAACGTACGCGACTCAATGTATCATGGGACCCGCTGCCACAGCACATCGGGTTTACCGTAAGTTATCGCCTCAAAGATGGAGATACTGTAGGCGAGTGGCAGGAAAAACAAACACTCGAGCCGGAAGTACAGATAACCGGGCTGAAAATGGCGGGCACATACGAGTATCGCATCGGCAGCTATTGCGTGGCCGGTCAGCCCGTATATAGCCCGATACTCTCGATAACACTGCCTAAAAAAGATACCGCCCGCCTGGCGCAGTGCGGTTTTATGCCGGAAGTAAACCTGGCAAACCAGGAGCCCATCAAGACCCTGAACACAGGCGACATCTTCATGGCCAACGACTATCCCGTTACTATCACCCGCATATCGGGTAGCGACGGCGTATTCAGCGGCGAAGGCTGGACCGAAGTACCATGGCTTGCCGATGTAAAGCTTGCCGTACAGTACACCAGCATAAAGATCAACACCGACAAGCAACTGATCGACGGCTACATCGACGCCAAATACGATAAGACAGAAGGACAGATCGCCGACCTCGACGACGTATTCGAAGGAGGCCAGGATGTAGGTAATGTAAAAACCGGTCTCACGCGTGTAGACTACGCGGTAGATTTTTCGATCCCCGGAGTTGAATCGTTTAGCGTGAACGACGACGGTAACCTCGTTATTAAAGACTCGGATGGCGACGCTAATGTCGTAACCCCCAAAGACCTCGAAGGCACCGGCAACGAAGGCAATAAAGTAATGGTGTTCCCCATGACCGTTAAAGATAAAGACGGCGTGGTATACCAGGTAGTAGCTACGGAAACCGACGAACAGGGAAAGGCCACCGCTGTAAAAGCCACGAAGATCGCGAAGCAGGGAACAAAGCTGGCCGCCGACAGCTTCAACCCCACGCAGCTTAACGGCGACAAGGCAATAGTCACCTTTATCAAAGGTGCCGGCAAATATCCCTTCGATACCTGGAAAGACTACTACGCCGGCATATCCCTCATCAAGAGCAATTACGAGAAGTTATACAATGACTACTACGCCCCCTGGAAGTTCCTGACCGTAGGACAGGGTGACGTTGTATCGGCCCGCATCAGCATCAAAGACAACGTCGTAAAACCGGAGAACGTGATCTTCAAAACGCCCGCCGGTATAGAATACGATGCCACCTATACCGACGGCGTCTATACACTTCAAATAGCTTCCGGCCCCGCGGGCGATGTGCAGGAGCTATATGCTTTATATCCGGACCCTTCTGCAAAAGAAAAATACTGGACACTCGGCAAGTTGGGTATAGCCACCTATGCCACCCAATCGTATAAGCTGGTACTCGTACCAGTCGAAGATGCGCCGGTGGATGTCGAAGACATTCGCACCATGCTCAAAACGGTATACGACTCCATAGGCGTTACCTGGCAGGTAGAGCTGGCCCCGAGCCTCTCCTACAAAGAAGACAAGCTGATGGCCAACAGCACCGGCCTCAGCACCTACAACGACGCGATGCGCAACCTCAACGCCGCGTATAAAGATGCCGTGCAGGCAGCAGGTGGCAGGTTCGACGAAGCAGCAAACTATCTCTTCTTCCTGAAAGCCACCGGCGCAGACAAAACCAACGAACGCGACTACACCGGCTTCATGCCCCGCGGCGCCCAGTTCGGCTACATCTTCACCAGCGAGCTACGCCGCAAACAAATTCCCCAGGTAGTAGCCCACGAGCTCGGCCACGGCCGCTGGAAGCTGTTCCACCCGTTCGATTCACACTACGGCTCTGTCACTGCCGCGGAGAAGACGGATAACCTGATGTCCTACGGCGAGAACGCCGGCAGCTTTGCGAAGTGGCAGTGGGATATAGTCAATGACCCGGCGATGCTGGTGAGTGTGTTTGAGAAAGATGAGAAGAGCGGAAGCTATCGTTTCGTCTTAAAGGAAGGATTTTTAAATAAAGACAGGAAGACTGTTTCATTTGTCACGTACGACGGCAGTATCCTGACGGTAGACAAGTCCAGGCTGGTATCGGTAACGTTGAATTATGGCACAATGCAATTCGACGCCACAGCACGACAGGTGCCGGGTGTGCTTCAGAAATTTGAGTTGGAGGAGGATGGTAAAAACGTCACCTATGAGATCGAGATCAGCAATGGTGTTTATGCAACATCCTTAGGTGTGCAATACGTAGAGCCTTCGGTTAAGGATGAAGATATCGATGGCGTGATCATGGGATTACCTTGCGGCAAAGACTTTACAATTTATAAGTTTGAGAAGACGGGACTGAGCCGGTACACAGGAAAACTTTTGCCAAACCCGGTTAAGGATGTCATTGATTTTCCTTTGCGTCCATTCGCGAAACACGCGGCACTGAAGAGCGAAGGCAAGGTAATTACACAGACTCTGTCTGCTGTCTTCAACTGCTATTACTGCATGGATGAAAGCACGGCATCCATGACTCTTCCATTCTGCCAGAGTCCCGAGATCCTTTATGTAACAAAATTGGCAGAGTTTAGAGCTGCTTACCCGGGCGATTTTCAGGATTTTACCTATACAGGGGACGCATGGGCTAATCCATCGATGGAGCAATCGGAGGATGTCAAGGCTGCTTTGAACGACGGCTCTCTGGGCAAGTATTACTATAAGTTCTGGCCACAGTATCTGAAAGACAATCCCAAGCTGAAAACAAACTTCGAAGCTAACGTTGAGAAGGAACTGTTCTTCAAGACGATGTATGTGCAGCTACTCGCGTTCTTACAGAAGCGGGTGGAGAAAAGCGCAGATTTTTGGAAGAACCTGACGATGGCAACGCCTTCGGCGGATGTGGTTCGCGAAACGAATTTGCTGGCAGCACCTGAACTTGAAGTGCTTGACTTCGAAAAGAGGAAGATTGCGATACAGATACTGATGAAAGGCCTAGTGCCTCAAACTAAGGAAACTTCCCTGGTAAGCCTTATCGGTGTTATTAGACCGGAGCAGCAAGCTAAGATGCTGAAGTTCCTGGCGGATGATATTAAAATCAAGACTGTCTTCGATAAGTTCGACGACTTCATGGGCGACGACAATTTTACACGGGTTGTAACGTTGATGAGTTCCTTTATTGAAGAGCCTGCAATAAACGAAGCTTCGATATCCCGCGCATTGAGTGAATCGATAGTAACGCTGGATCTGGATATAATCGGCAATAAGCAAACGCATGGATACTCGATCGACGACGAGAATAATATACTGTTTTATAATAATGTCCGTGTCCCGGTAGGCGATGGGAGAGGCACCATCGAACAAACCGACTACATCCTGAAGGTACCTTACGATCAAAGGATACCGGTTTACTTCGCGAGCTCATTTGACCTGGTAGGCAACAAGGCCTATGGAAAAGGTCACGCAGGTGTAGAACTCCCTGCCATGTATATAGCGCTGATGCTCGATAAAGGTAACAAAGAGCTCTTTGCGAAGAAGGCGTGGCTTGCGGTCGATGGCGTGATGCTGGTGATAGGCGTAGGTGAGGCTAAAGCGGCTTTCCGAACGGCGTCGTGGTTACACAAGCTGGCCATAAGCTCGTCACTCGTTGGTTCCGCCGGTGGTATCGTTGTAGAAAGTCTGCCTTCGAGCGTTATCAGCGATCAATGGCGCACGAGGCTGCGGATTTTATCGGCCATAATGAACGCTCCCGAAGCTGTCCGTACGGTAAGAAATATTGCCAGGCAGACCGTTTGGGATTTGCGCATGGCCAAGGCCAGTACAAACGTAGCTTCCGAGCAGAAAGCTATAGAGGATGTTGCATCTGCCTATGAAGGCCGTTATCTAACCGCGGAAGATATTGTGGAAGATGCCGGAAATTATGTAAAGACTTTTGGCGACGGAAACGACTTAAAGCAGGTTAGTGGCTGGATAGGCCAGATTAAGGATGATAAAAGAGTATACATTGCTGTACACGGAAACGGCAGTGAATTCAGCGTTGTTCATAACGGGGTTACTCATACCCTTAGCCACCGCTCTCTGGCAAGATGGCTCGAATCTAATCCTGACCTGTTAGGGAATAAGGATATCGTTTTGCTCACCTGCGCCGATTCAAAGGCAGCACAGAATCTTGCCAACAAACTTTCAGGCACCAACCGTATTATAAGCTGGGATGGAGCTGTTGAGGTATACGAAACCGGCTATATAAATGGTAAAGGAGTGTGCTACAGCTATACCAAATCTAACGATGCAGGACTAAAAGGGACAATTGTAAGTGCTTCCGAGGTTCCCCGCGGAAAGGCAGGAGTGGAGATGAAAGGGGCGAAAGTTGTGTTGGGTGTTGCGAATGATGCTTCAGCATTTGCACAGTATGGAAAATTGATTGCTAGACTGGATGTTCTGGGTGTAACAGTAAAAAATAGATTCTTCTCTGATTTTGCTGATGCCTCTACCGAGGTTTTGAAACGATTTGACGATGACATAACTTTAATAGACGGCTGGAAAGCGATATCAGATAAAGGGCTATTTAGGCCGAAATACATCGACGTTAAGTTAGGAAAACGGCTAGGGCAAGGAGGAAAAAAATTCTCTTATGTCGCAGCAGATGATCCGTCAATAGCTGTTTTGAAAATGAAGAAGGATGGGCAGGATCCGAAAGATTTGATTGAAGAGATAGGGTATTTAATAGATGCAAAGAAAGCAGGGCTACCTGTTGTTGAATTTGATGGAATGTCAATGCACGATGGTACTTTCAGCATGATAATGGATTACTACGCAGGTGGTTCTTTGAAGTTGCTCGATGAAACCCCGAGCACATTGAATATAAATACCTTGGAAGATTTGGCTGCTATTAAGAAAAAACTTTTAAATGATGGTTTGTATGTTGGTGATATTCAATTTTTAGTTGATGCTGATGGTAAGGTTTTTCTCGCGGATCCAATGGATTTCAAAATAGATCCGGATGGAGCCAGGTATATTGTTGAAACTCAAGTTGACTATTTATTCTCTGAATCTATGGTTTCTCTTCTTAAAAAGAAACTGGAAAAAGATGTCATTTATACTAAATCTGATCTTTTGAGTGCTCTTGAAAATGTTGTGGATGAAAAGCTATTTGATCAGATGATGTTAAAGTTTTCTCAGTTGCCCATCGCAAATCCGATTCAATACAATAATGGAGTGTATAAAATTCTTAAATAGAATATGAACAATATTTCACTATATAGTCCTTGGAATCGAAGAGCATTGATTGATGCAATGGTCGGGAAGTCAATTGTTGAAATAAGGCGATACTATTCTGCCGAAAAAGATCTTAAGGAAGAAGGGGCTGACGATGCTGAATATTTTCGCAAGCACGGTGAAGTATTGAGCTTGCATTTGTCTGATGGTCTTACTATTGATATGGGATATTATTTCCCAGGATATTTGGAGCTTAGGCGTTCGTTACGTAGCTCTGTTAAATATCTGGTATCACCGGATCGATTGTTGAATCGTCGTTTATCAATAATTTATCATTTGCAGAATTATACGTCTACAAATTCAGATAAAATCGGGTCATATTTTGATAGCGTTTTGAATGTTCCGATTCATTCAGTTTCTCTTATTGTTGAGACGGATAAATTTCGCGCGAAAACGAATGAGAAAAAACATGTGTATGCACGGGGAGTTGTTATTCATATTCAAGATCGAAAGTTAATTGTGGGATTAGGTATAGGCTTTTCTGAGTATTATTTGGGTGTGACGGTGGACGGGGATGTTCTGAATGATGATTTTGTCGAAGCTCTGCCAAATGGAAGCATACGCGTGCCTGATCAATTGAGTGCGTATATCGCGAAGAAATCAGATTTTATTGGATCTATTCATATAGAGCTTAATGATTTTGCTAAATGGGCATGGAACGGTGCGGAATTTCGCGAATTGTATGCCCAATCAAAATTGTCAATTAGCCTCCTGATTGATCAGTTAAAGGCGATAAAAAATGTCTTGGAAGGGCATGCAATGGGAATTCTCGATTTGAGTTTTGTAATAGATGTCTCCGGAAATCGGATTTACATTGAAGAGCCCTTTGATGTCGTTAAGAGACGAATAATTGAGAATGAGCTTCTTATTGATTCAATAATTGAAGTTTTTCAAGATGTTGAGAGAAACAAATAAGTGTTACGTATGAAGCGTTTTCTCTACTACATTCCCTTAATCCTCCTCCTAACCTCCTGCTACCACGAGCAGGAGATCCCCGTCATAATCGACTTCGAGTATTCCATCGCGAATAGCAGCTACACTGTACCCGTAACGTTGGACATCACCAACCGCACTACCGGCGCAGACTTCTATACCTGGACCTTCGCCGGCGCCTCACCCGCCACGGCCGATACCAAGCAGCCCGGCGCCATCACCTATAACCAGGCCGGCACATACACCATCCGCCTCGAAGCCTGGAACGATACTCAGCGCACCGTAAAGGAAATAACCGTTCTGCTCGACTCGGCGGTTACAGTAGACTTCACCATGGCCACGCAGGTAAATGATTTCTCTCCGGCCACCATAGCGTTCACTAACCTCACACGCGGTGCCTCATCCTATGCCTGGACCTTCGAAGGCGGCACCCCGGAAACATCCACATCCGCCGACCCAGGCCCTATAGTATTCACGGAGCCAGGTGATCACAACGTCACCCTTACCGTAACCAACGGCCGCGAATCCTACACAGTATCGAAAGTCGTAACGGTAAAACCTGCCATGGCAGCAGCGTTCGAAATAATTCCTTCATTCGAGGATGAAGACTACGAAGCACCGCTAAAGGCTACGTTATCTAACAATACCATAAGCGGCCTCCGCTACACCTGGACTGCCACCAGCGGAGCCATATCTGACAATCACGCCGAAACACCCGATATCTTCTTCTCCAACCCCGGCGACTACACAGTAACGCTCACGGTGGAGAACGATAAAGAGACACAAACCATAGACCGCACGATCCACGTCAAACCAAATAGTAACCTCTACACCATGACGGATGTCAGGCTGGGCGTAAGCGCAGCGCAAAACACGATCGGGTGCTTCTACTCCTGCGCAATGCGACAGGTATTGAAGAAGAGCGACGTGACAACAGAAAATGCTCCGTCAATAGACCTGGTATTTTACAGCGTCAACTCCAGCTTCGGCTATTGCCGCTTTATATCGCCGGACTCTGCCGCGAAGTTCACATTCCCGGCTATACCGCAGGCAAAGCACACCAGCATCATCAACACACAGGAATCCGGAGTAACCATGCTCTCCGCCGAGCAGTTCGACGCGATGACCGACGACAGCCCGCTGGCGAATCTAAGCATCGCTGCTAACGATACGCGTACAAACTATTTTACCAATAGCCTCACACCTCGGATAGTATTGTTCCGTACCGCCGACGGGCGCACAGGCGCTGTACGGATAAAGTCATTCGTGTCAGATGGAGCACAGTCGTATATACTCGCAGATATTAAAGTCCAAAAACTGAAGCCATGATGGGAAAGGTTTACCGTTTTTTAGCAAGGAAGGGGAGAGGCATCATCATCGCGTCTATCAGCCTTACGTCGTATACAGTCGAGGCACAGCAGATAGACCTGGGCAGCCTCGATAAGACATTTAAGCAAAAGCCCGTTAAGGTTGGCGGTGGTGTATCGGCGAGTACGGTGTTTTATGATGGCAACGATGGCCAGAAGCGTCAGCCGTTCACATACTTTCTCAATGGTAATGTGAATGTCAATCTCTTCGGACAGGTCAACCTGCCGTTCTCTTTCAACTTTACAAACCTGGGCTCGAGCTATGGCTACCCCACATTGCCGAACCGCCTCAGCGTTCACCCGATGTATAAGTGGGTAAAGGGGCATATCGGTGATATTGCCATGGCTTTCTCTCCGTACACACTCAACGGGCACATGTTCACGGGGGCTGGCGTAGATCTCACACCGGCTGGCCCGTTCAAGATCAGCGCGATGTATGGCCGCCTGCAGCGTGCGGTAGAGTTCGATACGGCCAATGCGCTGGTACCCGCGGCTTACCAACGGATGGGATATGGCGTAAAAGTCCGGTATGATAAAGCCGATCATTATCTGGGCATGAGCATGTTCTCCGCCAAAGACAATGTAGGATCACTGAACTGGCAACCCGATAGCCTGAATATCCTGCCGCAGGGAAATACGGCTTTCAGCTGGGAAGGCGGAGTGAAACTACTGGAGAACCTCAACCTGTCAGGCGAGTACGGCCTCAGCCTTCTAACGCGCGATGTACGTGCACCACGCGAAGGATCCACTGTCGTGCACAAAACATTGGCGAACCGTACCTCTACCGCAGCGTATCATGCATTTAAAGCCGAGCTGAGCTATGTGTTCTTTAAGAATACGGTCGGTGTGGCCTACGAGCGTATCGATCCGGAGTACCGCACGCTTGGGGCGTATTATTTCAACAACGATTATGAGAATGTGTCGCTTCGTTACGCGCGTCCGTTTTTCCACGATAAGCTGATGCTTGCCGCCAGCTGGGGTGTGCAGCGCGATGACCTGGAGCATAATAACGAGCAGTCCTCCAAACGTTTCGTAAGCTCGGCTAACCTGGACTACACGCCCAGCGACAAGCTTAGCGTCGGCCTTTCGTATTCATCCTTCCAGACCTATATGAATATGCGGTCGCAGTTCGACTACATCAACGGCCAGACGCCATACGACAACCTCGACACGCTGAACTACACGCAGCTCTCTCAAAATCTCGGGGCTAACGTAAACTATGCTTTTGGCAAGAATAAAAATCGCCGGCACACGCTTAACACCAACCTGAGCTTCCAGGAAGCCGCCGACAAACAGGGAGAAATAATCCGCCCGGGAGCGTTGTCGCAGTTTTATAACTTCAGTACAGCGTATAATGTATTGTTTGTTCCGCAGGCCATCGGGATCACCGCGGCATTCAATACAACCTACAACCATGTGGGCATGGATGACTTTGTTACACTCGGCCCTACAGCCGGGGTTAAGGCGAAGGTCTTTAAAAAGAAGCTTACAACGGGGCTGTCATCATCTTATAACGTGAGTATGAACAAGGGCGAAACACAGGCTAAAGTCCTCAACGTGCGGGCCAACGTCGGCTACATCGTACGGAAGAGACACAACCTTACTGCTAATGCGATCTGGCAGCACCGGGAGCGTGTCAACAACAACCCTGCGATCGCCACGAACACCGTCACCACCCGGTCTGTTACTGCTACCGTGGCGTACGCGTATAGCTTCTAGTAAAACTTATTTTAATTGTGGCTCGAAATCCAGCGAAACCGAGTTCATACAAAACCGCTTATAGGTAGGAGCGGGACCGTCGTCAAAGATGTGCCCCAGGTGAGACTCGCATCGTCCGCAAAGAACTTCTGTGCGCTCCATACCGAATGATGAATCCTGGCGGTAGATCACACTGTTCTTCCGGATGGGTTCATAAAAGCTCGGCCACCCGCACTCGCTGGCAAACTTGGCGTCGGATTTGAACAGCACGTTGCCACATACCGCGCAGTAATACGTACCCTTTGTGCTGCTGTTCCAGTATGTTCCTGTAAAGGCCCGTTCGGTGTCGCCTTCACGCGCTACGGCATACAGCGCGGACGGTAAAATCTTCTTCCACTCGGCATTGGCAACCTTGACCGGCTTTGTATCCGTGGTTGAGTAATACGGGTTGTTCTCATGCCCTCCTTTGGTTTTCGGGTTTTGGGCGAAGGCCGTGAACGCGCACAGCGCAGCGAGACAGGTGATCAGGAACATTTTCATACAACGAAAACGCGTTCGTTACCGAAAAGGTTTGCTGAGGCCCGAACCTGCACATTAGAATACAATTAACATAGCAGACACGCGGACTTAAACCGGACTTCTATATATTAGGGGATGCCTTCCCAAACCCTAAAGACCCTTGTGCTGGCGTTCGGATTGATCGGCATGGGAACTACCTTCGCGCAGCTTCCCGGCGTTACGTTCGAAGTGATCACAACGCGCGAAGGGCTTCCCGTAAATACAGTGCTCTCTGCCGTGCGCGACCGTGACGGCTTTATGTGGTTTGGCACCCGTCAATGTCCCGTGCGCTACACCGGCGCCGCCTTCCAGCGATTCCCCACGCCCGAAACCTATCTCGTTACCGGCATGGCAGTCGATCCGCAAAATGCCCTTTGGGTAGCCTCGGACCGCAATGGCGTTTGCCGCATCGACCCCAACACGCTGGCCATGGAATGTATGCCCGAAAACGGCCACGGTAGCGTAGAAACTACCGGGGACTTTTTTATAGACTCGCAGGGCAACGGCTGGTACAGCACCCGCGACGGTGTGGCACGTATAAACCTGGCCACACGCCAGCGACGCCACTACAGCTTCCACCCCAGCACATTTGTATGGATGAAAGGCTCCTTTGCCGAAGGCAACGACGGCACACTTTGGGTGGTAGGCCGCGACAACGGGCTTTTCCGCTATGACCGCGACCGTGATTCGCTGATGTGCGTGATCGGTGCCGAAAGCCCCACGCACCGCGGCCCCGATATACTGATGGCTAAAGCATGCGTGGACGCGTTTGGCATTGTGTGGGTCGGTACATACAACCGGGGCCTTATCCGTTACGACCCCATGCTGGATACGTATACGATAATGCCCACCGGCCGGCGCAGCAATGCCGTGCTGGCGCTTGCCGAAGGAACCGACGAGAATGGAAAACATATACTGTGGGTGGGCGACGATCAGGGCCTCGGAGTTTTCAGACCGGAGCAACAGCAGTTCTATTTCTTCCCCGCTATACTGTCGCGTCCGTATGGCGTGAACTACATCTATCGCGATCCCGATGAGATCGTCTGGGTATGTACATCCGACGGCATCATCAAGTATCACCCCAAGAGCAACATGATCCAGTCCATCCAGATCCCCGAAGGACTGGTGGCGTTCCCGGTTACCGTGAACACAGTCATGCCGCACCCGCTCAAGCGCGATATCGTTTACCTCGGTCTTTCGCACACCGGGATGCTGCGCTGGGACCGTACGGCCAATACCTTTTCGCTGATCCGGTATCCCGACGCCCCACGCGCCGAAACCAACTGGATGATAGCCCGCAACGATGGCAACGTATGGATCGGCGTAAACCGGTGGGACTACGCGCGCCCCGGAATATTTGTATTCAATCTCGGGCACGAGGCCTTCGTACATCACCCTGTAGAGCATGTCACCGATACCTGGTTCTCCGTGCCCTTCTTTATGTATGGCGACTTCGACGACAAGGGCAGGCTCTGGGCCGGAAACTCCGACGAAGGGATACGTATAGCCAACCTGGGCACGCAGCGTGAAGTAACCCCCTGGAGCGAAGCCGAGCAGGAGAAACTGGTGCACGACAACAACCTTATCAACGACATATTGCTCGATCATTCCGGCAACCTGTGGGTGGGAACATTCAATGGCATTTACAGGGATTCGGCCAATCATTTTATACGTGTTGATTCTTCGCCCATGCCTCCCGAGGTTCAGGACCCGGCCGTCAATACATTGCTGGAAGACCGCCACGGCAACCTCTGGGCTGCACGGTGGGGCAGCGTTACCAGGACGTCGCCGGCAGGCGACCTGACCGCTGTGCTGACCATGAGCCATGGCTTTTACGACCGCGAGCTCGCCGGCCTGGCCGAAGATTACCTGGGCTGCATCTGGATCGGTAACTACGAAGGGCTCTATTGCTGCAAGCCCTCTACCGGACACGTTACCCGCTTTTCGATGAACGATGGCCTGATAAGCAACAATACCCTGAAGCGCCTCTTCATAAGCCGCGATGGCAAAGAGCTGTTCATCGGTCAGAAAAATGGCCTGAACATCGTAAAGGTAGACCAGGTGATGAGGCCGTTCGATGCTCCCGCCGTAGCGATAAGCAGCTTCCGCGTTCATGAGCACGACCGCTATACAGACTTTTCCAAACCCATAGAACTCACACCGGCAGACAATGCATTCCGCGTAGACTTCATCGCGCTCAATTACCGCAAGGAGCAGGATAACGCTTACGCCTATTACCTTGAAGGATTCGAGAAGCAGTGGAACTACAGCGGCACACAGCACGTAGCGTATTATACCAACCTCAGCCCCGGCGACTACACGCTGCACCTCAAGGCAGGCGATGCCCTCGGCAACTGGAATCCTGAAACACTGAAACTGAATATAACCGTGCTGCCAGCCTACTACGAAACGGCGTGGTTCCGCATCCTCGCGGTAGTAGTCGTATTGGGTTTGCTCTATGGCCTGTACCGGTACCGTATCAACCAGTTGTTGCGTCTTCAGCGCGTACGTAACCGCATCTCTGCAGATTTGCATGATGAGCTGGGTTCATCGCTGAGCGGAATCGGCATTATGGGAACGTTAGCCCGCAATGGCCTGCCTGCGGAACATCCCTCGCTGCCGTTTGTAGATCGTATGGTAGAAGAAGTGCAGGTTATCAGCGGTTCGCTGGACGATATCGTATGGAACATCAGCCCGAAGAACGATGCCCTCTCCAGTCTCATCGCCCGTATGACACGCTATGCCTCGGAGCTGTTCGAAGCCAAGCAGATAAGCTACGACCTGTTTATGCCCGAATCGCACGAAACCATTCGCCTGTCGATGGATCAGCGTCGTAATTTTTACCTTGCGTTCAAGGAAGCCGTAAATAATCTTATAAAGTATTCGCAATGTACCCATGCCACAGTAAGCATCAGCGTGGATCGCCATACGCTGATCATGGTGGTGCGCGATAACGGCATCGGCTTCAACCCCCACCAGCGCAGCGACCGCAATGGTCTTGAGAACCTGAGAAGCCGCGCCAAAAGCCTGGGCGGCACCATCGATATCGAGTCTAAGCCGGGCACCGGTACAACCATTCGATTCCAGTTTACCGTGTAGCAACGCCGATACCCAAATGGGGTATTGAGCGGCAAAGCAGAAATAAGGTATTTTGAAGTATAGGTTAATTAAGGAGCGGCAGCAAAGGCACCTCGCTGCCCGGATTAGGTTAAACAGGGCAATGGCAGGTAGAGGAATATATATTCCTCTACCTCCAGCCTCGCCCGGAACAACATTGTTATGCAGGATATACGTGTCTCGGTTTACGAAGATAACGCCAAGTTGCGGGAGCTGATCGGATTGCTGGTTGGCAATGCCGAAGGATATGTTATGACCGGATCTCACCCCGATTGTCGCACGGTAGTATCCGAGGTCGCTGCCGATAAGCCCGATGTTGTGATCATGGATATCGATATGCCCGGCCGTAGCGGCATAGACGGTGTTCGCCTCATCAAGGAATACAATATCAACGTCAAAGTAGTGATGCACACCGTCTTTGATGACGACGATAAGCTGTTTGCATGCCTCAGCAACGGCGCCGATGGCTATATACTGAAGAAAGATTCGTCGTCACATCTGCTGCAGGCTATACGCGAAGTGGTAGATGGTGGCGCCCCGATGTCGCCCGGGATAGCCTTTCGTGTATTGCAAACCTTCCGTCAGCCAAAGGTCGAATCCACACAGTACAATGTTACCGACCGCGAGCGGCAGGTGCTCGAGCTGCTGTCGCGTGGATTCTCATACCGTATGATCGCCATCGAGTATTCGATCTCACCCGAAACCGTAAAGAAGCACCTCAAGAATATCTATCAGAAGCTGCACGTGCAGTGTGGCCCGGAAGCAGTGGCAAAAGCCATACGCGAGCGTATAATTTGTTTATAGCTTTTTTATGCGTGCGCCTCGTCTTGCGGCACGCCTTACATACTAAAATCCGATCTATGCGTGTCCACCCGTGGCGTTAGCGGGTGTCGCAAATCGCGGTTATGCATAGAGTAAAAATGAAAATAACACAAATGGTATCGTCTATCTGTTTTTACAAATGTAATATCTGGCCCGTTTCGTCAATTTTTTAAAGTGCAGCCTCTCTAATTTTGTGGCAACAAAAACACTTTTTATGAAAAGAAACTTTTTACACGCTTTACTGCTTGCCGCAGCAGTGATCACATTGGCATCTTGCAGTGATGACGACGCAGCACCGTCTAACAATTTCTCTTATGACGGTAATACAAAGAAAATTACCGAAACCGGCACTGTGTATCTCGATACATATCCTACTACAATTGGTGGAAAAGACGTTTATTACCACGACTTAGATTTCTCAATTACTGAAGGTGTTGAGAAGAATGCAAAATTCAGCTCTATTTACTTTACAGTATCTTCTTTCACAAAGACATTTAACGCTGGTACGTATACTTTTTCGGGCAAATACGGTAGCGGAAAAGACCTTGAGATCAATGACGGTTCACTTTACGTGGATATCAGCTGGGAGTTCATCGACCAGGCTGTAACATATGATTTCGTTTCAGGAACCTTTACAGTAACGGTATCTGACGGTGTTTATACTATTGACGGTGAAGGTACTGCCGCTGAAGACGGTAAAACAGCCAATGCAAAGCCGTTCAAAATTCATTACAAAGGCAAACTTAGCGAGGACTAATCCCGCATAGTTAATAGTTGTTTACAAAGGAGGCTGCTCACGCGGCCTCCTTTTGTTTTGCCCTGAAATCACGGTATATTCATGCCTGAACCCGTTTATTCAGGCGCATGATAGCAAGCTACCTTACTGTTGCTTTCCGGAATTTTGTAAAGGAAAGGTTCTTTTCCCTGCTTAACGTCATTGGCCTCTCGCTGGGCCTGGCTATCGTTTTCCTCATCAGCCTCTATATTGTATATGAGCTCGGTTTCGACCGCTTTCACAACCTGCCCGATCAGACCTATCGCGTCGTGACCTATGTCGAAATG
>Ga0247762_1000206_pt1 | contig 22939 bp, 23 predicted proteins | sample UWRJL081202R4_FD_181016 | JGI IMG/M metagenome (GOLD analysis project Ga0247762, IMG submission 181016) | Plant litter microbial communities from Arlington Agricultural Research Station in Wisconsin, United States - UWRJ-L081-202R-4 | ecosystem: Environmental > Terrestrial > Plant litter >...
AGAAGCTGATCGTTTATTTCTATCCGAAAAATGACAGCGCCGTATGTACAACAGAAGCCTGTGCCTTCCGCGACGCATTCATCGAGTTCCAGGACCTGGGAGTAAAAGTGATAGGCATCAATGCCGGCTCTGTAGACGAACACCATGCCTTTGCCAAAAAGAACCGGCTGCCCTTTACGCTGCTCAGCGATCCGGGTAACGCCGTGTTACGATCATTCGGCATCAAACCCTTTCTTTTCCTCACCGGCCGCGAAACATTTGTCATCGACGAAGATGGCAAGATAGCCTATACGTTCCGAGCATTCCTAAACGGCGCCGCGCATCCACAAAAAGTACTCGATTACCTGGCGAAAGTATGATCTTGTAAGGTAAGGAAGACCGCCTCGGCAGCCTTCCTTACCTCTAATTCTCTATACTACCTTTAAATCAATTATTCCGATGCATCGGCAGTCACTGGATACTTCTTCCAGGGCGATCGGAATGAAACCATGATCTCGTGCGAGTTATTCGACGCATTCCGAAGCGTACCGTTTACCACATAATCAAAGGCATAACCTGCGTACAGGCGATCCGTAACCTTCAACTGAACCATGAGACTCATGGATTCCTTTAGACGATAACCAAGCCCGCCGGCGACACGAAACCTTACGCGCTTCCTCGATGGTAATGGTACATTCATCCCGCAAAAAATAACACTCGATGTAATGCTCACAGGCCCCGCACAACATCCATTAACACCCGAGCCCGCCGATCTGCTAATGATTGGAACCGCGTATAGCCTGGACTATCGTAATATCCCTCGCCCAAACCACGAAACACGGATAACCATACCACCCAGCAGTCTCGAATTTTTGAAACTATATACAACTGTGCACCTGTTCGGGGACCATAAGCTCACTGCCCATAAATCCGGCCTCACGCTTCCTGTTACGCTGGATCGACGCCAGGCAAACACACCTGAAAGACAGGCTCGCTTCTGGTACAACGAAGGCTCCGTACCGGGATTGAATTTTGAATATATACCAACCTGATCTCCCCAAACCCACAAATTAAAAAAGCCCATCTTCACCGACGGGCTTTCTTTATCACACTAACGTATAATTGCCGCTACTGCTTACTACGCATAAGAAATTGCCGCTTGATAGCCTCTACGTGCTCCTGCTTGACTTGCTCTTTCGTAGCCCCATTATTATGATGCAGCAAATAACCGCTGAATACATGGCTGAATAATAGCGGCGTATTGAATTTTAGAACACTGTTAGTATTGTGACACGAGAAACAATTAACCAAATTGTTCGCATCAATATTCCCATGAATAGTGGAAGTCGTGTCAAATCCAACCTGTACATAAGTCTCCATCGTAATATTATATACCGAAACAGAACCACGGGTCAACTTACCCGAATCCGATTGAGAAAGGTTGTAGCTCAGTCCATCCAGCATCGTCGCCTGCTCCTTTAAAGAGTCAAAACCGCCGGTATTGATCCAGATCGATCCGTTGTAAAAATAATTATTCCAAATGTCCTTCAACTGTAGTCTCACATCTTCGTTGATAACCCATATGTTGGTGAAATTCGCAGGTTCCGACTGGCTGGTGTTTAGGAACGCCCACGAATTGCTCGTTTTTTGAATTGGAACACCGAATTTATAAACCGAAAATACATCGGTATGAATCCTGTTCTTGGGAGTTATGTTCCTGGCCGTAGCCATAGCACCCTTGGCAAACAAAGGATAATCCTTATCCGCCGTAACAACAGCATCGCTGTCCGGCATGGCCTTCGTCCAATCGTAATCGGGTGCCAGCGCACGATGCTCGAAAGTAGCCCATATAAACTCCGGGTGATTCTCTACCACACCCACCACGTGCATACCGAGAAGAGCGATACGAGCCTTTTTGCCATGAATCATCCCATCCGTCATAAAATAAGAACTGGTATCCCGCAAAGCCCGCGCATTAAGCCACGACACCTTGAGCTCCAGCGAACCCACGGGAAATGCAGAATACTTCAAATTAGTGGTATCGCCTTTCTTTATCTTATTACCATAGGCAACCATTGATCTATACATTTTCGGGATCACATGAATAGAATAGTAAACAGTGTCCTGAGTACCGTCGGCATTCAGATTTTTATTACTTAACAATACATCGGTTTTATCGCTGGCCTGAGCTACGTCCCGGAGTATCACCCGCTTCGCCTTAATCGTATCACCCTCGGCCGTTATCTGATACAGACTGTCAAGAAAGAGAGGTCTGCCACCGATATCGTTGGTCAACCACAAAAATTTCTGCCACGACCATCGGTGAAAATCACAATTTGTAACCGTCTCGTTATTGGCAAACGGGCTATTGGGTCCTTCATTGGGCGGCGGAGTCCATCGCCGGCCACCGACCATTTTGAACCAACCCGAATCTGCTAAACAGGCAGTTAATGTGCTATCCGGAGTATAGGGATCTGTCGAAAGACTCTTCTGCTCTTTCGCGGGCGGGCTACACGCATAAATCGCGACAATGAAAGCCATCAAAAATAGGGTTCGGAACTGTTTCATCTATTATAAAATTTGGTTTTCCTGTAACGTTGCATGAGGCCAGTACCCGCCAATACAAAACAGCCTTCACTCCCGACAAACATATCGAAATGAGATCTTGTCTACATGCTCATTAAAACCGCCCGAATAAATTAACACAGATCAAACCCGAATAGAGATAAATTCCAACAACGGCTCCATTTAGCCAACAATTACGTCCCCTCGGATAGGTGCTCCATCTGAATACCTAAATATAACAAACACCCATTCAGTCATCAAAGATATAGTGAAAATAAAATGCGCCGAAAAGATTACCCCGGTAAAAACAATACAACAAACCACCCAAAAAAGAGCCGCCCCATAATGTCATGGGGCGGCTCTTTTAAGAGACGGAGATCTCATTTCTGAGTCTTGAAATAGAGCACATTCAATTCATTCTTCTTCTCATCATGTTCCAAAAGCAACTCTCCGGCAGGCGTCAGAAAGTTAGTATAGTCCACTTTTGTTAGATTTTTATTCTTCTGCTCAGCGTATAGCACCCCGCGCAGACGGGCAGGCATATCATGAACAAACATATCCACAGGCCTGCTATAATTCACCCGTGGGTAGGACCGCAGAAACTTACCCTCTGGCGAAACCTCGCTGGTAAACAACATTCCTGAAAACTGAATAGAAAAATTTACAGTCTGATCATGAAGTATCTTAATTGCAATATTTCGCTCGTTAGGAGCATTATGCACACGAAACTTGATCTGCTTTAATAGCTCCGGAGAAGCAGGCTGCTGAAGCTTCCACACAAGTTCTCCCGCCAGCGTGTACTTTAAAATATAGAACCCATCGTACACAGAACCGAGACGCTTGAACGGCTCGGGACCGGAGAGGCCGTACACATAAAAGAAGCCATGCTCCTCGTCAAGATATAGATTGGTATATGCGCCTTCGGTAAGCCTGTACGCAGTAGCTGGGCGTCTGCCAGGCGGGGCAAGGTACACGCCAAAGCCTACGGCTCCAGGCGCGATCCCCGGCGGCGATCCCATCGGAGGTTGAAGCGAGATTTGTTTAAAGTCAGGATTCACGATTGTTTCAAAAGTCCTTCCAGGATAAGAAACGGCTAACGCAGGGCGAACATACCTGTTATCCAGTACAAGATCGATCTTTGTACTATTCAAAATGTTCGCATCCTGGTCAAAAGTCAAAATATTGAATGAATGCTGTCCCTTATCGATATCATTGACCTTCGACAATAGATACTTCGAGGAACCGTGCTGACCTATATAAGTCCAGAACGTGGTAGTCTCACCGTTTTCAATTACCGGTACATCAAACTGAAATTTCTTACCGGAGAAGTCAGACGGATCGACCCGGTTTAAAATGAGCCGCTCATCATCCTTTTTAGAATCCCTTAGCTCCTTACCGTTCAACGTAGTCACATAGTATAGATACTGATCGTCGCAAAATATCGTCCGTATATGACTTGTGCCGTCGGTCAATATTCCGGCTTGCATCTCGCCTTCCCTGGAAAAGCGAGTTATCTGATGTACAGGGGCTGGATCATCCAGCAAAGCATATTCTATAGTATAGGCAGCCGCCCCACTGGGTGCAGCAACTCCCTTAATATTACGGACCAATGCACCATACTTGTTGTCAACAGTTTTATCCCACAACTGTTTGCCGTCGGCCAAACAATACAACATTCGTGACGAACCCTTCCCGAAGTCACCTTCAAAACTAACCAATACCGCAAAATTCCCGTCACGTAACAGAAACGGAACAAGCTTACGTTGACCCCTACCCAAATCAACCGTCACACGACCATCCTGCGCCATCGCAGGCCACATCAAAAACAAAAGAAAAAACAATACGCAAAACTTCGTGATCTTCATAGCAGGGTCTTTGTATAGATATAAATTCCAATATATAACCGCCTACTATAAGATACAAGATCATTCCAAATAACAATTCACTTTTACATCCTGAAATACAACACATTCAGTCTCTGTGCCGGCTTATCGTATTCCAGGAGTATTTCGAACGGCCCTCCTCCATAATCTATCCCCTACTCACTCTTCAGCACATCCGCCGGATTCACCCGCGCCACCCTCAAAGTCTGCGACCCGATCATCAAAAACGCGATAACGATCACGCCGACAACTCCCGTAACCATATCCAACAACCGTATAGGCTCATGATACGCAAACTGGATCAATACCACCTTGTCAAAGAAAAGATAAGTAACCGGCAACGCAATGGCTGCAGCGATCAGCAGCAAAGCCAAAAAGCTCCGGCTCAGCTGCAGCACCAACCCACGCTCACTGGCGCCCAGCACCTTTCGGATACTGATCTCCTTCAATTTGGTCTCGGTCGAAAATACAACCATACCAAACAGCCCCAGCGACGCAATACAAATAGCCAGGAACGCCAGGAAACCGATCACCTTGATCATCACGGCAAACTGGTTATAAGCCTCCTCGATCTGGTCACTATAAAACCGGGCATTCAACGTATGCACCTTGTCAACCTTTTTCCACGCAGCCTCCATCGCCGCCAACGTACCGGGTACATCACCACCTGCGATCTTTACATTCATATTACCAAACTTCTCACCTGGCTTATAGATAAAAGCGGTCGGCTCTATAGCATCATCCATCGTCCCGTAGTGAAAGTTTTTCAATACACCCACGATCGTAAGGCTGTGCCCCATGATGCTTACCTCTTCTCCCAACACCTTCTGCAAATCACCACCGGCTATATTGAAACGTTTCACCAGCTCCTCATTCACAATGATCTCACTATCCTTCGCGCTATCCGGTTTCCAGGCAAAGTTACTGCCGGCCAGTAACGCGTGGCCGTGCAACGGCAGATAACGGTCGTCCACAATATTCAGCAGCACATTCGAAGAATCGTGTGAGTCGTTATACTTGATCGACGCACCGAACTTACTGCCAAGACTGGTGATCATCAGGCTGCGCGATACATCCACAACAGCCGGAATCTCCGAAAGCTCATGCGCCAACACCTTGCCATCGGCGCCCTGGAGATCGATGTTGATAATGTTTTCCGTATCAAAACCAAGATCGAACACGAGGAAACTCCTGTACTGGCTGTAACCGATAACCGTGGCAGTAATAAATACAATGGAGAAAACATACTGAACCACAATAAGCGCCTTACGCAGGTTGATATGCCGGAACAACCGCAACGACGACGCATCCCTCAGCGCTTGTATCGCTTGTAAACGTGAGAACAACAACGCAGGAAGTAAACCCGCCACAATACCCGTCACAACCGCCAGCCCCAGAAAGTAAACCACCACGCTCGGCGATAACTCCAAAGACACCAGGTTCTCGAGGTGCGGGCTCAGGCCAATAAACTGGTCGCGCAAAAACATAAAGAGCACAAACGAGAAGCCCAGTGCCAGCACGGCCACCAATACCGCCTCCGTAATAAACTGCGCCAGCACCTGCCGCTTATAGGCGCCTACGATCTTTCGAATCCCCACCTCACGCGACCGCCGCAGCGCACGCGCTATAGAAAGATTTGTATAATTAAAACACGCGCAAAGAATAACCACAAGCGCCAGCCCGGATAGTATCCACACCACCGCCACATGCTCCACAGGCCCGATCTCATTTTCGAGATGCGTGTTGATCGCTATGGATTTGAGAGGCTGCAACGCCAGGGTAATACGCCGGTGTTCCAGGGTCGCATTCTCCACCACACAGAGCTTATCCACACCGGCCTGAACAGCGCCCAGGTCGCCATGCTCCGGGAGAGTGAAATAAGCATAGTTCGAATAGATGTTACCCCAGCTCATAAAATCACCATCACCACCGGGCTTCGTCAGCTCCACAGTAGAGAACGAACCAAGCGCTTCGAAACGCAGATGTGACAATCGCGGCAGATCTTTCAATACACCCGTAATAATATAGTCATCCTTACCGAGCCTCACCGACTTACCCGTTACACGCGTCTGCCCGAAAAGCTTCAGTGCGGCTTTCTCCGTAAGGACAATGGAATACGGCGCTTTTAAAGCCGTACCAGAATTACCCTCCAAAAGCGAAAAGCTGAAGATCTTAAAAAAATGCTCATCAGCCCAAAAACCACCAAGCGGCACAGCGACACCATCCTGTATAACATCACCACCAAAGCCATTGCGCATAAGCGTAATGTCCTCAATACCGGCAACAGAATTAGCAAGCACCTTACCCGCACGGGCAGACGTAGAAGCAAGCGGCATAGCGCGTTGCCCTTCAAACTGATCGTTCGTGATCAGCCTATAGATCCGGTCCTTCTTCTCGTGGAAGTCATCGTACGATCGTAGATCAGTCACATAAGCAATCACCAGCAGCCCCACCGACATACTCACGGAAAGACCCGCCACATTGATAAATGAAAATAACTTGTTGCGCACCATGGAGCGCCGCGCGGTTTTGAAATAGCTGGCAATCATAATCCATTGGGTTAATAGGTTAATAGACGAAGGCTTCCGAAGCATATATAATCTGAAGAACTTCAACACATCCACCACATAGATCAGCCGTGCACGCCGCACACCCCTGGACTGGACATGCCTGTCAAAGTATTCGTTCAGGTCGCCCTCCAGGTCTTCCAGCAACTCAGGCCTGCAGTACAACGCCAGCAGCCGCGTTGCCCAACGCGGAGGTCTTGGTATAGAGTTTTGCTTCATATCCCTTTCAGAACAAAGCCAGGTATAATACTCCAGAACTGATCGCGAACCTCCTTGGCCTTCACAATAGACGCCTTGCCCGCGCTGGTAAGCGTATAGTAACGCTTGCGTTTCCCGCCACGCACACTGGTAGCCTCGCCCAGCTTACTTTTGACGAGCCCCTTCTCTTCAAGCCGGTTCAACACCGCATGCACCACACCCAGCTTCACCTCCCGCCCCGTATGCTTGGTTAACTCGTCGCATACAGCCACGCTATAAGCATCAGCCACCAGCGCCGCCACCGCCAGCAACACCAATTCCTCGAACTCACCCACATGAGATCCCTTCATATTTGTCATTAATTACTTAAATGTATGTAAAATAAAATGATTATACATACAAAAAGGTAAAATATGTGACGAACTGAAGTCTCAAAGGGATTATATACCTTTGTTACGACGTGAATTAAGTCAATAGACACGTCCATACGCTATTAAGATGAACGCACTGGAACTTCAACACCTGATCGGCACCCAACTGATATCCCTGAGCGAAATAACCGTTACCGAAGACGACGTGCAGTATACACTCGACGACTCCTTCCTTTTAACCACAACTACAAAACAATATCAATTACTGAGGCTCCCCGACGACCTGTATATATACGAAATCGATACGCCACGCGACCTGAGATGCTGGGACTTCAACCACGACGAAATAAGCATCCGCATACAAGCCATCCATCAGATCCAAAACCAGAACCCCGTTAACACCATATATAACTACGCACACGGCTCCTATCTATTCGGTTCCCAGTACCGGGACGCGCAAGACCAATTCATAGTCGGCTTCTGCTACGGCTTCGACGAAATAATCCTCCAAACCGAAGATGAATTTAAACTGCTGCTTACCCATTACCCGGGATGTATCATCGAAGAAATCACGACCAACTGATAATAACTGAACCCCGCCTGCCCGATCTCACATCTCAGCATACCCTATCTTACCCAACGGCTTCACCTTATTCACGATGTCATCATGAATAGCGCGAAATACAGTGATCCCTGCCTTTACCCACGTCCATGGAACGTCACCCCCCGAACGCCAATCCTGGTGAACCGTAACCCGAAGTATGATGTCCGATGCCTTGATAGTCGCCGAAAAATGATAGATAAGCTTATAACCTTTCGGCATAACATACTCCCCTATCTTAAACTGATAAAACTCACGGTTACTCACATCCAGAGTATACCCGGCATCAACTAAAGTTTCTCCCACCAACTTGAATAGCGCATCTTTAGATTTGGTGCTGTCAGCTCTAATAACAATAACGTTTGCCCCTTTGAAAGGCTCCGCCGACATCTTTTGCTGACAGAATACCGGCATACTTACAATTAACAACAAAACAACGACAGTGTACTTCATATCATAATTCAGTTTATTACGACAATAAATCCAGATGTCTCGCCGGCATTACAACTTACCTTCACAACGCTATCTTTTGCCCGTACAACCAATCACCATTATCGACAGGAACATAATCCCCGCTCAGTACCTTTTTAATTCGCGCCACCCTGTCCTGGTTGGCTTCACGGTTATTAACATAGTGCAGCTTATTAGGCGACCGGATCATAGCTAACAAACCGAGGTATTCGTCCCACGTCAGATCTCCAAAAGATTTTCCCAAATAGCTCCGCGCTGCATTCTCAAAACCTTTAACTTCTTTTCCCTGATGTTGCCCCATATAAACATCGTTGATAAACAGCTTCAGAATAGTATCCTTGGGTGTCAGCGGATCGAACGCAAACCGCGCGATCAACGTCTGCTTCACCTTTTTTAGGCCTGGTTTAAATTTGTCGAAATAATACATCTTTACCAGTCCCTGACTTATCGTCGTCACCCCCGTACCCGGAGTAGTAAGATCCACGCCGTGGTGATGATAAAAATTCCGGTCCTGAACCATAAGCAATGCCTCCTGCTGCTCTTCCGTCAGGTCCGTTAGCGCAAGCCTCATTCGCCCGGAACCCAGAGCCTCTTGTACAATTTCCGGAGTATCAGCACGCGCCTTTAACACAACTACCGTATAATACACTAACACCGCGAAGAAGATAACCGCCAGGACCGAAAGCACTTTTTTAATAATTCTCATATCGATTGTATAATACTTACCCTTAACTTAAAGTACGATCAATGAAGCATCTCGTACTCGCGCAAGAGAATTCCATCCCGGCCAACCTCCTCTCTCAACCATCTGGCATCAACTCCCCGGCTCCACACCATACGTAAAACACATCGCCTGATCCTGCCCGTATCAGTAACCAAAGCCATAGTTAATATCGGAAATTTTAAATACCTATGTTAATAAATAACAAAATATTATTCCCCGGCCAAAGTATCCAAATCATTCAACAAATCAAGCCGGTTTCTCATTATATATCCCCAATGCTCGCCCCGTGACCAAAAATGAGACATAACATAAGTTGATGTCTATTTCTAATCTTCTATATTTAATATAGATTTGATAATCAAAGACGCGAGGCGTTCGACCAGTTGTATAATTGATAGATACCCGATCATATCGCCTGGCGATAGATAGCAGCAATATTTAACTTAATTTATATGAACCCAAAAACACTCCTTCTATTCGGCATGACCCTGGCAGGTACCAGCGCTCTGGCCCAGACACTCACAACACCCGAAGGAACCGTCGGCGATAACACCTCCACCGACCAGGTGCTCATCACGGGATACACACTGATGACAAACCCCAACGGCCGAACCCTCATGCTACAGCGAAACGATGGCGACTCATGGCTCACCTTCCACGATCCCGACAACGCATGGTTCTCCATGGGCATCGACTACTCCAACAGCCGGAACTTCGTTATCAATACCGGTTCGGACCCTGGCAGCGCAAGCCAGTTTATAATGAACTATGAAGGTAAGATCGGCCTCAGCGCAAATCCACGCGGCACCCTTGATGTAAGTACCGACATAAGCAACGGCAAACTGGGCACCGTACTGGGGCGCCTGCCCGAAGGCAACAACATCGGCGATGGCACATACCTCGGCGTACGCGGCTACAACACCCAAAGCAACCTATACCAGGGCAAAAGCTTCTCCCTCGAACATTCGTTTTATGGAAACGTGAACAGCTCAATAAATTTCTTCCGCGGACCGGACGTCGCTGGCGGATACCTCACATTCAATACCAATAATAACGCCGAGAGTATGCGAATAACCCGTGACGGAAACGTCGGCATCGGCACCACAGCCCCCGATCAAAAACTTACCGTAAAAGGATACATACACGCACAAGAAATACGCGTGGACCTCAATGTACCAGGCCCCGATTATGTATTCGAAAAAAACTACAACCTGCTGCCCCTTGCAGACCTGGAACGTTATATAAACGAAAACAAGCACCTTCCCGAAGTTCCGGCAGCTCCCGAAATGATGGCAAACGGCGTCTATCTAAAAGAAATGAACATGCTGCTGCTAAAAAAAGTAGAAGAACTTACGCTGCATATCATCGAACAACAGAAGACAATAAATTCGTTGACAAACCGAGTTGTAGAACTCGAAAAAAAATAACGTATGAAAAAACAATTTTTATCACTCTCCTTGCTTCTATGCTCCATAGCAGCCTCCGCCCAATGGGAATCGCAAGTTGCCGCCCCGAATATGTATAACCTCAATACCGGCAACGTCGGAATCGGAAAAACTAACCCTGGCGCCAAGCTGGATGTAAACGGAATATTCCAGGTCTATCCCACCGGCAGCTCCGGTACAACAGGAGCGCTGAAGCTGCGCATCGAGGGCGTTGCCGGCGCCTCCATTATACAGGCCAACTCCGATGTCAATTGGGCAAATCACGACATAATAATAAACGCCGCTAACACTACCGGAGCCGCCCCAATCATTTTGTGCTTTACAGAACAGGCAACGTCGCCATCGGAAAGGCCATCCCGGCCGTAAAACTTGATGTCAACGGCGCGACGCAGATATATCCCAACGGAAACTCAGGAGTCGACAGAGCTTTGAAACTCCGCTTCACACCCGGAACATCCGCCACAATTATAGAAGCCAATTCCGATTTTAACTGGGCCAACCACGACATCATAGTAAACGCCGCCAGCGCATCCGGTGGAAACATCAATCAGCTCGTCGCCCACCGATCAGGAAACGTCGGTATCGGCACAGCATCACCCGACCAAAAACTCACCGTAAAAGGATACATACACGCAGAAGAAGTACGCGTGGACCTCAATGTACCAGGCCCCGACTATGTATTCGAAAAAAACTATGAACTCCTGACACTCCAAAACCTGGAGCAATACATAAACCAACACAAACACCTCCCCGAAGTCCCTTCCGCAACCGAAATGGAAGCAAACGGCGTCTACCTCAAAGAAATGAATATGCTCCTCCTCAAAAAAGTCGAAGAACTCACGCTCCACCTCATCGAACTGAACAAACAGGTCCAAACCATGAACAAAACCATCGACCAACTAAAATCCTCCCACTAAAACACCTCACGGCAAACACGAAGCCCCAAACCCACATCGTGTTTGCCGTAACTTGTCTTTGTCCCGTCGTGGGAATTATATAGCTATGTCTTTGCATTACAACGTGCCTGATACACCAACGACTCAAAATTCAAACATTCTATATTTTTCCCTTTTCTGTGATGCCCTTATCTTATCGTAACAAACGGATCTGCGTTATTCAAATAAACCTAAACCGTCAACGACAGCACCAACCCGTACCCTTCTTCAAGCAATCTGTACTTCGCAATAAGGCCAGCCTCCACGGTAATCTCCGTAAAGAACATCGACTCATAAACCTTACCCGTCTGTAACATCCGCGAAGCAAATCTCCCCGATGTCAACGCTACATTCCCCTCTACCAGTAAATGATCCAGATTGCCGGATATCGCCTCTGTATTGCGCCACAATAGCGTAAAAAACTCCTCTATGGCTTCCCGTGTCCGGCGTTTCCCTAACCACAGGGCCAGACCCTGATGCCCGGGAATATCCCAATCAACCTCCTCAGCAAACAATTTTACAATAGCCGGCAAATCCCGTTGCTGAAGAGCCGTAAAATAAGCAGTTACAATATCCCGGGTAGATCCATGTTGCGGTGTTTCCATAAGTATTCTGTTAACGGCAAACATATCAGCAAACACCCAACGGCACCTTACCCGATCACGCCATGCAGTTATCATTACCCGCCAACATAAATTGTATACGTAAACACCTAAATAAAATAACAACAATCACAGCTTGCATCATAATACAAATCCGCATATTTTAACAATATATATTTTTAAAAGTTGTATAAAATAGTCACCCGATGGCAGCTAACGAACTGGACATCCTCCTGCAACAAGGAGAAGGATACAATATAGAGTTCAAACAATCTATAACGAAAGACATACCACAGGAAATCTGCGCGTTTGTCAACGCCGCTGGGGGAACATTGTTGATCGGTGTAAAAGACGACAACACCATCTGTGGCGTCAAGGTTGATAACAGCACACGCTCGCGTGTCATGGATTCGCTCAGAGTAATTGATCCTCGGTTAGATATCGAGTATAAGGAACTTCAATACAATGACAAAAAAATAATATCTTTGGTTTGCAAGACAGGTCGTAAAAAGCCCTACACTCTGTCCGGCGCAATCTACATCCGCATTGGTCCAAACTCACAAAAAATCACATCTGTTGAGGAGATGCGTGACTTTTTTCAACAATCAGAACGGATCTACTTTGATGAATCACTCTGTCCCGATTTCTCCTTTCCTAACGATTTTGATGAAATGGCGTTTACGAAATTCCTTATACTCTCAGGAATATCTACAGCCCATGCAACGCAGACCATACTCGAGAATCTAAAACTGCGCGGCGACAATGGAGATTTAAAAAATGGAGCCATTCTATTCTTTGGCAAAAAGATCCAGTCGTATTTCGAAACTGCCTTCATCAGATGCGTTTGCTATAAAGGAGACGACAAACGTTATATCATTGACGATAAATATATATCAGGAAATCTGTTACAACAATACGAAGAGAGCGTGCGCTACATATATACCAAGCTCAATTTGTCCTATGACATTGAATCACAAGGAACTCTTGCCCGAAAAGAAACCTGGGAAATACCGGAGATCGTATTTAAAGAGGCTCTCATTAATGCCCTCACCCACCGCGATTATTACGATAAGGGCGCCCCGACTATGATCGAGATTTTTGACGATCGTATTGAAATCACAAATCCCGGAGCGTTAGTTAACAGCATTCCCCGAAGCCAGTTCGGCAAACGAAGCATATCAAGAAACCCTTTACTATTCGGCCTGTTCTCCAAGATAAAATTAGTAGAACAAGTCGGCTCTGGGATAGCCCGTATGAGGAGCGCCATGATAGAAGCCAATTTGCAAGAGCCGGAGTTCAACGTAGAAGGCATGTTCTCCGTATCCTTCAAAAGGCCACCCAACTTTGCAAAATGGTTTGCTCTTATCAGCCCTCAGATAGGCAAAACACGGTCATGGATCATAGAGCTTGTCCATCGCAATCCGTCCATTTCCAAAAGTGCCATGGCAAAAACGATAGGCATAAGTACAACAGCTATAGACAAACATATTCTCTACCTCCGCACCAACGGCTTACTTCATCGCATAGGCCCGGACCGCAACGGCCAGTGGCATGTAACCCCAACCTCCCAGTCAAGGTTGGTAGAAAAACCCCTCAAATAATCCACATAAACAACTCGTTAACAACAACTTACCACAACACCAGTTGGTAGATGGGTTGGTAGTAATTCTCACCAACCTTACCTATTCACACGCCCCAAAATCAAATCTAAAACTCCCTTATCGAACTTCACGCCCCGTCCCTTATAAACCATATCCCCCTGGCTCACACACAACACATCCACCTCACCAGATGCTCTCGTAACCAACACCTTTATCCGTACATTCTGCTTCGGAACAACACCATCCGTTTCAAGGGCCTTCAGTTTATCATCGAGCAAACCTATAAACTCACTATCATCACTCACAACAACGGTCTTATCACCATCACTGAAACTCTTCTCAAACCCATCACAATCCACTGCCACAAACGTCGCTACATTAAAATCAACGTACTCGATCTTCACCGTACGTATGTCATGTACGGACTTTGTACCCTGACATCCCGCAACCAACAAAACCATTCCCAATAACATCCACCGAAATCTCATATTCATGTTAATATTTTTTTTACTCCTATTCCAAACACTTTCATCGCTCTCACACTCACACGGATTTCACACGCATCGCTCCCGCACTCCGCACTCGCCCTGATTCAATGCATTCTATCTCCGCGCACCTCGAGTGTCCGCATGATCTCCGCCTCCTGCTCCAGTAGCTCGTGCCAGCGGGCCATTACAATGTCTTCGGGCATATACTCTTTAGCGAGGAGCAAAAAGTTCTTATAGTGACCGGCTTCTGAAACCATCAGCTCGTAATAAAACTTCGACAATTCCTCGTCGCCAATATTCTTCCATAGCAGCTTGAAGCGCTCACAGCTACGGGCTTCAATAAGTGCATTCATCAAAAGTTTCTCCAAAAGCTGTTCTTCGCGGCTACCGCCTTTGCGCTGTACCTTCATCAGCTTATCGACATACTCATCCTTGCGCTGCCGTCCAAGAGAATAACCACGCTTACGCAGGGCCTCCAGTACACGCTCGAAGTGAGCCCACTCTTCAGCCACGACCGGTGTTAGCATCTCTACCAGCTTATCCTTATCCGGATAGATTACAATAAGCGAAATACACGACGAAGCCGCCTTCTGTTCGCAGTACGCGTGATCTACCAGAATATCTTCAATGTTTTTTTCGGCAATGTTAACCCAACGCGGATCCGTGGGTAACTCAAGGCCGAGTGTGAATTTATCTTTCGCTTCCATACATCATTACAACATTAGGGGAACTGACCTGAAAGGCTAGTCGTAGAACGACCAGTCAAATCCAAAGTCTACGACGTTACGCTGCCCTGTATAATATGGCGTCGACAGGTAGCCCTGCTTGGTAGCCAGTTGAACAACGTTATTCATCTTAACAAAGATACGTCCACGCTTTATTTTTGCATTCAGAAACACATCGACAATCGGGAACGCCTTTACCTGCATAGCGGTCGGACTACTCTGGTTCTGTATATAGAATTGCTGCGTCGGCACATCGTAACGCTGCGCATAGTAGCTCGACTGCCAGTGAGCATCTACACCCACCTGGATGTCGAAGTTACCGTGAAAGAAAATGTTCTCGTAAGCAATCTGCCCGTTCGCAAAAAGCTCCGGCAGCTGAATAGGAGCTCCCGTCGCAATCGTGTCTCCAGGCGAGGTCTTCAGCAGCTTGGAGTAGATGCCACGGCCGGTAAGATGTATCCGATCGAGAATCTTGATATGCAGCTTGAGCTCCGGAGAAAAGATAACCTGGTCAGCTGACGCCTGGGTAGGTAATACAGTCTGTGGCTGACCGAAAGATCCCTCCCTGAAGTATACATAATTACCTAACCTCGTAAACGTAAGCCCGGGTGACACCTTCAGCGCCGACGAATTATAGTGTATATATCCGTTCAGCTGTGTCAGATTCACACTGTGAAAATTATTCTGCCAGAAATCGTGGCTCCCCCGGTAGTTACTTTGCACCATGGTGGGCTCGTACTGCATCTGCTTCAGCGTAGCCTCGAACCATTGACTTCGTATGGTTCCCTCCAACCTGAAGTTACCGTTCTGCATAACCTCACCCCAGCCGGTAACTTCGATAACCGAATCGAGCTTCAGCGATACACGCCCGCCGAGATAGACTTCCGTGCCTTTATTCTTAACAGCTAATGTATCCGTTTTGAGATACTTATAGTCCATGTCGTAAGTACGGATCGCATAATAACCGTTATAGAACAACTTCAGAAGCGTTCCCTTTATACCGGCCTCATTACGAAATGATTTGAATACATTGCGGTCGGCAGCGGCACCGCCGCCAGCATCAAGTTCATGGTAATCATAGTAAGGATTGGTGTAAGAACCCACATCCGAGAACTCGTTGGCTTGCTTATATCGGTCCAGCACGTGGTATAGCTGTAGCGCCTTGCCACCAAGGTCGTACTCATGCATCAGGTGAATATTGGTCCGCACTTCCGTGCTTAGGGCGTCGGTTAACCAGGTCTGCGCGTTGTTAAAGAAAAAACTTTGGTAAGCCGCGCCCTCGGCGAAACGTATCCCGCCACTCTCGTCGGCTTCCTGCTTGTTGCGTCGGAAGTTGAGAAATAATCTATATGTACTGTCCTTGTTGGCATAAGATGTATAGCCATCGTAATAGGTACTGCGCACATTGCGGTCGCCTTTGCGCAGCCGCTGGATCTGCTTATCGATAAACAAACCACGGTAGTCGAAACCGAAGTTCCAACGTGGTTTGATATTGCGGCTGTAAGACGCCTTCGTGATAGACCTCCCTTTGCCGCCCAGAATAACCTTCATGTTGGTATAGGGCGACTTGGTGTCCCAGTATTTGATCTGCTCGGTATTCCACAGTGGATCGTAAGCCTGGAAACCAGACGTCACCCCGATCAGCGCCGGTGCCTGATAAAATACAGGGGTCATCGCAGTACCGATATTGCCCAGGTCCTGGTACATGTACTCATTCTGCTGAATGTAAGTGAACCTGTGAAAGTTGCGTATGAGAGTGTCTACCGGATAATACGTGGCCCGGTTAAAGAACGCTTCCTGCTCGTAGTAATAGCGCGAGGTGTTCGGACCGTAGATCTGGCGGGTCGTATCGTCAATAATGCGCGAGCCTGGCCGCCGTGAGGATGGCTCGTCCTGCGCTCGCAGGGTTAACGAGAGGGCCATCAGGCCGAAGACAAAAACGGTAAAACGTATAAAATGCACGCGCAAAAATAAAGGAAATAAACAATGGACAACCGGAATACCGGTAGGGGTGATTTTTTTTCTAGCGTGCACTTTCTATCGCGTTTAGGACCACCGCATCAAAATCCTTTCCATTTTTAACGAATTGGGCCTCCATCGGCAAATAAAACATTGGCAGCCGCCCCGCCAGGTCCGCCAGTGAAGCATCAGTAAGCTTCACACTGTCCTTTTCGGTGGTAACAATACTTAAACCCGGCTCCTGGGCAACCCGGCCCGCCAGTTTTTCAAGGTCTGCACGCGTATAGGTGTGATGATCCGGGAAAGCCAGGTGGTCAAGCACCGTGTATGATTTTTTGAGATACGCCACCAGCGGGCCCGCCTGCGCAATACCGGTCACCAGGATAATTCGATCGTCGGGCGCAGCATCGGGGTTAGCAGAAAACGCGCCGAACGGTACTGGGTTGCCATAGCGTATAGTGGTAAAAAACACAGGCGCCAGGCTGTATTCATGAATGGCGTCCTCTATTTCCATCATCTCCTCTTCCTGTATTTCCGGCGGGCACTTTGTGACAATCACAACATCGGCACGCCCTGCTCCGCGGCGGCTCTCTCGCAAACGCCCGGCGGGAAGCAACAGGTCCCGGTAAAAGGGCCGGTTGTAATCCGAAAGCAATAGGTTTATAAGGGGACGAACGCGACGATGCTGAAACGCATCATCCATAAGAACAACCTCCGTATCAGGCTGTTCCTGCAAAATATTGGGAATGGCAAACGCCCGGTCTTCGCCTACCGCCACAGTTACTGTCTCACCGAACTTACGAAAAAGCTGCAGCGGCTCGTCGCCCAGTGTACTGGCCGTATCGCCCGCAGCGGCCAGCCGGAAGCCCTTTGTACGGCGCCCATAGCCGCGGCTGAGTGTGGCCAGGCGATAAGAAGGGCTAAGCACACGGATAAGATGCTCCACCATCGGAGTTTTACCCGTACCGCCGACGGTAAGATTGCCTACGCCGATAACAGGAACTTCAAATTGCACGGAAGGCTTCCGTCCCGTATCATATGCCCGGTTGCGCAGCCGGGTAATAATATCGTACAGAATAGCGAAGGGAAACAGGAGTATTTTGAGCAGACCCAAACAAATATCGGTTTAAATGATGCGTAAAGTTTATTGATTACACCTGAAAGTCCAAAGAAGTATCTTTTTCTTGTTGTATTTCCTGACTACCTTTCATCCGGAATCTAAGTTCATGACATCGCCTGCCATACAGCAAGTAACCTCACATCTCGAAAACCTCGCACCCCTCGCTTACCAGGAATCGTATGACAATGCCGGTCTGATTACTGGCAACCCACAGGCTGAAGTGACAGGTATAGTGGTTACCCTGGACTGTACCGAGGCTGTTATACAGGAAGCTATCGACTCAGGTTGTAACCTCATCATAGCGCATCATCCCATCGTATTCAAAGGGCTTAAAAAGATAACGGGCAGTAACTACGTCGAACGGGCCATAATAATGGCTATCAAACACGACATCGCCATCTACGCTATACATACCAACCTCGATAGCGCACATACCGGCGTAAACCGTAAGATCTGCGAAAAGATCGGGTTGAAGAATCTGAAAATACTGGCCCCTTCAAAAAATACCCTCAGTAAGCTGGTAGCTTTCGTTCCCAAAGAAAACACGCAGACCGTGCTCAACGCACTGCACGAAGCAGGGGCCGGCCAGATAGGCAACTACAAAAACTGCAGCTTCAGCCTGGAAGGCACCGGCACATTTATGCCTGCCGAAGAGGCTGATCCATACATCGGCGCAGCCCTGCAACAGGAATATGTAACTGAAAACAGGGTGGAGGTGATCTTCCCCGCTCACCTGGAACGCAAGGTGCTGCGGGCTCTCCGCGATAGCCACCCTTACGAGGAAGTAGCATATTATGTAACCGCGTTGACGAACGAAAACCAGGAGGTAGGCGCCGGAATGATTGGAGAATTCGATACCCCTTTGGAACCATTGGCTTTCCTCAAGGGTTTAAAGAATAGCATGGATTTAAAAGTAATCCGTCACACGCCGCTCATGAATAAGCCTGTAAAAAAAGTAGCCGTATGTGGGGGAGCAGGCAGTTTTCTCCTTCCGAAAGCCATCCAGGCAGGCGCACAGGCCTTTGTCTCTGCCGACTTCAAATACCACGAATTCTTTGATGCCGATAACAAAATCGTAATAGCCGATATTGGCCATTACGAAAGCGAGGTTTTTACCAAAGAATTATTAAAGGAGGTTTTAATAAAAAAATTTCCTACTTTTGCGATCAATTTTTCAAAAACTGTCACGAATCCAATAAGCTACCTATAAATGATGGAAAATCAATCAGTTGCACAAAAGCTTGAAGCGCTTGTAAAACTCCAGTCCATTGACAGCAAATTAGACGAACTTAAGAAACTGCGCGGAGACCTCCCGGACGAAGTGCAGGACCTGGAAGATGAGATAGAAGGCTACAAGACACGCTACACACGCTTCGAAGCTGAACTCAAAGACATCGAAGAAGGTAACAAGAAATACAAAGAAGGCATCAAAGAAGCCGAAAAGCTGATCAAGAAGTACACCGAGCAGCAGAAAAACGTTAGGAACAACCGTGAATTCGACGCCATCACCAAGGAAATAGAGCTTCAGGAACTGGAAATCCAACTTTGCGAGAAGAAAATCAAGGAAGGTAAAGATACTGTCCAGGGCAAAAAGGACGAGATCGAAAGAACCAACACCCAGATCAAGGAACGTGGCGAACACCTCGACAACAAGAAGAAAGAACTGAACGATATCCTTGCCGAAAGCCAGGAAGAAGAGAAAAGACTCCTCTCCGAACGCGAAAAGGCATCTAAAAAAATCGAAGATAAGCTCCTCAAGTATTACGAACGCCTCCGCGGTAGCCTTTCAAATGGCCTCGCCGTAGTACGCGTGGTACGTGGCGCCGCCGAAGGTTGTAACATCGTCATTCCTCCGCAAAAGATCGCTGAGATCCGCGAAAAGAAGAAGATCGTTATCGATGAGCACTCTGGCCGTATCCTTGCCGATGTAGACATGGATACGCTGGACGAAGGCGACAAGCCTAAGGCTGCCAAGACAGTAATTCAGGTACCTGCTAGACGCTCTAAAAAAGTTGAATAACAACAGCACGATACTTTACCAAAAGGCAGCCCTTACCGTCTGCCTTTTTTTATTGTCGTTTGCCCACACCCGCGCGCAAGAGTGGCAGTTCACACCCACAACCCAGAAGGCATACGACCTCATCATGGACCTGCGTACAGCCGATGCCTATGAGCTCATCCCCCAGCCTAAGACCATACAGGAACACTACGTCATCGGCTTTGGCCACGCCCTCGAGCTGCTGATCTCCGAAGACCCCAAGCAGTACAGCGACTACGAAGATCACCTGGAGCAGATCATGAGCATCAAAATAAAGCCCAATGATCCCAACGAGCTGTTTCTGCTGGCCGAAACCCACCTCCAGTGGGCCTTTGTATACCTCAAGTTCGGCCATGAATTCGACGCCGCCTCAAATCTCCGCCAGGCATACCTCACTTCCCAGGAAATAAAAAAGAAATTCCCCAACTACCAGGCCATCCACAAAACCTCCGGCTTGCTGGAGATCATTGTTGGCTCCGTGCCCGAAAAATATGGCTGGGTATTAGGCCTGCTCAATATGGAAGGCAACATCGACACCGGCATCGCTGAGCTGGAGCAGATGCGCCGCGCAGACCATCCGCTGGCGCTGCAAGCCGGCCTGCTCTATGCCCTGGTACAAGGCTTCGTACTACAGCAGACCGAAGCCGCGCTGACCAACATTAAACAGATCCAGAAAGAAAATCCCGGCAACCGCCTTATCCTCTTCCTCGGTGCGTCGCTTGCCATTAAGAACTCCGCCAGCGAAGAAGCACTCGCCATGCTCACACCGCTTGTCGAGAAGTCACCAAGCTTTCCCCTGTATTATGCCGACTACCTGCGTGGTGAAGTCTATCTACACAAAGCCGAATATCTCAACGCCATCAGCGCCTACCGCGCCTTTATCAATACCTACAAAGGCCAGAATTATGTAAAAGATGCATACTATAAAATAGGCCTTTGCTACTGGCTCAATGGCAACAAGAGCGATGCCATAGCCATATTTAAACAGGCTACCGACGCCGGAAAGGAAGTGACCGAAGCCGATAAATACGCGGCCCACAGCCTGGCCCAGAAAGAATTTCCGCATATAGCCTTAACACGCGCCCGTTACTACACCGATGGCGGCTACTACACCGAAGCCCGCAGCCTCCTGGAAAGCCTGGCGCCAAACGATCTGCCCACCAAACGTGACCAGGTAGAATACTATTACAGAAAAGCCCGCCTGGCACACAAGAGCAACGACCTGCCCGCGGCAAAGCTCTTCTACCAGCAAACAATAGATCTTTCAGGGATGGAAGAATGGTATTTTGCGCCAAATGCCTGTCTGCAATCTGGATATATCTCAATACAGCAGAATGACAATGCCGCCGCGCGCACCTTTTTCTCACGAGCACTTGGCTACAAGAAACACGAGTATAAAAACAGTATCGACAGCAAAGCCAAGTCGGCCCTCGCTCAGCTTAAGGATAAAGACAGATCTCGCAGGTGATTGGTGTCGTTATAGCGCTCCACCTGGAACATCGAGCCCGTATACTGAAGCAGGTAAAGCCCCAGGTTCTCGTGCTCGAACATATCCATACTCTGTAGCGGGTAGCGTAGCAGGTGCGTTAGTAAAATGCGGATAGCGCGCCCATGCATACAAACCAGGACGGTCTGCTCATTCGTTTGCGCCATAATGTGGTCGACAGCGGGAGCCATGCGCGCGATAACGTCCACCGGGCTTTCACCACGCTCTATGCGCAGCTCGATCTCTCCGGTTTGCCAGCGTTTAATAACCTCGTGGTAGTACTCATTCTCCTGCGTCGTCACAACCTGCCCCTCCTTCTCACCCCAGCTTATCTCGTTTAGTCCCACGAGAGGCTCCCAGGGAAGCCCCAGCTTGATGAACCCCTCTACCGATTGCTGACTGCGTTTCAGTACTGAAGTATAGACCTTGTCGAACTTTACGTCTTTGTAGGCGGCATAAAAAAGCTCTGCCTGCTTACGGCCCCGCGCGTTGAGATCGGTATCCACGCCGCTGCCCTGTACGATGTTCCGGAGGTTATAGTCCGTCTGACCGTGACGAATCAAATAGATTTTTTTAGTGCTCAATTTTCCGCTATTTTGCCCCTGCCTTACGCGCAGGACGCCGCAATAATAGTGAATCGCGACCAGTTAAACGTTATGCGCCGCCCAGCGTGAGACATCTTACTTTTCCTACCAACGGACCATGGGCATTTTTAAACAAAACACCACCCTCGAAGCGCTGAACAAATGGTCTGTCAATACGCTTGCCGAACAGTTAGGCATCGAGTTTACAGCTATCGGCGACGACTATCTCGAAGCAAAAATGCCTGTAGATAATCGAACCAGGCAACCAATGGGTTTGTTACATGGAGGTGCTTCTGTAGCCCTGGCTGAAACCATGGGCAGCGTGGCTGCAATGCTGTGTGTAGACCCCGTAACACAATTTTGTGTAGGCCTTGAGATAAACGCCAATCACCTTAAAGGAGCACGCGAAGGCGTCGTGAAGGGCATAACCAAAGCCATTCACATTGGTAAGAAAACACAGGTCTGGGAAATACGTATAAGCAATGAGCGCGATGAGCTCGTTTGCATAAGCCGCATAACCATGGCCGTGCTGGATAAAAATTAGTTTCCAAGTATTCCGTAGATACATGCCTGCAACTACTACACTGAACGCCCCTC
>Ga0247762_1000207_pt1 | contig 22822 bp, 16 predicted proteins | sample UWRJL081202R4_FD_181016 | JGI IMG/M metagenome (GOLD analysis project Ga0247762, IMG submission 181016) | Plant litter microbial communities from Arlington Agricultural Research Station in Wisconsin, United States - UWRJ-L081-202R-4 | ecosystem: Environmental > Terrestrial > Plant litter >...
TGACAAAACTTTCCTCAGTACATTCCCATACGAGGCAGCACCCTGGTAATAACAACAATACCTGAATAAACGAGACCGGGGTAACCCAGGTCTCGTTTTCTGTATATTCCAAACAACAGCAAAAGAAGCTTGCCCGATTATGAAGACATCGTTCAATAGCCTTCGCATTTCCAGCATCATCCTTGTACTCTTATGCATCGGCATACCTGCCCGCGCCCACGAAACAATCACATCGCTCTCGGAAATGTCGAAAGAAGAAACCATACTGGCCTATCTTGCCTTCGGTTTTCAGCACATCCTGCCCAAAGGGCTGGACCATATACTTTTTATTGTAAGTCTTTTCCTGGTCAGCCCCAACCTCAAAACACTGCTGGCGCAGGTATCTGCGTTCACGGTAGCACACTCCATCACACTTGCCCTTACCCTGTACGATATCGTGTCACCGCCCGCCTACATCGTTGAGCCGCTCATCGCGCTGACCATCGTCTACGTTGCACTGGAAAATATATTTGGCCGCAACGCCCCGACGTCACGCCTCATCCTTGTATTTATTTTCGGACTGATCCACGGGCTCGGGTTCGCCGGCGCGCTAAGTACGCTTGGGCTACCCGAACAATCCTATCTGCTGTGTCTGGTTATGTTTAATGTAGGCGTAGAGCTGGGCCAGCTCACGATTTTACTGGGATTATACTTTACACTTGGGCGATACCTAAGCCAGAAATCCTGGTATCAACAACGCGCGGTCAGGCCGCTATCGGCAATAATACTCTGCATGGCTTGCTACTGGACAATCGAGCGGCTATTTCTCTAGCCGCTCTGCCAGGTCTGCCTGGATCGCCGGACTCAGATCATACCGGTTCTCATATGCAGCCTTAAAATACTGTAGGGCATCATATCCCTTTCCCTCACGCTTCAGTAGCAGCCCCATGTAATACAGTTCAAGTCCCTCAAGCGGCTGCTCCGATACCTCTTTTTGAAATACAGTATACGCCTCTGACTGCTTCCCGTTCTTATAAAGCGAAAAAGCATACCATGCGTACGTCTGAGGCGTCCTGCGGTTATTCAGTTCATCGAATGCCAATGCCTCGGCCTTATCAGGTTCATGGGTAGTCAGACAGTATATTTCAATTAGATATTTATTGAACATACGTCCGTACCGGTTGTCAGTAGCCATATGTATATAGTCGATGGCGGAATTCCTGACTACGGACGAATCGCCCGCTAATTGCGATGCCTGGTAAAGCTTGTAAAGCGGATCGGGTAAATGATACTGAGGGCACACGAACGAAAAAACTTTTGCAGCAAGTGGAACATTCTTATCGGCAGTAAGCGCTATCCAACCCATACCCATCACGCTGTGAAAATCGTCGTGGTTAATGGCAATGCTCTTCCTGTAATATACTGCTGCCTGCTCAAAATCTCCGGCATGGAGGTACAGGTCGCCAAGGCTTGATAACGCCAGGTTTTCCAGAGCAGCATTCCCCTTTTCTAGGTCTGCAGCTTTCTTCATCGCACCGAGTGCGGCATCCATATCGCCTTTGAAATGATCGAATTTAGATTGCCTGAAATAGTAATTGAAATCGCTATAAGGCTTGATTTGTTTGAGCAGGAACGTCGCCTCCGCATAACGACCATGTTCAAAGGCCAGATCGAAGCTGAGCAATTTATCTACATACGCATGAATGCCAAGAGACCTCGCCTTAGCCATCAACGTATCGGCTTCCGCAAATCGATGCGTTAACATAGCGCTGGACGTAAGTCCCAGAAACGGCCCTGGTATCCGGGAATGATACGTCTCATTAACCTGCCGGTATACCCGTTCAGCATCGGCTACATCCTGAATATCGCCGTTTATCCGGAAGCGCGTCACCAAAGCGCCGGCGTACTTGAGCTCATTTTGAAACTGAGGGTTAGTCGGATCGATTCGTTTGCGCCAAAATTCTATATCCTGCTGGTTAACGGATTTTATTCCAGATTCAGAATAGTTCGTTAACAGGCTGTCGATATATTGCTGCTCTACTATCGGCCCCGAACAGCAGACGAAAAGAAAGCCTAAACAAATAATGCAAAAAGCGTGTCTCATAGATACTCGATTATAAACCCGGTCTGTCCGGACAATACAATAGTCGGGCTTACCGGGCTTTCCTTACAGCGGAACATGCCATGGAAAATGTCATACTCAGAATGCCTGAAAATGAAACGAAAGAATACAGCAGAAAACGTTTGCGTATAGCGATACCAAAAATAAAAGATAAATTACCGGGAAACCTGTAAGGAACAGATGTGCGTTGCGACTACCATGTGTAAGCTTGAAAAACTTTGTAAGTAATGACTAAAAAAGAGAGTCTCGATGCCCGTGCTTGGGTAGATCAGTATGCTGATTATCTATATAACTATGCGATGAAACGTGTACGTGACGAAGATCTGGCGAAGGATCTCGTGCAGGAAACGTTTCTTGCCGGCTTGGAGAAGCTCGATTCTTTCGAGGGGCGGAGTAATGTCCTCACCTGGCTCACGGCCATTCTTCGAAACAAGATCGTCGATCAGTTCCGCAAAAGATCTTCCCTCACGCACTACATAGAGGATGGAGCCGGAGGCGGCAACGAAGCCATCGACTTTTTTGAGGACAATGGCTTCTGGAAAAAACAACATCAGCCGCAGCCATTCGGGATGGAAACCGATGAGCAGCTCAACAATAAAGAATTCGACAATATCTTCAAACGCTGCCTCAAAAAACTGCCCGCCCTGTGGATGTCCGTGTTTACCATGAAACACCTGGATGAAGAAAAAACCGAGGTTATTTGTCAGGCGCTAAAGGTCACCACGTCTAATTACTGGGTCATCATTCATCGCGCCAAATTGAATTTACGGGAGTGTCTGCAAAAACATTGGCTTAGCCTATGAACACCTATACGAAAATCAAATACAACTGCCGGCATACTACTTATCTGATCGAAAAAAAGCAGTATAGCCATTTAGGCCCCTGGGAGTTGGCACAGATGTACATCCATCTTATAACATGTCCGTTTTGCAGGCTTTACAAAAAACAAACGCGCTTCATTGCGTCGTTTCTGCGTCGGATGTTCAAAGCTAACGTTGCTGAGAAACTGGATACGTCCTTCAAGCAAACGCTGAGGCAAATAATCGAGGATCGATTGAGCGGTAAGTAACCGCGAACCATACGGGTTAGTGGCCCGAAATAGTCTGTAAGGAAAGCACGACGATATCGTCTATAAAGACAAAAACGTTCATTCATTAAAACCAGCAGCAATTATGAGCAGCACATTACAGGACGCTATGAAAACACAGCTCGACGAGATCGTGGCATCCAAACCGGGCGAATACGTAGCGGCACACGTTAAAACGGACGCGGAACTCAAAGAAAGCGGCATCAAAAACCACTGCCTGAAAACGGGCGAAAAAATACCTTCCTTCTCACTCCCCGATGGCACGGGCAAAGTGCAGAACATATTCGGTTTTCACGACCAACAGTGGCTGATCATCAGCTTTTACCGTGGCGAGTGGTGCCCGTTCTGCAATATCTACCTCAAGCAGCTTCAGAAGCATCTGGAAAGAATTGAAAACGTTCCTGCGAGGCTGGTAGCCATCTCGCCCCAGCTACCCGACAAATCCTTGTCACAGGCCGAAAAGCTGAACCTTAAAATCACGGTACTGAGCGATGTGGGCAACAAGGTTGGTAAACTTTTCGGACTCGTTTATACGGTTCCTGACTACCTGAAGCAGGTGTACGAAAAAGATGGCCTGCACCTGGAATATTATAACGGTGAAGGCAAAATCGAGCTCCCGCTCCCGGCTACATATATTGTTAATCGTAAAGGAGAGATCGTTTATCAGTTCGTGGAAACCTTTCCTACAGATCGGCTCGATCCAGAACAGTTGGTTAGTGTGCTTAAAAAACTAATAACCATGAACCAGAACTGATATGCAGGACATATGGAAATAATTCTTTTTGCCACCAATATTACCTCCGATCAACACATCAACATCGTGGCGCCTGCGCTGAACAGTCTCCACGGCGTTGAGCGGTGGAAAGTCGACATTGACGACTGCGATAAAGTCCTACGAGTGGTGGCCACCACTTCAATCTCCACTCAGATTCGCATCGTGTTGAACAAACATGGATTCACATGTATGCAAATGACCATTCCTGCTAGCTTGACAGATCCAGAGGAACGTTCCCTTGACTGAATCAACGTCGACCTAATCACCCCGGAAAACGGACGTAGCGCAAAAGGCGTCAAAAGAAAAGAGAACGTGAATCATTACCGCCCGTGGCTGAAGAAAGTATTCGTCCTGGCCTTGCTCACCGGCGAACGCTTAGATGGCATAGTACTTCTAAAATGGTCGCACATAAACGGCAACTTCTTCAAGATCCCGAACTTCAAAGTCGAAAGAATCCAAAAGACCGAAGGCAAATACTACTCCTACACGCCGATCACCGCAGACCTGGTCGAGCTACTGCTCCAGTTCGACGCAACGGACCAGGACGCATATATCGTCGAGCCCGGCATGAGGAATCGTTATACCTTAAAAAAATACATAACGAAGGAATTCACCCACTTCTGGAGGGTAACCGGCAATAAGAGAAAGGTATCGTTCAAGAACCTCAGAAAGACCTACGAAACCCTTCTGACTGCGGCCATCGGAGAAAAGGCTATGTTCGTTAAGCACAACAGCGATAAGACGGCTATCAAGCATTACCTCGGGAAACAGAAGCTTTTGGAGGCGACTAAGGATGTCCGGCTATACGATGTTTCATCGTGGCTTTAGCAGGTCAACCCCTGGGCGATACTTAAATTAAGCACTACTTCTTGCAACTCCCCTAGTAACGCCGCCTCATAACGTGTTTGATTGCCGGCTTGTCGCCTGAATTTTCACTATGCAACCCAATTACCCAGCAGATATAAAAGCTACTCCCAACTCGGGGTTGATGTCAATAGGGCTGGACTCACCCAAGAGTGCCAGAAGTTCCCCCACATGAACGACAAGCCTCTGAACCATCACTACAATGGAATAAATCCAAACGTCACGAGACCGCGAATCTGGAATTAACCTAGTTGAGTTGATAAAGTGGAGAAGTATTTAATCTGGCATGCAACGCTCTTGCAGTATGTTAACTTTACCAACCTTATACATTTTTATAGCGACGGTTTCGCCAATCGGATTTTTCACAAATACCGCTGTGGATATATCTCCATTTACACCAATGTGATACTGAACTTTAGGCGTGCTAAATGTCCATAATGTCGCTACATAAACGGCAGGTTTTGCGAAACCTACTTGGACATAATTTGTTGTTATTAAATCAACCGCAAAAATATTACCTTTACTTGTAACAACGTAGCTAACGGGTAGCGTATCATTATCAAAGATGCATTGAGAAACAATAGTTTCTTCGAATTGAAAAGGAGTTGATGCTTTGTATATTTTTGACAAAGGGTATGTGGTCGAAATTTGACCAGATGACGCCTCTATTTTCGGCAAACTTTCACTGCTTTTCTGATTCGCTTCGAATTCGATCGATTTACCCATATCTTTTAGATAATTGAAAGCAAACATTTCAACTCCCCACCTATTATACTGCTCTACGTGCGTAATCTCGTGAATCCACCATAACGCGCCGTTCTTGAACGAAGGTGGGGTAGAGTTGAATACTATTGTATTCTCCACCACCACTGCATAATGATCGCCCATAAATTTATGGCCCTTGCCAATGAAATTCGGTAATGTAATCTCAATATTCCCTTTGATACACCTTACTTTATTTAAAATGTCACTAGGAAATATATCCTTTAACCCATTTAATACATCGTCCGGTAATGGACTTGCGCTATTTTTATATTGTTCCGAGGCTGCGTAATTGATGCAGCAAGTGGTGCCGCCGTTAACACTAGCGGATTTTGCCCTTTTAGAATACTTCCTACAGTTATCGTCGATGTATATCCTAGCTCATTGTAGAAGCTTTGTGAAAACGTGCTGATATTGAAGATAAACTCACCTGGCCTGCCAAATCTCTTGGCGAATTCCCCTGCTTTTGCAGTCAACTCACGCTGTGGCTCCACTGCAACTTTCGCGGCATATTCCGTGGCATTGCCAGTTGCGGCCGCTGCTCTCTTTATTGGATCTAAAATATCTTCAGGTTTATTAGCTCCAACTGCTGTGCCTGCAACCTTTATTGCGGTTTCAGTCGGCGCTGTCACCGTTCTTACGGCGGCCTCGCCTACTTTTCCAAGGGCGTGACCTACCTTTCTGAGTATTTGGCCATATCCATCGGCAAAGAAAAGCATAAATACAAGAACAAGCGTAAACCGCCAAAATCCGGATGTTAAAATCTGTAAGTTTAACATGCATGCTTTGGTAGTAATTATTCCCATGGTACTCCCTAATATCTTCATAGCTCATGCTTTAATTGCTCAAACCGATAGTATTTTCAGTGTAAATTATTTAAACAGACGATTATCAAAAGTGTAATCACTCTTATGCCTTACATTCGAGACATGTTAAGTTTGCTTCTTTCATAACCTACATTCAAGGGGTATCCAATCACTTTCCCTGCGTGACGGAATTAGCCCCCAAGTAGAAATAACACAATACACCCTAGCTTGAAATTTCAAAACGGGTTCAGAATAGAACTTATCGACCAGTATAAGCTGATACATTTCGATATCATTGCCAAATAAGGGACTTTCTCCGCGATTGAACACCCATTCAGAATACGTGCTCCCCTTTCCTATCGACATTATTTCCGAGGTGACAACAGAAAATTTAAAACGCCCGATAATATTGTTGGCTGTTGAGAGCCTCAATTTTCCTCCAAGTCCAAGCATCTCAGTGGATTCTGCCCATGCTGTGACGCTTTCTGGTATATGGGCTTCACCATTCAAGCTGAGGTCGGCCTCAAAACCAAAACCACCACCGACCTTAGTTATGAATTTCGATTCCGGCAAGACATTTAATACACTCACCTCAGCATTTGCTGGAAACTTCATTTGATAACCAATCTGCCGTATACTATCCGAACCACCTTCCTGAATCACCCCCACTGTATGCGGCAAAAAATAGGCATTATAGCTTTTAAAAAGCTCTACTTCTGGCGGAACTGGTTTATTAATCTTCTTATACAGTTTTCGGATGTCGGTCAGCATAGGTTTTGTACCAATGTACATTCGAATCTTAGAAGTCTCAATATCAGGTTCATTTCCACCTTGAAGTCGTTGTGACGGCGTAATTTCAAAATCCTTGCCCAGAACATTTGAGGCGGTTGTCAGTTCAATAGGTTGTATATCCATGGGAATTTCTGCCTTGTTTTATAAAGTTAAAAGATGTTTGATTTAAATACTGCAAAAACGGTCTTAGTTCGGCAAGCAAATCCTCATTTGCTGGATCTGCCATAGCATTCTCAACCGATTTTTGCAACAAGAGTTCCGCCGATATCCCTTCTGCTCCATTGAGCGTTTTCACAATAGCTGCAAGCGCTTTCAATACGGCATTAGTCGCCGACACATTAAGTCGCGTCGGGAAGAAAATGATATTATGCGCATATCCATCTGCGATGAGTTCGCTGTTCAAGTTTGCTGTGCCCATTTCGTTGCATGAAAATATGATTACCACCTTATCCTCCAGCAAGCCCGCACGAGCAAGCCTTTTTAGATATCTAATGTAGTTTTTATCCTTGTGTCCCGAAACAATGATTAAATTGGATTGAAAAATATTAACTGGAACATTAGCGAAGTTATCATCAAGTTCATGGACTTTTATGGAAGCATCAACAAGATGAGACTTCATTCTATTCACACTCTCGTATTGTATTCCAAATGATTGAGGGGAAACAATTGCTGATACCTCTTGGCTTGATTTAATTGTCCGAATTTGGGTACCCGCATTATCCTGTGATGAGCCAGTTCCTAAATAGAATCTTCTAGTAGGGAATTTTCTTTTTAACTCCTTCAGTAATACAGTGCAATTGATCCATTGTCTATCATTGACATACCCTTCTTTCAAAATGCTGCTCTCTATCTCATCCGTATTTCCCAATTTTCCCCGAGTCAAAAAATCCCGTGATACAACAATTGGTCGATCAAGCGGATGATCTTTGAGTAGTTCACCAAAACTATCAATGACAGGACTAAGATCACTTGTGTTAACCCACGATATCACTCTTTCCACGTCATTAAACTGAATTTTGATGTTCTGATCTGATCGCGACCCAAGCGCCACAAAAGTAACTTCTGGATATCCCCCTGCTAGACGTTTTATATGGTTTCTAAAATACTCTTCTTCCTTCTCTATTGCTGGTGAGTCAAGAATAGACCATGCTTTAGCAAAACCTGGGCTATAGAAATAAGTGATTCCATTCTTTTTCAAAATTAGAGTTTCGGAAAAGCCTGCCAAAACCTCAGGCACGTCCTTTCCATTGCGATACGATCTTGCTAACGTAGCCAGATCCAAATACTGATCAAGAGAATGCAATGTTTCGCTATCGGGGAATCCTGAAAGGGTAAGGCCATAGGTCGTTTGGAAGCTTTTAATGTCCATCAAGAATTCTCTGGGCAGGCCACTGCGATAGTTAAGCACGAAAATTTTCTCAATTCGCTCGAAAGCCAGTAGCCACGGAACAGACTCAGGTGTCAAGGCTCCTCCATTCTGTCTTATTTTTCCCTCCCGGGCAAGTTCATAGATGAATCGTGGCGAAACTTGATATTGTTCGGCAGACCGTTGTATAGAAGTTAAGTCATTGATCTTGGCACGCGTTTCAGCATCAATAGTACCGGTTTCTTTAAGCTTTTGTTCACTTTGAAATCTTACTAAAACTTCTTTAAAAACAGGCTCATAGGTCCAAAGACCCCAATCACTGAAATTCTTTACAATCCTAATATACCTGATGGACGATTCGGAAAACACCCCTGCAGACGTCAGTAAAATATCCGTTGATTCCAACAACTTAATCTGACTGTCTTTAGGCAGAGTTTTAAAGTCAGGTTGAAGAAGTATGGCTTTCAAGTGTTGTAGCGATATCGCGTCTAAACGTTGCAGTGGTGACATCATTACCGTTTTAGCAAGCCTCTCATGGGCGATAGACAATAGATCACTACAGATCCAAAACTCTTCCTGACTAAGATTATAGCCAAACAAATCGACAATTGTCAGCACTAATAAATCTTTAGTATCCTTCGGATCATTTGCGAACGTGAGTGGATTTTTTACTCTTTCAATCTCTACATATTCTATATCTTTCTGTTCTGGATTAAGTGAAAGCACAAACTCTTCGTATGCCGAAACGTCAACATTTTCTGTAACATTACCGCGAAGAATGGGACTCTCCCCCGACATAGCCTTAGATAACGACATTGAAGATATGCGACCATCCGTTCTTACGATTTTGATATTTACGTCACTACCTGGGAGAAGGTAATTATATCGCTGACCATATTTAGGAGATGGTCTGTAGCTGTAACTACTGCCGTCTGCACAAAAGGACGCAAACCGACCAGCGCCAGAACTGCCATGAGTAATTGTTGTCGCACTTGTCGTGCTTAGGATAGAAATGCGTTGAGGGTTTGCTGCGTAAGTAAACTGCGTGCAAACAAACATCAACAGGATAATCCATCTGATAACCATATATATAAGTTTAAACTCTCAACAAGTTGTTGATAACCTATATTACAGATGGGCTCAGTAGTTGATTAACTACGAGGAATTTGATCATAATTTAAATTACCGACAGCAAAATTCAAAATACAACTACATATAATTTTACTCTCAAGTATATGAAAGCACTTTCCGCTACTAAAACGCCAAGTATTTCAAACGTGCGCCCTTTACCATCGCCAAAGAGATGAATCGTTAAAAATTGTAGGTACGTACACGACGCCGAGGTTAGATTATCCCCCCGTAACGTTTAGAGCTTCCCTATAAACATTAAGAACTCTCACCCCATCAAAGATAACGCTGAATACCTTCCCATAAATGTTTCCGATAAGGTGCAATAGCAGCAATGCAAATTGATTTGTCATAATTATCTCTAGCCATTACAATGACATCCTCAGGCGGTCGTGTAAAAAGATTCAGAGCCTTATCGTACCACTTTTGTAAATAGCACCACGCCAAATCATTTAATTCTGGATCCAGTTCGAAGACTGCCCTAATCAGTATACTGAGCGCATCCCAGCCACCAACTGAACTATAAAGTCCTAGAATTGCTTTCTTCAGCTCCAGGTCTGCATGCGTATAGATAGTCTGCGTTTCGAGCATGACATCCCGATCCCATGCTCGCCGCAATATTTCAGCACTTCGTTTCCTTACCTTACCTTTCCATTTACCGAATAATGAAAGAGCCAAATCTCTGGCCTGCTGTATATCGATTCTTTGTAGCGCAATTAAACAGGCAAACACTATTTTTGGATCATTTGCATTTGTTTTTAGCAGCATTTTTAATAGCGGAATATCATCAGTTGTACCTACATCTGCCAAACCGAGAATGTCTCTTGAATTGCAACCGTCGTGTTCGATCCTACTCCTATATATCGCCCTGAAATCAAGGGAATATGGTCTCAGTAGATAACGCGCCAGGTCTCGCACGGAGGCCGAAAGATCTGATGTCAGCATAAGAACAGCATCGTAATAATTCGACACTTTATCTTTCAAATGATACAACGCCTGCTTTCTTACCTGCGACGAAGGATCGTTTAGAAAATTTAACATGACATCTGACGAAAGCCGATCCAATTGACTTAACGCCTGCAATCGTATTAGAAAATAAGTATCCGACATCAGAATTGAAAGTACCGTACGACTGATACCTTTCTGTTTTATATATTTTTTAACATAGATCAGTCTCACCTTGTCCGGCACGGCGAATGTTTTGTACCACTCCGGTGTGAGTGGTTCTTCTAAAACGAAATCCAGGATCGTATGATACTGAGACCTCAAATCTACCCGACCCACTTCTTTCAGCCCTTCAATGGCCTCCAGCTCTTGAATAAACCCAAGACGATACTCATCCTTAAAAAACTGTTGAATAGAATTTGTAGCAGCCTTGCGCACATTCACAACCCAGTCGCTAAGACGTAATATCAGATATCGTATGGCTCGTGGGTCTTTTGTAGCCGAAAGCATTTCGACAGCCTTTTGCCGCACATACCCATCTCTGTTTACACTGGCTATCCCCAAAAGGCCGATTGACGCACCGGTCGAAAAGGCTCGTGCATAAAATGAAACATCTGCAACACCGATACTCAAATACTTTAACGATTCATAAAGCTGGTTCCGTGATTTCAGCTTATCAAATAGTGCTGTTACTACGTCGGCTGTTCGCTGCCTGATCCGCTCATGGTCGTCACGAAGAAATTTGACTAGAAAATGAATGGCGATTGACCCGCCCGTTGCCCTGAACTTATCCAACGTTTCCAGCTTAATGCTGATGTTATCTTCCTTCGAAATATCTAGTCGCCAGGTCTTCAGTATCTCGCAATAACGATTGTATTCTTCGTAATCCATTTCCGTTCTTTATTTGCAGAACAAATATGAGAGGTCGCCACGCAATCTTTTTGCGCAGGTAGGCGGTTTTGTAAATAAATAACAGATTTTCACCGTGGAAGCGGTCTTCGAAACAAAGATTCTGGAAATGATCTCCCCTCTACATTCTTTCAACTCAGAGAAGCGTAAACATAAATCCCTGGTTCCCGCCAGAATCCTTCTTTTGATATGAGCTCAATTCTTTCTTCCAATATTCAACATACTCCGCCTTCAGGAAATCATTAAACGCATCAATTGTCTCTTGCTCTCGACTTATCTTTATCGCCTCAATGTATTTCCCCTTTTTCGCAGCATCTATCACCAGCGTGGGCATCTTCTTATTCAAAAGAATGAGATTATTGAGTAACCTGGCCGTACGCCCATTACCATCGCCAAGGGGATGAATCGTCAAAAATTCCAGGTGCGCATACGAGGCCAGGGCAAATACGTCATCAGGGGTTTGAACTTTCGGTAGCGTCTCATTTACCGTTTGAATAAGTTTATCCATACGAACCTGAACCTTATCATAATTAATATAGTAATGTCCGCCGGTGGATCGAACGTTATTGAGCCGATATTCTCCCAGAGCCTTGTCATAAGTACCAAGGGGTGTATTTACTTTATCACCCGTGCGCCGCATAACGGCAGCAGCTATATCTTTGATCAGCGCATGGGAAAATTTAAGCTTCGTATCCCTCGCCAGTTCATTGACTTTCAAAAGCGCGGCATAATGGTCGCTGGTCATCAAAGAATGCTCCAACGGTTTCCCTTCCGGAGTAATATTCTGGGTAATCAGCATCTCAGTATCGTGAAAGCTAAGCGTAGAGCCCTCCATCACACTGCTGGAATGAATCATTAACAGATCGTTGAACTTGTTGTAATCAACGGTCTCAAACATCCCTGACGCATTACATTTATCTATAAGTTCCTTTAGCGTATTCATAAAAACAGCGCACTCCAAAGTTGAATCATTTCCGCCTTTTTCCGAGGCTGACGCAAGATACGTTTAACATGAAGATTTTGAATCACTTTTGACCACCGCTGTTGGCAAGAAAGCCATCAGGCATTAATAGGAAAAACAGGTGGTTTTTAGACTTGACCAAAGATGTCCGCCTGTGACTTTATCCGCTCAATTTCCCGGCAGATCCTCCCGCAAAAATCACCACTTTTTACAGTCCGTATAACACCAATCCAAAAAAACAAAAAAGCCACTCCGTCGGACTGACGTAAGTGGCTGATTCTCAATTGTGGGCCCAGAAGGGCACGATCCTTCGACCCCCTGATTATGAGTCAGGTGCTCTAACCAGCTGAGCTATGGGCCCGTTGCGGAAGGCGAACCTCGCCGAAACAGGGTGCAATGTTAATAGTTTGTAACGGATTTCACAAAACAGATTACCGCACAAAAGCCATCTTTTTTATCAGAATTTATCATTTGTCGCTATTTTAGTAATCCCCGTGTGGGGATACCGGCTGTGAATAAAATTGTTATCTCAATTCTACTAGTATGGCTAATACCCGCAGGGCATCTGTGCGCGCAGGAAGAACGGTATGACTTCCGGCATATCGGCGTACACCACGAAGTAACATCCATAATCAAGGACAGCCGTGGGTTTATCTGGGTTGCCACAGTATCGGGACTTCACCGGTTCGACGGTTATAGCACAAAGTCGTTTCTCCATGACGCGCGCGATACGTCGTCGCTGATGAGCAACCTGGTGCAGCAGCTCTTTGAGACACCCGACCACCGCATCGGCCTGCGCACCATCACGGGAATGATGTTGTATGACCCCGACACGGAACGTTTTGATAAACACCTTGACGCGTTTTACGCCTTATACGGAACGTCGGACCAGCTGAAGAACATCGTGCACGACAAGTCGGGAGCATTCTGGTTTGTGGAGCCCACCCGCATAATACGCTATAGTCCAGACGACAAAAAGCAGACAACGTTCAGGAACATCGCCGGAGACCCCGCATCAATCGATGCGGATTCGATCGCCGACCTGGCAGTCGATAATAAAGGGGCCAGCTGGATCGTGCATCGTAACGGTATCCTTGAAAAAATAGAGGCAATCAACGGCCAGGCCAGGGTAACACAACGGACCTATAGCCTATCTACACAAAATACCGGGCGACGCTACAGCTACAAGATCTTCGCGGACAGCGATGGCGACCTTTGGTTATCCGTTCCGAATTATTCCCTCGGGGTATCTTATCTGCAGACCGGCAGCGGCCGGCTAAGCCAACTTACAACACATTCGGAAGGGCTCCGTCTGAATAGTAATCTTATCTCCGGTTTTACAGAGGCCAAAAACGGGCTGGTCTGGGTTGGTACGGACCATGGTGGCGTGAACGTGATCGATAAGAGATCGTATCGTGTGAGCTACCTGCTCCATCACGACGAGGACAACCGGACACTGGCCGAAAACTCCGTGAAGTACCTGTACCACGATGATGAGGATATCATCTGGGTCGGAACATTCAAACGGGGCATCAGCTACTATCACGAAGACATAAAATGGTTTGATGTTTATAAGCCCACGGGCAAGGATACAAAAAGCCTTCCGTATGCAGACGTAAATCGTTTTGAGGAGGATAGCCGCGGCAATTTATGGATCGGCACAAACGGTGGAGGCCTGATCTATTTTGATCGGCAACAGAAGATTTTTACGCAATACAAAAACAAACCCGGTGATGAAACAAGTCTGAGCGGCGACGTGATCGTAAGCCTCTGCCTGGACGCTGAAGGAATACTCTGGATAGGAACCTATAACCACGGCTTGTGCAGCTTCGACGGAAAACGGTTTACCCGCTTCCAGAACAATGCAAACGACACGACCTCTATCCCCTCACAAAATGTGTGGGAGATATTCGAGGACTCACAAAAACGTCTTTGGGTCGGCACACTCGAAAACGGCGTGGCCCTGCTGAACCGCAGCACCGGAAAATTTCATCGGCTGAAAACGGGTGGGCCGAATACAATTTTGTCACCCTTTATCTTTTCGATCACCGAGGATCACCAGGGCAATATCTGGTTCGGCACCGTATACGGCATAGACGTGCTCGGCAGAGATAACAAGACATTTACACACTACGGAGCATCTGCCGAGCAGAACTCCCTGGGCTCTAACAATATCTGGGATATCAAAGAAGATTCAAAGGGACGCATCTGGATCGGTACACTCGACGGCCTGAGCCGCTTTGATGCTGCCACGAAAACATTTCACACCTACAAGAACCTCGGGCTGCAAGACAATTCGGTACTTAGCATTCTCGAAGACAATACGGGAGCGATCTGGCTGGGCACATTGAACGGACTATGCCAGCTCTCGGTAGCCGACGATGGCGATATATCACTGATCAAACATTACACAGAAGCCGACGGCTTGCAAGCGCTTCAATTCAACGAGAACGCCGCATACAAAACAAAACGCGGCGAGCTTGTTTTCGGTGGGCCATCGGGCTTCAATATACTCAAGCCGGAAACCCTGCGCGCAGAGCGAAAGCCGCCAAAGATAGTCTTCACAGCCTTTCAGCTATACCAGAAGCCAGTGACCGTGGGAGAAACGATAGACGGCGCGACGGTGCTCACACATTCGATCTCCACGGGCGGCGACGTTGTGCTTCCCCCGGGCAGTAACTTTTTTTCAATCGAGTTCTCCACACTGGATTATTTCGGCCAGGAGAAAAACCGGTATGTATATAACCTGGAAGGTCTGAGCAACGACTGGATGACGTTAGAAGAAGGCACACACAAAGTAATGTTCAACAGCCTAAGCCCGGGCACGTATACACTAAGGGTTAAAGCCGCCAACAGCGCGGGTATCTGGAGCGATCAGGAGGCGCCGCTGCGTATCGAGATCAGGCCACCCTTCTGGAAAACAAAGACAGCGCTTGTTCTCTACCTGGTATTTTTATTCACACTCCTGTTTGCCGGCCGCAAGCTGATACAGCAACGGGAGAAGATGAAATTTGTAGTAGAGCAGGAACGGCAGGAGATCCGGCGGATGCGCGAGCTGGATGTGATGAAGATCAAATTTTTCACCAACGTCAGTCACGAGTTCCGCACTCCCCTATCGCTGATCATAAGCCCGGCAGAAGACCTGATGAAGAGATCAGATGACGCAACGAACCGCGGACAGTTCGAGCTGATATATCGCAATGCAAAACGATTGCTGTACCTGGTAAATCAACTACTGGACTTCCGGAAACTTGAAGTTCATGAGCTGAAATTCAACTCATCCACCGGCAATATAATAGCCTTTATACAGGAGACGGTTCTGACCTTTTCAGACCTGTCTGAAAGAAAAAATATAAGCCTGGAATTTCACACCGGTATTGCCCACCTGGAAATGGTGTTTGACTGCGACAAGCTGGAGCGCACGCTGTTCAATCTTCTCAGCAATGCGTTCAAGTTCACACCCGGCGGAGGGCACATTACCGTAACAACAAGCCTGCGGAAGGAAGATGAGAAAGACTTTCTGCAGATCGATATACGGGATACCGGCATCGGCATATCGAAAGATAAGATTGGGAAGATCTTTGAGCGTTTCTTCCAAAGCGATCTGCCAAAGGGAATCATCAACCAGGGCAGTGGCATAGGCCTGTCCATAGCGCATGAGTTTGTAAAAATGCACGACGGGCGATTGGAAGTAACCAGCACGCCGGGACAGGGAAGTTGTTTTTCCGTTGTGATACCGGCGGTTGCCCTGCCCGAAGCACCGGAAAGCGAACACCAGGAGCACACGCCACAGGAAGCTGGCGAGTTGCCGATGCTAACCCCGGAGGGTAAACACAAATCGCTGCTGCTGGTGGAAGACAATGATGATTTCCGTTTTTACCTGAAAGACAATCTGAAACATTCCTATGTGGTATACGAAGCGCGTAATGGCGCCGAAGGATGGACACAGGTATTTGCGGTACACCCCGACCTGGTGATCAGCGATATCATGATGCCGGAAATGAACGGCATCGAGCTCTGCAGAAAGATAAAGAACGATAAGCGCGTATCCCATATTCCGGTGATCCTGCTGACCGCCCGAAACGATGAAGCACATCGCATTGAAGGCTTTGATTTAGGTGCCGAAGAATACATCTCCAAGCCCTTTAGCTTCGAGATCCTGGAAGCGCGGATCAGGAACCTGATTCAACGTCGTGACAAATCACAGAAAGCATTCCGGAAAACACTGGACATCAAGGCCAGCGAACTACAGATCACTTCGCTCGACACCCGGTTTATCGAAAACGCCGTGAAGTGTGTAGAGAAAAACATCTCCGCTCCTGATTTTTCAGTAGAAGCCCTTGGCGACGATCTGGGCATCAGCCGGGCATACCTTTACAAAAAGATAATGGCGTTAACCGGTAAGTCGCCCCTGGAGTTTATCCGGACCATCCGGCTGCAACATGCTGCGCAGCTTCTAAAGAAGAGCCAGCTTTCCGTAAGCGAGGTCGCCTACAAGGTCGGGTTCAACACTCCGAAGTATTTTGCGAAGTACTTTAAGGAAGAATTCGGCGTGTTGCCCTCCGCATACGCGGCAACACATAAGAAGTACCAGGAACATAATCCGGATGACAGGGAGCGCCATACTCCGTAGCGACATCCTGACACCCCATATCAGGAGTAGAATTCTGATAAATCCATCCCAACTCCGGGATCGATCCCATTAACACGATCTTTTGATGTGATTTAGCCTCACGAGTAGACAAATTGACCTCCAAATGCAGACATTTTATGCAGTAGAGGTTCACTACTTTGGCGCAAACGTTTGATCAATCGATACCAAACGCGCGTTCCCCTGCTTATCAGGTTCATGCAGCACGAAGTAGAAGGTAGAAGCAACCATTGGCAGGGAGGGAACAGCACGGGTATGGATCGAACGGATTGATACGAATCCAATTACAAACCATAAACCTAAACCCCAACTTATGATGAAGAAAATCTACCAAAGATTTCTTGCAACATCGGGCGTGCTTTTGCTGGTTGCGGCGTCTGCCTTCGGGCAGGCGGCCGTGGTCAGAGGCACCGTTACCGATCAGCAGGGAAGCCCCATGCCCGGGGTAAGTATCGTGGTCGATGGCACCTCCTCCGGCACATCGACAAACAGCGATGGTGTTTTTTCGATTGAAACAAACCCGGGTGCTGTGCTGAATATTTCGTTTATAGGATACGTTTCACAAAAAATATCCGTAGGAAACCAGACCGAGATCAAAATAGCCCTGGCGGAAGATCTGAAAACACTCGGAGAAATAATCGTTGTCGGGTATGGTGAAGTAAAGAAGAGCGATCTGACAGGATCAATAGCCTCCGTAAAAGGAGAAACGCTTAACAAGTCGATCGCAACCGGCATAGACCAGGCTCTGATCGGCCGTGTAGCCGGCGTTACAGCAACGCAGATGTCAGGTCAGCCCGGCGGCAGCGTGTCTATTCGTATACGCGGAACGTCGTCGGTGAATGGCGATACTGAACCGCTTTATGTGATCGACGGTGTACCGATATCCGGCAATAACCGCAACGTATACGATATGGGGCTCGGCGCGGTTGGTGGTGCAGGCAAAACCACCTACAGCCCTCTCTCCACAATAAACCCGAACGACATCGAATCGATCGAAGTATTGAAAGATGCATCGGCCACGGCAATCTATGGTAACCGTGGTTCAAACGGCGTGGTCATAATCACCACCAAGCGCGGTAAACGTGGCGATGCCCGGATAAGCTATGATGGCTACTACGGCGTACAGGAAGCACCCGTAAGGCTGAAGATGATGAACCTGCGTGACTACGCACAGTTCCGCAACGACTGGGCTGCCGAAACCGCCGGAGAAATACCCGATCCATTCTTTGCCGACCCTTCCCTGCTGGGTAACGGTACCGACTGGCAATCTGAAATATTCAGAACCGCGGCCATTACGAGTCACCAGCTTACACTCTCGGGTGGCGATAAGACACGCTTCCTGGTAAGCCCGGGATACTTCAAACAGAATGGCACTATAGTCGGCTCAAATTTCGAACGGTACTCGCTGCGTCTGAATGTCGATACCGAAGTGCGAAACTGGCTGACCATGGGCACAAGTCTGTCCATCAGTAAAACAGACGAGCGGCTGGGCTTGTTCGATCGCGGCGGCGTTATCAGCACAGCGCTGAAAGCACGCCCCGATGTACCTGCGCGAAACTTCGACGGAACCTATGCCGGCACCGAGGGCGAAGGAGCCTTTGTAAACCCATTAGCGCAAGCACTCGACAAGCAGAACTATCTGAAACGAGCCAACCTCCTGGGCAATCTGTATGGCGATATAAAAATTCTGAATGGACTATCGTTCCGCACGGAGTTTGGCGGGAACGTAGAGCTGAATAACTCTTCATCCTGGAATCCAACCTATAACTATGGCGGCGGCGCGGTAAACGAGCACAACTCCATGTCGCGGCAAAATGGTCAGAGCTATTTCTGGCAGTTCAAAAACTACCTGACGTACACGCACCAGTTAGTGGAAGTTCACAACATCACCGCGATGATAGGCCAGGAAGCATCCGAATGGGGATGGCAATCGGTCGGCGGCATCGGCCGGGATCTGCCCACCAACAGTGTTCACTCGATAGACCTCGGTGACCCGAAACAATTCTCGGCAGCAGATGCCGCTAACAGCGGAGCCCTGGAATCGTACTACGGCAGATTGAACTACAACTTCGATGAACGTTATTTTCTGACCTTCAGCTACCGCGCCGATGGCAGCGGCAATTTCGGCCCCGGACATAAATGGGGATACTTTCCCTCGGCTGCAGTAAAGTGGAGACTCACCAATGAGACCTTTATGCAGACTATACCCTTTATCAGCGATCTGAACCTCCGCGCCAGCTGGGGACGAACCGGTAACGCCGGCAACCAGGGCGGTTTTAAATACGGCGAAACGTTGACAACATTACCTACCAACCTTGGGCTTGGCTTCCGGTATTCAAACTACGGAAACCCGCTCATTACCTGGGAGACCGCCGAGCAGATCGACGTGGGTCTCGACGCCGCGTTCCTGCATGGCAGAGTTCAACTCACCCTGGACTATTATCGCAAGAACATTACAGACCTTTTGCTCGAACAACAGTTACCCGGTTATATGGGTACCATCGGCAACGATGCTATAAAACGCGGCGCGCCCTGGGGCAACTTTGGTGAGCTGCAAAACCAGGGATTTGAGATCGAGTTAAAGACAGTCAACATACAGGGAGCATTCCAGTGGGAGACCGACTTCAACATCACCCGTAACCGGAACAAGCTTGTCGATCTGGGTATACCGGATGCCTTCCTCAGCGGTAACATCGGCGCATCGGGCAACGTGTTGATATCAAGAACCATGAACGGCCAGCCACTCGGCAATTTCTATGGATACCAGGTAGTCGGTGTATTCAAGGACAAGGCCGACATCCTGAACAGTCCCGTACAATGGGATCCCGTAGACGATGTTGATGGCGATGGAAAACCTGTCCTTACCCGCGATGGCACAGTATGGCCGGGAGATCTGAAGTTCAAAGACATCGATGGTAATGACACGATCGATGTACGCGACAGAACCTATCTGGGCTCGCCACAGCCAAAGTTCTCCTTTGGTTTCAACAACACATTCCGTTATAAAGGATTTGATCTGAGCATCTACCTGGTGGGTGTATACGGCAACAAGATCTTTAATGCCATGAAAGCCTGGGACGGCGCCGGCCTGACCGCCATGCGAAGCGCATGGAACAACCAGATGAAAGAAGTTACCGACCGGGCAAAGCTCCAACCCGTTGGCGATGCTGTAGACGGCTGGTATAACGACATCGATAATGTACAGGTATCCAATCCCGACACCCGGGTGCCACGGGCAACGTTCTCCGATCCCAACCTGAATACACGCGTGTCCGACCGGTACATCGAAGACGGATCGTACGTACGCATCCGGAACATACAGCTGGGATATACATTGCCGGCATCGATAGCCAGCCGCATACGGTTAACCAACGTAAGGCTATACGCCCAGGTTCAGAACGTACATACGTTTACAAAGTATAGCGGGTACGATCCGGAAGTGGGTCAGGATACCTGGGACCGTAATCTTTTTGGCGTGGACAACGGACGATATCCTTCACCACGCATTTACACCGTAGGCCTCAACCTGGGACTATAATCTTTTCACCTATCGAAATAATCACGATATGAAAAACCAAAAATATTTGATCTATATACTCGCGCTCATCGGCATGCTGTCGCCGGTAGCGTGTAGCGACGACTTCCTGAATCGCCCGCCGCAGGATGCATACATTGCCGAAGATTGGTTTAAAACCGAAAGCCAGCTCGATGGTGTCACCAATGCGTTGTACGGAGGTGTATGGTTTGACTTCCAACGTTCCTTCCTCAACATCGGCGATGTTCTGGCCGGTAACTTTCATAAGGGCGCAGACGACCCTTTTTATACATTCAATGTCAATGCCTCTACGGCGGGCATCTCGGAAGCATACAACTCGCTGTGGATGGCTGTAGGCTACTCGAACAGCGTTATCGACGGCGTTAAACAATACGCACCGGAAACCCTGAGCAAAGCGGCCGTTAACAAAACGCTGGGGGAAGCGCTGGTATGGAAATCCATGGCATACTTCTATCTCGTGCGTTCCTTCGGCCCGGTCCCCATCATCGAAAGCAATTCACAGGCGATCACCACCCAAACGGCTACGACGCTGTACCGGAACACCGTACCGGATGTGTATGAATATATAGTCCGTTTACTGACCCGCGCCGCAGAGCTGCTGCCGGAACAAAGCAGCGCCGGCCGGATAAACCGTTACAGCGCCTACGGCTTGCTGGCCAAAGTATACCTCACACGTTCAGGTGTGAACCAATCCGGCTCCCGCTCACAGGCGGATCTTGACAAGGCAAAAGAATACGCCCGGTTAGTGGTTGATGGACCGATAGCACTGGAGTCTGTATACTGGAATCTCTTCCGGCTATCAACGGGCAACCGGAACAAAGAGAACCTAATATCCTGGCACTGGCAGGCAGCGGATGCATGGGGTTCGCAGAACGCGATGCAGGCAGATCTGGCAGTACAGAACCTGACCGGCTTCGGCGATGGCTGGGGCACATGGTCAGGCCCATCGGTTAACTTACAGCGGCTGTTCGGCGAAGACGCCATGAACACCGGCGCTGCAAACCGCGTAACATCCGATGCACGGAGAAAAGCAACCATGATGATGGATGGCGACTTCTACGTCGATCTCCAGCGCGATAAACCCAGTGTAGAGGCTGATCCCGCCAGCCCGAAAGGCCTTGCCGTTAAATGGGATGGTGGCGCGCAGTTTCAATCGCCCACCGGGGCATGGGCGCGCAAGCATATAGTAGGCAACGCCAAGGATAATGAAGCAGAAGGTGGTGGCTTTATAAGCTATATGAAAACAAATCTGAGTACACACCTGCTACGCCTGGCCGATGTATACCTGATCTACGCCGAGGCTACACTCGGCAACAACGCGACAACGACTGACGCAAAAGCCGTTGCGGCCTTCAACGCTGTACGATCACGCGCCATATCACCGTATACCGCGGTAACCGAGTTCGGCTTTATGGATATCATGAACGAACGCAGAAGAGAACTGGCCTATGAAGGCGATAACTGGTTCGACTACGTGCGCCTGCAATACTATAACAACGATATGGCCATCAGTCTGCTGGCTGACCAGGAGCGCGGATATTATGATGGCAATGCCGCCAAACCACCCATCAAGCTGAACTCGGTAAAGTATACACCTACACGTGGAGACTTTCTGCTGCCGATTCCCGAAGGCGATATCCTGAAAAATCCGAACCTCGCCAGGGAACCGGTAGGTTTTGATTTCAGTACCATGAGTAAAGTGGGACGTGATTGACCGAAACCCTATAACAGAAAAACAACATGAAAAGTATACGTATATATTATTGGCTCTGGCTGTTCGCGGTAGTGTCGCTCGCGTGTTCGATAGTATCGTGCAGCGACGATACGGAAACAGCGCCGGTCGTTACCAATATCCGCATCATAGCGAAAGACAGTTCGATCACCGGTGGTAAGTTTGCACAGGAGGTCGCCATCCAGGGCCGGAATCTTGGCTCCGTTCGCGAAATATGGTTTAACGATGTAAAGGCGGTATTGATCCCCACCTATGTCACCGATGATAATATCCTGGTAAAGATCCCTTCGGAGGGGCCAACCGAGGTGACGAACACGGTAACACTGGTCACACAATCGGGCAACCGTGTAACGGTAGATTTCGAGACTGTCCTGCCTCCACCGCTGA
>Ga0247762_1000208_pt1 | contig 22764 bp, 9 predicted proteins | sample UWRJL081202R4_FD_181016 | JGI IMG/M metagenome (GOLD analysis project Ga0247762, IMG submission 181016) | Plant litter microbial communities from Arlington Agricultural Research Station in Wisconsin, United States - UWRJ-L081-202R-4 | ecosystem: Environmental > Terrestrial > Plant litter >...
TTCGGCGCTGAACGTCATACCCTGCTTATGTGCCAGCGTAGCAAGCGTGCCATAGAACTTATCCCGCACGAGCTCGGCTATCGTTTGTCGGACATCATATAAAAAACGCTCCGAAGTTTCTGCTGCATCAACAGGGATGCCCGCCATCGCTGGCAGGTAAGTCAACAAATCATAACCCCGCCGCTTTTTGAACTCCTCGCGAAACACCGGCGACCAGTTCTGGCTTCCACACTCCCAGCTATCAACATGAAATGTATTCAATACTCCGATTGCCTGGTCAGGTCCAACCTGTCGCACAACCTCGCCGAACCACTTGTTGTACTGTAAATGAATCGCCGCCGTATCGAACTTATCGCACTCGAGGCCTTTACCGGCACCGCCTGTAGCATTTGTGTGCCCTGTTGACGTGTGGCCCATCCGTAAAATGGTCCAGCGTCCGGCAGGCGCCTGCCAATGCAATCTTCCAGATGCGTCGATCTTATCCGTTATATTGATGATCTGGCCATGAGGAACGCACAGCGCATCCGGGATCTCCTTTGCGGTGCTTCGCGGGCTTACCCGCCATACTGTTCCATTTTTGCCTTCATATTGATGAATACGAGCGGCAGAGGATAAGATCAATCCCCTGAGTTTTAAAGCCGGCTTCCACTTGGCGGCATCCAGATCCTCTGAGCCAGGCTCGGAGCCGGTCTTGTCATATTTAAATCGGAAATGCCGTGCGGTAATCGCGGTGATACTGTGTGTCACATTCGCGTCTGTGTCCTGCCAGCCATGCCGTGGCGCAGCCAGTTGAGTAACTGGCTTGAAAGTCTTGCCGTCATCACTCACCTCGATCCTCAAACGGTGAGCCTGATAGTTGTTACCTGGGGTGATCACTTCTATGGACCGGCACGTAAACGGAGCATCGAAGGAATATTGAATCCAGCAAGCTTCCTCGCTTCGAAAACTATTTTGTCCTTCGCCAAGGGGCAGAAAAGAACCGTCAGCTCCTGTACTGGTAGTCACTACCGGCGTAACGGTACGGGTATTGATCTCGGTACCTTCAGGCGTGGGGAAAGCGAGAATAGCAATATCCCTGTAATACGATTCCTTCGTCTCCGGCTGTTTGAGCGCAGCGTCGAACAGCTTGCCGCCGGCAGCATAGGTCTGTGTCCACACCACCTTTTGCATAGACATTTCCGGCGTGATCCATGGCCCGCCGGCCAGCGCAAAGCCATCACTCACATGCATCCCCAATCGCAGTCTCAAGCGGCCAGCTTCTTTTACAGCATGCCGCACCAGGGCCCACCACTCCGGAGTAAGCTGCTCCGCGGCGGGAGTATATACAGGCGGCGTGGCAGCGCCCTTTATCGGCATAAGATAAGCGCCCCCAAGCCTCGCCTCTTTCATTGCTTCCAGGTCAGCGGTAATACCCTCACGGCTTACAGCGCCTTGCATCCAGTACCAGAATACCCAGGGCTTCGCTTGTTCGGCAGCCGGACTTGGTGTACCCTCCTGCGCGACGGATATACCCGCTGTACAAAATACAAATACAGCTACGGTGCACAGGCGTGCCATCCTATGGTAAAACGATATCGTTTGTCCCTTTGTCATTTCGTCTCCAGTGTTAAATGGCCCGGAGCCAGGCCGGCACCTGTCGCCTGAATAGTAATGGCTCCCTGCTTGCGTGTAGACTTCACGATAGCCAGACAGAGGCCGTTGAACGCCTGCCTCTGCGGTCCCTGAAACGATTCATGGCTTGCCGGGTAGCCATTATCCGTGCCCGCAAGACTTCCTTCACCTGTTACCGTGAACGTAATGCGGTTCGAAGCATACGGCACTATGTTACCTTTATCGTCGACAATACTTACTTTGATAAATGACAGGTCATGCCCATCCGCATGCAGCAGCGTCCGGTCTGCTTCGAGGGCGACTCGGGCAGGTTTGCCGGCTGTATGGATCTCTCGCTCCAGTACCACTGCACCGTCCTTACGTGAAACTGCTTTCAATATGCCGGGAGCATATTTTATTCGCCATTGCGCATGCAGCGTATCGGCAGACTTCTGCTTCACCCCTTGCGACACGCCGTTTACGAATAACTCCACAACGTCCGCAGCGTTGTAATACGCCCACACGTCTACCATCTGTCCCGGAGTCCAGTTCCAGTGCGGGAATACGTGAAGTACCGGTGTGTTGGTCCATTCGCTTTGATAGAGATAGTACGCATCTTTCGGAAATCCCGCCATGTCCACGATGCCGAAGTACGAGCTGCGGGCAGGCCATGGATAAGGAATAGGCTCGCCCAGGTAATCGAAACCCGTCCATACAAAAAGACCGGAGATAAAATCATGTTGTTTTACCGGCTTCCACGTCTCTTCATGTGTCGAGCCCCAATAGGCGGAAGTGTTATCGTATGCCGATACCGTCCAGTCGGCGTTGCCTGTTGTCAGTGGGGTCTTATAATCCACCGGCCAGCGGCGCACGCTATCCGACGGCATGTCGTACGTACCGCGTGTAGCCAGCGCGGATGTGGTTTCCGAGGCAATGAACTTTGCTCCCGGGAACCGCTGTGGAAACAATGTGTAATCCTGCTGCTTATAGTTGAACCCAAGCACATCCAATGCGCCGGATTGATAGATAAAGTTCTTCTCCGGTACGTTTTCTGTCAACGCGCTGGTTACCGGTCGTGTAGGGTCCAGTTTTTTGACAATAGACGCCAGCTCCCGTGTGATGGCAAGCCCCGTGCTATCGAACTGCTCCCGGATCTCGTTGCCGATACTCCAGAGGATGATCGACGGATGGTTCCGGTCGCGCAGCACCATATCGCGAAGGTCGCGCACGTGCCAGGCATCCCAGTCTACATGATAGTCCTGTCTGGTCTTCTTCTTTCGCCACATGTCGAATGCCTCGTCCATCACCAGGAAGCCCATCCGGTCACAAAGATCCAGTAACTCAGGCGCCGGCGGATTGTGTGCCATACGGATAGCGTTGCAGCCCATGGCTTTCAGTATCTCCAGCTGTCGCTCCATAGCGCGCACATTGACAGCCGCCCCTAAAGCGCCCAGGTCATGGTGATTACAAACGCCCAGGATCTTCATCGGCTTGCCGTTCAGTGAGAAGCCCTTCGTGCTGTCAAACGCAAACGACCGCACACCAAACGGGGTTTCGTATATATCGGTAAGGTCTTTACCTCTATAAACGGATGTAACCGCTTTGTAACGGTACGGCCGTTCGACGGACCACAATTGTGCATTGGTCAGCCTGAAAGTCTGTTCGAGAATGGTGATAGAGTCTTTGAACACAATACCATCGTTATCGGCGTTTGCTACTTCCGTGCCGTCTTCACCATAGATCTTCGTGGCTATCCGTACAGGGTCTGCATCATCGGTATCCTTACGTAATTGAACACTCAGCTTAACCGAAGCTGCTCCGTTATCGGGCAGTGTACTGGTAACAAACGAGCCCCAGTGATCTACATAAACATTGCCCGTGGTAACGAGCCATACGTTGCGATAAATCCCCGAGCCGCTATACCAGCGCGAATTGGGCTGCGCTGAGTTGTCGACACGTACGGCGATAAGATTGGATTCGTCACCGAACTTCAGGAAAGGTGTAAGCTCATAGCGGAACGACGAATATCCGGAGGCGCGTTTACCCAGGTGGTGGCCGTTGATCCACACATCGCTGTTGCGATAAACACCGTCGAACTCGATGAACACCTTTTTCTTATGAGCCGATGATGCAGGCACCGTAAACGTTTTGCGATACCACCCTACTCCTGTAGGCAGACCGCCTCCCTCCGGTTTCGCCGGATTGTCCACGCGAAACTCGCCTTCGATGCTCCAATCGTGCGGCAGCTCCAGCACGCGCCAGGATGTGTCCCGATAATCTTCCCGGAATGCAGTGCTGTCGTCAGAAAGCGAAAAATGCCAGTCGCTCGTAAAGAGCTCCCGAATACGTGCCGGCTTACGGCCGCATGAGCCGAGACAGAACGCGATGAAAACTATAGCCGCAAAAGACCAGGAACGTTGCATACCGAATATATCCTTAATCAACAAGAGTTTGCTTTTCGATGGTTTTCCCATGCCGTATACAGAATTATTTAAAGGTCAAACCACTCTTTCCCTTATCGACCGATGTCGCCACGGCTATACCCCGGTGGTCCTGTTTATCAACCGCACAATAAAAATGATACACCACACCGTTGTGTTTAACCACAAAAGATTTATGTGCAAACATGTTGTCGTACGGCTCCGATGGAGCGATCAAATCCGCGCCCGACCATTCCGTCCAGTGTATCAGGTCGTACGAGCACGCAAAGCGATTGAATGCACTCGAGCGCTCCTTGCTCCAGAACGCACCGAAATAAAACATCACCCACGTATCGCCGATCTTCTGAATGTACGCATCGCCCGAAATACCCCGGTGGTGGTTTATAACCGGGTCCTTGCGGAAGCGCTGCCAATGGACCATATCGTCTGATACAGCCATGCCTATACGCTCCGCACCCCGCGCGGGCTTCAGGCTGTCACCCCGCGCGTTGTAATACATAACGAACGGATGCCCCGTAACCTTGTCTTTGTCCCAGATTACCGAGCTCTTATACATCGTACTGTTTTCCCACCAGCGCACGTCTTTATCTGTCGGCATCAGCACCGGCTTCTCCAGTCGCTGCCACTCGTGCACCTTCGATGGATCCTTTTCTGTATATGCAATACCGATAGACAGCAGTCCCGCCTCATAACCCTGCTTGCTGCCACCGAAGTACGACATCCAGTACTTGCCATCATACTTGTTCCACGCATAGCTTCCTCCCCACGTGTTATCCTCCAGTGCTACATACCCCGCCTTCTGATCATCGTCCCAGTGCGTGCTATCGGAGAACGACATGAGCTTGCCCATATGCTCCCAATGTAAAAGATCATCGCTCTTGGCCAGCCATGTTTCATAACCTCGCCCGTCATATACCAGGTACGTCATAAACCACTTCTTCCCTTTCCGAAATACACTCGGGCAATCCATCTTTTTCGAGGCATCGGGTGGCGTCAGCGCCAGTCCGTATTTGAATGGCGTTTTGATCTCTTCATAGATCTCGTGCATACGCTTCTCGGGAACCTCCTGCGTGTAAGCCCATACAGGAAACAGGGCAAAAAACATGAAGATGATAGTATGCTTTCTCATAGCGTCGTCTCGTATATATCGGGAATCAGTTGGTTGACTTTATTTTTGAATGAAATACATGTATGCCGTAGCCCGCGGTTTGCGTACTGCTGTCGGGCAAAATTAAGGTGGCTGTAGTGTTTGCAGGTATCGCTACCGTGAGCGTAAAATCCTGATTGCTGCGTGTCCACGACGAGGATACCTTACCATATAATGTCTCGTGTTCTGCCCGCGCGGAGGTCAGGTCGCCCACGGGCTCCGGTCTGATAAAGAAGTGTTTAAAACCGGGTATGGAACGATCCGGTACGATTCCAGCGAGGGACTTGTAAAACCACTCATCGATCTGCCCCATCATAAAATGATTCCACGAATTTCCTTTCCGTGGATCCCATTGCTCGGTCAGCGTAGTGAGGCCGAACTTGATCTGAAAGCCGTAACCCGGCGCGTCCTCGTGATTATGAAGCGTATACATAATATCATTACGATCGTTCCCGGCGAGTGTCTGATATAAGTAACGGTTTCCGATATCACCCGTGGTCAATCTGTTCCCATGGTTACGTATATCGGCAATAAGATTATCCAGTACCGCTTTTCGGTCGGCTTCTGGCGTAATGCCCAGATATAATGGTATAGCATTGGAATACTGACTGCCCGTGGCGTACTGCCGGGTATCGGAGTGGTAAAACCTGGTGTTGAACGCGTCGCGGATGTGACGCGCCAGGTCGTTGTATTTAGTCGTATCAGCAGAACGTCCCAGTAATGCAGCGGTCTGTGCAAACAACGTAGTGCCTAAATAAAAATGAGCGGTGGCCGAAAGCGCGATAGGGCTGTTTTTGGAGTATCCGGCCGCGTGTTCCCCATAATCGTACCAGTCGCCTAACCCGTGAGAAACAATATAGCCGTCAGCACGTGAAGCCAGATAGTCTACATATTTTCTCATAACGTCGTAATGCTTTTCCAGCAGCGATTTGTCGCCGTAATATTCATAATACATCCATGGTAGCACTACCGCGGCTACACCCCATTCCGGCGAATCCGTAAAGTCACCGCCAAACAAGACATACTCCGGCACAATACAGGGTACGAGGCCATCGGCACGTTGCCCGTCGGCCATATCCTGCATGATCTTGGGAATGAATTGTGTCAGATTATACGTGAATAAAAGCCCGGGGCCATTCAGATAGGTCTCTTCAAGCCAACCAAGCTTTTCGCGATGCGGGCAGTCGGTAAATACACCCTGCCAGTTACTTCTGACCGCATTATTGATCAGCACGTGCGCTTTGTTGAAGATCTCGTTCGAACAAGAAAAATCGCCTGCGTTACCGCCGCTGTTATATACGAATTGCGATTGTATATCCAGCAGCACCGGTTTGTCTCCACTTCCGGTCTTGAGGTCAACGCCTTCTACCTGTATGTATTGAAACCCGTAGTACGTAAATTTGGGCTTCCATTCCTCTATGCCTTCGCCTTTCAACGTATATTGAACATAATACGGGCTGCCCGAGCGCTTTTGATTTACTGTGCTATCCTTCTGGAGCGCTTCGCCAACGACCAGCTTTACCACCTGACCGGCTTTGCCTTTTACGCGTATCGAAGGATAGCCGGATAAATTCTGTCCCATATCCAATACATACATTCCAGGCTTCGGTTGAATGACCTTCCCGACATCATAGGATTGCAGTTCTTCCACCGGCGGCGCCAGTTGAGCACGTAAAACACCCTTGGGACTTTCCTGTAACACCACGGGCTTCCAGTGTGAACTGACGAAGCCTGCTTTATCCCACCGGGGCTGCTCGAGACGCGCATCGTAATCCTCACCCCCGTAAATGCAGTTAAAAGTAATTGGGCTTTCTGAATACGTCCACGAAGCATCCGATACCGTATGCTCGACCGACCCATCGGTATAATAAATATCGAGCTTGAATAACAATGTGGGCGGCCCGAAGCTCACCCATAGCTTGCGGTAACGATCCCCCGTAACATTATACATACCGTTGCCCAGCACGACCCCTATCGCATTAGGTCCCCGTTGCAAGAGGTTGCGAACATCATAAATATTATAGTAGACCGATTTATCGTAATCACTCCACAGCGGGGCAAATACACTTTTGCCGACGCGCTTACCATTCATCGTAAGCTCATAGTGTCCCAAACCCGATATTGCCACTACTGCCCGGGCAACCTTCTTTCTGACATCCAATTCTTTACGAAGCATTATACTACGCTTAGCCAATGGATCGACATGCCCCCAGGCCTCCGCGGTCTCGGCCTTCTTCATCGACGGACTATGAAAATTTCTGCCCGCGGGCAAACCGCTCGCCGCCTTCGTAATGGCACCGATCCATTTTGCTCCACTCGCTGCCAGGTCGGGTGCCATCTCCCAGTATCCAATGGCGCTCCACTTCGATATATTCCCCCGATCATCCCAGACCCTTACACGCCAAAAATATCGTTTCCCGTGCTCCAGTGTTTTCCCTTCATATACAATGAACTGACTTTCCCCGGAAACCACTTTTTTGCTATCCCACTGATCGCCATTTTCCGAAGCTACTGCCTTCTCCGAATCAGAAACAATAATCTGATAACCCGCTTGTTTCCCTATCCCATCCAAAACCTCACGCCCCGTGACGGCGAGCTTCCACCCGAGCCTCGGCTTCTTAATCTCCAGGCCCACCGGATTCTTTGCCAACTCACACCACAAACCATCAATCCCTAAACCCTGGCCAAATCCAGTCCCGCAAATCCCCAAAAACAATATCACAAATACGATACGCATCATTACCAATCATCAATAATTGAATACTTTCCTTGCAAAACGCTCCCGACACCCATCCCAAAATCAAAATTGGTGTCTAAACTACACTTATTAATTCAAAGACGCCAACTTCCCGACAATACCCCTATATTCACCTCTGAAAAAGACTTAGTTACGAAGCTTATCCTCACCATGACACCGCTCCTCCATAAGTTACGAAACGCCGCGCTCACCACCATCCTGATCCTGCTGGTCTATGGTGCGGGTAACGCCCAGTCCGTTGCGGTACACGACCTCGAGTGGACGACTCAAAGCCGCAATACCTCTGAATCCATGCCCTGTGGTGGCGGCGACATCGGCCTCAACGTCTGGGTTGAGCAAAACGAGCTATATTTCTATATTGCCCGCTCCGGCACATTCGACGAAAACAATGCATTATTAAAAATCGGCCGTGTACGCGTAAAACTATCCCCCAACCCCTTCGAAGGGCCCGACTTCCACCAGCGGCTTAACCTCAACGAAGGGCATGTTACCATCACCGCAACTAACAACGGTATAACCGCAAACATAAACCTCTGGGTAGATGTAAATCACCCAACGGTCCATCTCGACATAGCCTCCAGTAAACCCCTTCACGCCGAGGCTGCCTATGAAAGCTGGCGTGCCAGTGACCGTATCATGCGGGGCAAAGACAATAACTCAAACTCCTACAAATGGGCCAAACGTGAGATAATTACTTATAAGGATGATATCACCTTTGTCGACAATGGAGTCCGCTTCTACCATCGTAATCAGAACCGTAATACAGTATTTGACGTCACGGTACACCAGCAAGGTCTTGACAGCGTAAAGACACAGTTATACAATCCACTGTACAACCTTACTTTCGGCGGCGCACTTACGTCAGCTTCGCTCAAACCCGCCGGAACCTATACCGGCACATATCAGAATACACCCTTCACCGGCTGGAAGCTTCACAGCACTGCTCCTGCCCGCGCCCATAACCTCACCATTACATTGCATACAGATCAGACTGAGAGCATAGACAAATGGCTCAAAGGGCTGGATCAGAGTCAAACCAAAGCGACAAAAGACAAAAATGCCTACCGCAATACCCTTGCCTGGTGGAAAGCATATTGGCAGCGGAGCTTTATATATATCGACCAGGATAAAGCGGACCCTTCCTCACCCCAATGGCAGGCTGCACGTAATTACCAACTCTTTCGCTACATGCTGGGCTGCAACGCATACAGCCAATGGCCGACAAAATTCAACGGCGGCCTGTTCACCTACGATCCTGTATTTACGGACACCACCATCACCTCCACACCCGATCATCGTAACTGGGGCGGCGGTACATCCACCGCGCAGAATCAACGCCTCGTATATTTCCCTATGCTCAAGGCGGGTGACGTCGACATGATGAAACCCCAGTTCGATTTCTATCGCCGTATCCTACACAATGCCGAGTTGCGCTCGCAAACCTACTGGCATCACGCCGGTGCATGCTTCACGGAGCAGATCGAAAACTTCGGCCTCCCGAACCCGAGCGAATACGGCTGGGATCGTCCAGCCACCTTCGACAAAGGCATCGAATACAACGCGTGGCTGGAATATGAATGGGATACCGTGCTTGAATTCTGCTACATGATCCTCGAGACCGACCGCTACACCGGTCAGGATATAACCGATTATATCCCGCTCATTGAAAGCAGTCTCACGTTCTTCAATGAGCACTATCAATATCTCGCCGCCCAACGCGGCCGTAAAACGCTTGACGGTAATGGCAAGCTTATACTCTACCCAGGCTCAGCCTGTGAAACGTATAAAATGGCTTATAACGCTACGCCTACAATCGCCGCCCTACAGACTGTGCTGAGTCGTATACTGGAGTTGCCAGACCGATACCTATCGCCTGCAAAGAAGGAACACTGGCGCACGATTTTGAGTCGTATTCCTGCGATAACCTTCCGCGAGATGCAAGGTCACAAAACCATTGCCCCTGCGCTCACCTGGGAGCGTATCAATAACCAGGAAACACCACAGCTTTATCCCGTCTTCCCCTGGAACATCTACGGCCTCGGCAAGTCAGATATAGAAGTGGCCCTCAACACCTGGAAATATGACAGCGATGCCGTTCGCTTCCGCAGCCCCAAAGGTTGGAAACAAGACAATATCTTCGCCGCCCGCCTCGGCCTCACCACCGAGGCAGCAGACCTCACCGTAGCGAAGCTAAAAGATTCTCCGCGCCGCTTCCCCGCCTTCTGGGGCCCCGGCTTCGACTGGACTCCGGATCACAACTGGGGCGGCACCGGTATGATCGGGTTACAGGAGATGTTGATGCAAACACCGGGAGACAGTATTATTTTATTCCCGGCGTGGCCGAGGGATTGGAATGTACACTTTAAACTTCAGGCACCGAAGAATACAACCGTTGAAGCAACATTGCAGAATGGTCTGGTTACCAAATTGCAGGTAACTCCAGAGTCCCGCCGCAGATATATTTCTATCGGTTTAAAATAAGATCAAAATACCCTAAGCTAACATAATCAAGAAAAGTTCTCTCAATAACTTTCTACAGTTTGCAATGCAATGGCCCAATCTCTTGCCCAATCTCCAATCTTCCAGATAATCAAAATCCTTAGCATTAATTTTTTAATACCACTTCGTAACACTCAGCATCGCGACTCGTTATCCTACACGTGAATAATTTACCTCGCAATACCATTGACATTAACTTGATCGATAGCAACCTCTCCTTTCGATTTTCTTTATTCGCGCCTCCACTAATACTAAGTTCTACTTTATTTATAGCACTCTTTATATCTGTGCGATGCGCCGTCACCTCTACTCATCGAGTATCGCTGACTATTGGGAATAAAATAGATAGTGAGGCTTAAAGACTGTGAACTCTCGTTAGAAATACCATAATCAAACAGAATATACCCAATATAATCCAGAGAATATAGTCGATAATCGACCGCGCCACTTGAAATATTTCCTTTACGATTGAGAATTGGATCAACAATGGATTTGATTTGCTTCACGTTCGCCACAGGCTCGCCTTCCAAGGAGGCAAAAAAGTTATCATTGGTCGCTTCTGATCTCGTTAGTTCCGGAAAGATATAGGTCAGAAGACGATCCGCATGCAAATGCTGTGTCCGGTAATCGCCAGATACAAACACCTCCTCCTCTAGAAAAACGTCTAGCATGGATGAATTGATTTTCGTGATGACAATATCCATTGAATCCTTAAGCACCAGCGACTCACCTTCTACCCTGTAATATTTATCTTCATGAAACAAATAGTCATAAAGAACCGGCAGATAGATAAAGTAAATCTTATTTTGTCTGTTTTTAACAAATGAAAAATTCCACCCCATATTTCCCGAGTGATAGTTTCTGATTTGAAACGAATCTACAACCACTAAATTCCAGTTATTCATTTCGTTCAAATATTCATTTATATCCTTGGCGAGCACACATTTTTCCCACTCGTCCATCGGCCATAAATTGTATGATGCCATACTTTTTCGAAATTCTTCACTTGCCTCCATATTAAAATCAAATGGAAGCGCTTTTTTTTCTTCAGAATCACGTGAACAGTTGGCCATACAAAAAAAAACAACAATACAGACAATAATATATCTCATGTTAGTCATTACCATTATTTATTCTATAAAAATTCCGCAATTTTTTAAGCATATCATCATTATAATCAAGCCCTTTATGGGGATTTCCGTGCTGAATAATTGTTCCCGGGAAATGGTTCCGGCTATAAATTATATGCGTGTGTTCATGCTTGATATAATCAGACAACCGTTCCGAGCTATTTGAATACCCATCCCAAACAACTCCTTTACTTGTAAATTCAACCATTTGTCTTCTATTGGTTTTATCAATATTCACAAATGCATAGAGATCATGTTCAGGAGTATCACCACCAAGCGCAGAAAAATCTCGATTTGAGCCATCGCCATATATCCGCTCCCAGCCAAGCTTTTCGGCCTGCACAGAGGCGTTTTGAAGTCCTTTGGCAGATCCCAACAATATATAGGCAGTACGTCTGTCATTATTAGCGTAGAAGTCATTTTTTGCAATTATCTCGTTTGAATAATGAAGTTCCGCCTTAGCGTTTATATGATTTCTACTTAACTGATCATTAAAAATATCAATCCCATTTTTATAAGCGGTTTTCTGCTCCTTAGTGGCATTCCCCAAGACTTGGACATAAATCCGATTGGGTCCAATAGGCGAGTCATTTGACTTTTGCCTATCCTTGATGGCACTTCTTATCTTTAAGTCAATGAACGCCCTTTGCGCTTCAATTCCGTAATAAGTTACATCACTTCCGTCTGGATCTACGAGAATCACCGGGTTGCTCAAAGCATAATTATATGGGGACCAACTATTGTACTTGAACGCCAACGGATCGATAACTCCCCATTTTCCAATTTCGATCATATACATCCTAGCGCCGTAGTCAATCCAATCAACACCAACTTCCCGCTGAATTTCCTTACCATTAAAAAGGAAACGTTGATCAATACTATTCTCCCTCATATAAGAACCAAACGTCAACCCAAACGGATAATAATCCTCCATCTGCACTACCGGCCCCTTCACCTGCTCCACCCTAAAATCGTCAAAGAACACATCAACCGGATTTTCGTCCTCGTTGCTCAGGTAAATATACACATATCCGGCTTCTTGTATAATAACGTCAGCAGCCAGATAATCATGTTGACTCAATCCGTTGCCGGTTTCTGCGCCAACGGAGGTTACGCGCCTAAAGCCGGCGTTTTTCATCTGGAAGTTTCTGTCGAAGACCAGCCAGCTCAGGTAAGCCTTGGGAGCATCGCCCTGTGGTTCATCAGTATGGTTCAGATAGCCCGCAAACGGGAAGGCCGCTGCGCCCAGGCTACCCGCTATACCACCGTCTATAAACGCACCATTAGCAAGCTGGCCGGCGTTAATACTGCTCAAAACACTATTTACAATAGGGACAACATTGTCCTTATTTGCAATACGGATGTATTTAACCAGGACCTCCATCTTTACGGTGTCTCCTGGCATCACGCTCAGTGATTTCGCAAGGCCGTAGGTCTCCTTAACACCGGGATGGCTGCCGCGTAGCAGCACGGCATAACCAGGCACCGTATCTTCAATAACGTCCGGGTCACTATTGGGCCCGGTCTGCGGCTCACCCAAGCCATCGTTAGTATGATCGAATAGCGTCGAATATACTTTTACAGCCTCGTCATAATTCAGGAACTGTTCCGACTCAGCCGTTGCAGAAGTGTCTTCCATCGTAGCCACTGCCAGCTCTGACTCTCGCTTCGTGGTAAACGTCATCCGCACGTTGCCTAAATGATCTTTCAGAAAATACTGATACTCAGGCGCCGTTCCCGCAATGACAATCCGCCCTTCCTCATGATTGATGAATTTCAGGGTATCATTTTCATAGAAATACTCACCTATATAGTCTGAGCGTTTCTGCTGGACCGCGGCGCTGTTAAATACCTGTTGCCGCAGTTTGCGACCGGTAGCGTCGTAGGTGTAAACCACGTAGTCGCCACTGCTCTTAACAATTTTGCTGGGCAGGTTAAGGTAATTGTAGGTTATCGCGCTGATGTTCTTGTTCAGGTCACCAATCATGCTGCCGTTGGCGTCATAGGTGTAATCGGTGCCGTCTATATTTCCGTCTATGAAGCCTGCCGCCTTATCACCATCCGTATCAGTGATGGAGATCAGCTTATTGCTTTGGTTTGCACCAGCGCCATAGTCGTAAGTCAGCACGTCCAGGTCCGCACCTTTGGCGGTCTTGCGTTTCAGCTTTTGAATGTTTCCGTTGAGGTCGTACTCATAGCCTTCTTCGGAGTATGCGGCGGCGGTATAGGTCTCCTCGTCGCCATCGCCGTCTCTGTCTTCTTTGTATTCCGGCAGGCCCCACGTCGATTTTTTCTGGCGAAAATCGGCACGCAGGATGCGGTTCATCGCATCATAGCCATAGTTGTAGGCATTCTCCTTTGCATCGGTCAGACCGAGGCTGTTGCTCCATTTCATCGCGGAGATATTTCCATTATAGAGCAAAGCATTGGTTGTACCGGCGTCCTCGTTATAGGCCAACTCCATTCCAAAAAGATCCTTCGGTGTATTCGCAGGATGTCTAACATCAACGCATTTGAGTACGACATCGATGAAGATGTCGTTTCCACGGTGGCACCCGGGCTGGTGCGACACGCTATAATAGATGACTCCTGCGTCTGTCCTATCGTGGGGGAGCTGCCGCCATTATAAGCAAAATCTACCCAGTAACCCTTTGGTGACTCAATACGTGTCAAATACCACGATGTAACAGCCTGACTCGATTGCCATTCGATGGCTGCCGTTTCAATGGCTTTGAAATAGTAGATAACACCTTGTTCATCCGTAATTTTGAACCGATGATAATAGTCTTCAGGGCCGATCAGCTCAATGCGGATATCTTCTTCTTTCTGCTGCACCACTTGCCCCGCATGATTCACAATAAATCTGCCCGTTCTACCCAGAAAATTGTAATTAAAGATGTCGTATTCCAGGTCATACGCCTCCATCGTCCCAAAGATATTCTTATATGAAAATTCTTCATTCTTAACACTCCGAATGACCTTTGATTCATCCATTGCACCAAAAAACAAGGATGTTGATGAAATATTGGCCGTCGATGCCAATTCTGGGCGTGTCGTGGGACCTAATACCGACAAGTCATCAAAACCCAAAACATTACGACTAATAACGCCTCCTGCATTGAACGCAAAACCTAATCCGGTCCAACCGGCCAGCTCATTTAATCGTATTCCACCAGTATGATAACTAAGTGTTATCGGTACACTGATATCGCCAGACTTGATTTCATACAAAGGTATAGTAATATCAGCCGTACCGCTATAAAGCGATACCGGTATGTCGCCGTACTTCCCTAACGTCGCGGCATTCGGCGAGGCCGGTACTATCTTCGGCAAGTCCTGGGACTCACTTCGTATAGACACAAAGCATCCCACCGCCACCATCGCCATGAATGTGATTTTTCTTATTACCATAAATCTGTAAATTTTACTTCCTGGATATGAGCATTTTAAACCCCTATCTATATATTATACAAACACCGTAAGCGCCTACCTAAACGGATTCAACGCTTTAATATTTGATGCACATCTTTAACCCATAGCCTAATGGTAAGATGAACCACCAGGCATGTTTCCATAAAATTAATTGGCATTTTGAGAGAAACGTCTACTCCTCGGAAATATTTTTTTCAATCGGGAAACCGTGCGTTCAGTATCATTTATGCTACTAAAATCAACATAAATTCCATTTTGCCGCTTTGGGCTATTACGCGGTTCCGAAAGTGTAATAAATTGCGTTTTCTATGTCTTTAAGCGCCCATCCACATCATCTTTTAAGCTCAGGGCGACAGCCTCATACACAGAGCTGTCGCGTGCGATTAATCTGTATCTTTATCGTATGTCTGTTCGCATAAAAAGAGTATACGAACCCTTCGCCCAATCCGACGGCTACCGCATATTAGTAGACCGCCTGTGGCCCGCGGTATAAAAAAAGATACTGCTCACGTCGATACCTGGATGAAAGATGTAGCGCCGTCAACTACGTTGAGAAAATGGTTTAACCACGAACCGGAGAAATGGCAGACTTTTATATCAAAGTATCAGCATGAGCTGAAGGAATTGGCTGTTTTTGACGAATTGGTTGCGCTTATACGAAAACATAAATCCGTTACATTGCTTTATGGAGCAAAGGACGACCTGCATAATCAGGCGGTGGTATTGAAGAAAATCATTGATTCGCTTTGACTACAACCTGTCGTCATTAGCTGGCACAGGTGTTCCGAAGGGGCAAACATCTCATTCGTAATTAATCCCTTTCCTGTAATGGTGTCCCCCGCAATTCCACGTCTTTAACTATATTTCCATCCTCGTACCAACAGACTAAATATCATGCGTCTCCCAGCTAGTTTTTTTCTCCTCGCTCTCACACTCACACTGCCTCTCTCCGCTCAGACCCGAATCCAGAGCACCATCAATACCAACTGGGCCTTCCACAAAGGCGACCTCAAAGACTTCCCCACAACCAAAGACGCCTCTGTAAAATGGGAACCTGTCTCGATCCCCCATAGCTGGAACACTACCGATGTAACCGACGACGAAAAAGGCTATTACCGCGGAATAAGCTGGTATACCAAACGCCTGTACATCCCCGCCTCCTGGCAAAACAAGGAAGTAAGCCTGTACTTCGAAGGTGCTGCCCAGGTAACCGAGGTGTACATAAACGGCAAAAAAGCAGGTCAACACGTCGGAAGCTATGCCTTCTTCAATATTCCGATAAAGCAATATTTAAACTTGGCGCCAGACGCGATAAACGAAGTAGCCATAAAGTTAGACAACAGTCATAACGAAAGTATACCTCCCCTATCAGCTGACTTTACGTTCTTCGGTGGAATCTATCGCGATGTGTATCTTGTCGCTACGGACGCGGTCCATTTCGATGTAGACAATAACGGCTCATCCGGCGTATTCATCACAACGCCCCGGGTAACAGAAGCGACCGCAGACGTCAATATCACCGGAGCTTTTGTAAATCAAACCGCCAAAGCCCGCAAGCTGGACATGATCACCACCATAGAAGACGCAGAAGGAAAGATCATTGCCCAAAAGAAAACGTCCTATAAAACAGCAGCGGGCGAAAAGACCAGCTTCACCCAACAGCTCGCAGCGCTAAGACCCGAACTATGGTCACCGGAACATCCCTACCTGTACAGCATCACCACATCACTGGTCGACGCCTCGACAAAGCAGCAACTCGACGAAGTAACAAACCCGTTAGGATTCCGCTGGTTTAACTTCGATGCAGAAAAGGGATTCTTCCTGAATGGCAAACCCTACAAGCTGATGGGTGCGAGCCGTCACCAGGACTATAAGAACAAAGGCAATGCTCTCCCTGACGCCATTCACGTAAGCGATGTACAGCTGCTCAAAGACATGGGGGCTAATTTCCTGCGCGTTGCCCACTATCCCCAAGACCCAGAGATCCTGCAAGCTTGCGATCGCTTAGGAATACTCGCCTCGGTAGAAACGCCTATCGTCAATCAGATCTCCGAGACGCCGGAGTTTGCTGAGCATTGCAAAACGATGCAGGTAGAGATGATCCGCCAAAACTTCAATCACCCAAGCGTAGTCATCTGGGCATACATGAACGAAGTACTGCTCAGACCCCGTTATACAGCCGACTCGAAGGAAAGAGAGACCTATTACCAGAACATCGCGCGACTTGCCCAGCAGCTGGAAGATATCACCCGCAAGGAAGATCCTTCCCGCTATACGATGATTCCCAACCATGGTGCCTTCGACTTGTATAACAGGGTTGGTTTGACAAAGATCCCGATGCTGGTGGGTTGGAACTTATATCAGGGCTGGTATTCCGGCGACCTGGGCGGCTTTGCCCAATTCCTGGATAAGCACCACGAAGTATTGCCCGATAAGCCTTTCCTCGTAACGGAGTACGGCGCCGACGCCGATCCCCGCGTACATAGCCTGGAACCCGTACGCTTCGATAAATCGAATGAATACGCAGTGATCTATCATAAGGCTTATATCAAAGCGATATACGATCGTCCCTTTGTCGTGGGCGCTATGATCTGGAACCTGGCCGACTTCAATTCCGAAGAGCGCGCTGAAAGCATGCCTCACATCAACAATAAGGGTATCACCACTATCGACCGTCAGCCAAAGGATACATACTGGCTTTATAAAGCCAAATTATCTTCCAGCCCCTTTATAGCCATTGGCTCCAAACGCTGGCACCTCCGCAGCGCTATCGCTTCATCAGACAACCTCCAATACACACAACCCGTGGAAGTCTATAGCAACCAGCCCATGGTAACGCTAAAGCTCAATGGTAAAGACCTCGCTACAGTAAACACAGCAGAAGGTGCAGCAATGTTCAACGTACCCTTCGCGAATGGGTCAAACCAATTGCAGGCCCTCACGACAGTGGACGGTAAAACGTACACAGATGAAGCGCTGATTGATTTCCGGCTGATTCCCCAGGATCTGAAAAGCAAAACTATACCGTTCACCGAACTGAACATCAGTCTCGGAGACAAACGATATATAGTCGATGACGAGCAACAACAGGTCTGGATTCCCGAACAACCCTACAAACCCGGAAGCTGGGGATATATCGGAGGTAACGTATATAAAATGAATAACGGCCGCCTCCCCTACGGCTCCGATAAAAACATCCTGGGTACGGACAATGACCCCATGTATGAAACCCAACGAATAGGCCTCGAAGAGTTCAGGCTCGATGCGCCCGACGGTACCTACGAAATTACCCTCCACTTCGCCGAGCTGGTCTTCACCAAGAAAAGCGATGACCTCGCCTACAACCTTACATCTCCCACGACAACAACGGCACAGAATAAGGATCAGCAATCAACCCGCGCTTTCAATGTAATCATTAACGACGTTCCTGTGCTCGAAAATCTCAGTACCACCAACTACCTCCAACCCGACCAGGCGCATAGCACGAAGGCGATAATCACAATCAAAAACGGGAAGGGCATCTCTATCAAATTTAATTCTATCACTGCCGAGACGATCTTAAACGGGTTACAGGTAAGAAAACTATATTAAGATTTCCTGTATATTTTTTTTTAAAGATCAAACATTATAAAAAAGCGCCGACTCATTTCTGAGCCGGCGCTTTTTTTGAGAAGTAAAGCGATCTTTTAAATCTTTACCAAACGGATAACGGAGGCCTGTCCCTCAACCAGGAGCTGTACTGTATATATCCCTCTTCGCGCATGCTCCAGGCGGGAACTGATCGCATCGCCAAGAGCAGCTAATGTACCCGATCCACTGTAGAGAACAGACCCATCGTCCTTACGAACAACAATGGATATTTCTCCGTCATAATCATCACAATCGCTGATGAGCCTTACAACGCCACGCGTTGGATTCGGAAATATTGTAATAACAGGAATCTGTCTGCGTACGTCTTCAATGGTGAAGATAAAAACTCGTTCCCATCGCATTTGCAACCCGGGAGAAGTACCCGTGAGCGTGAATACTACAGGCTTGTACTTCAGCTCCGGCCGAGGGTCGGGCAGCGGTGTAATCGTATAAGAAGCCTTTGTGCTACCCGCGGCAACCGGAACGGTGATCAATTGTTGCACAGGAGAAGGATCAGTCACATAGTCACTGCCGTAGTTTGTACCTAACCCGTCAGTCACTCTCACGGTCAGTGTCTGGTCGGTAGCAACGGCAACCGATAGCGGTAAGATGACCGTGTAAGGCCCCGATCCTTCTTCTCTTGATACCGAAAATTCACCAAACCCTACAGTAGGTATATCGTTGTCCTGGACCGTAACTGAATAGGCAGCGTTCGCACCGGCTTTTATACCCGGCTGATCGGTAAACGAGAAGACGATCTGCTCATCGATTTCATCGGCCACGTCGTTCACAATTTTGAATGTAAAGCTTCCTCCCACAGCGCCAGTGGTGAGATTGAGAAAGAGGGAATCTCCGGATGCAGCGGGAGTCGTCACAAAATCTTTACCTGCAGTTGCTGTGCCCTCCAGGTTCACGATGATTGTCGTCGCATTTGTTAGCGGCCGGGAGAGCGTAAAGTTCGCCGTGTAGACCGAAGTATTGCTTTCCGATACCGTAAGCGTCGTCTTTACGAAGTTTACCTCCGGGGCCTCAAAGCGGAACCGGGTCAATACAGGCAGGTGATCCGACGTTGTTTCGGCATAGTTCGGAATCAGGCTGAAGGGCGTGATGACTCTTTCGGAACCGTTAAGGAATACCCCGGCCAGCTCATTGGTTATGATCTGGTGATCGATCATATCGTTGAAGCTAATGGTGGATTTTGCACCGGCCTCGCTCAACGCTTTAGTCACCGGCAGGTATCGCGCGGAGTCAGTCACAAAAGCGAGGTAAGGCGTTGTGGCTCCAGCTGAAATAGACACATCGAGATCATCGTTGTAATCTCCCAGCAAAATAACCTTGTCATCACCAAAGTGGGCATCGAGTGAGTCTTTCAGTACGGCAGCATCATACGCGCGGCGATTGCGGTCGGCAGCAACGGCACCGGACTTGCTGTGGATGTCGATCAAACGGATCGTTTCAGTAACACCGTCTATTGTCGCGGCAACAGTGAGTATGTACGGAAGACGTCCGCTGGACCAGAAACTGCTGGGATCGTTATCAGGAATACCCGGCAGTAAGGAAGGGTCGATCGTTCGTGCCGAATCATACAGAGACTCAAACATCGCACGATCACTCAACACTCTAACGGTAGCTGTATCGTAAATAAAGCATACCTTTTGTGGGGGAAACTCATCATCCGGACCGTTGAAGGAATAGGAATAACGATCTGAGCACCGATAATTGTATCCCGGCAATTGAAGTACAAGCTGTTGAAAGAGCGAATCGTTGGAAATCTCCTGCCCGGCATAGATGTCTGCGCGCAGTGAATCGAGAACTTTCTTTACGTTGGCAAGTTGCAAAGCCTCATCCGCCGGTCCGAACTCCTCGTTGCCATAATCTTCGCTTCGGGCGCCGAAGAACTCGAAGTTCCAGTTCACCACATCGAACGTCGCGCTGCGGGGGATGCTGTCCTGGGGCGTTGTGGGTTCACTGACTCCCGGCACGTCTTCCCGGAAACGCGGCAGCAGTTGTGCGTTGGTCCGGAATCTACCGACAACGCCGGTTATATCGACAACACCTTGCGGCTTGCTCAGACCAGGAAGATCCGTGTCTCCATCGATCCGCAGGTCGGCCTGTATACCACCGGCAATAATCTGCTCGGTACTTTGCGGATAGAATACAAAATTCTTGTTCACCAGTTGGACACCCTGAACAGTGACCAGCAGACCTTCATTGGCGGCCAGCTCCGAAATAGCGATCGGTTTGGGTGCAATAAAACGTTTGGGCGTATTGAATTTTTTAAATACTATGCCACTACCGCTGATCTGCTTCTGATCATTGAACAGCCCTATCGGACCGTATACGGATACAGAGTCGCCGATCTCAACGGCGTTTGCAAGATTGAAGTCAAAGACCGGTATACCGCCGGTACCGTCTTGCAGATAAGCAGGATTGCCATGCTCGTTTCCTACGGTGATCCTTCCCGCCACCGATACAAATGTACCTGTTGATTTTGTGCGCGCTTCTGCAATACTGATCACCACAGATGCCGGGTCCAGAGCCGTTCCGCTAACGGCCAACCACGAAATCGTGCTATCGCTGCTATGGAGGATCGAATCGGCCAGCGTTCCGGCTGTCGTTGGCGCAAACCGTGCATACACTACTCCGCCGCTATCCGGAACGGTTACCCGATCCTGGAAAAGGATACCATCAATTGATAGCTGAAGAGAAGAGCCTGCCGGTGCCTGGGCGATAATCGAATCAGAAAGATTTGTTCCTCTTATCGTATAGCTCTTCACGGAAGTAGTCTCCAGGGGAACCACTCCAAAATTCAGTACTGGCGGAGTGAAATTTATCGAAGGCTCATTTGAAATACCGCCTTTGGGAATGATTATAAAGTCGTCGACAGCGAGCCCGTCGTCAGCTCCCGAGACATTAAAATCCAGCCAGCGGATGAAGAAGGTTGCACCGTCTGGAATATTGAGGCCTTCTATGGTATAGAAAACATTGTCGCTGTTCAGTGTGTCGTTGCCCACAAGAGCGCCAACCGTACCCGATACAACCGGGCTTGTAAAATCAAGCTCATCGATGTCGAGCCATGCACCGTTATTCAAAGCGGTAGCCGTGAGGCTATATTGAAAATCCAGCCGGTCGGCTCCCCGACTGGTGGCGCCAAGCCGCCATTGCTCTCCCGTGTAGTGAATCTCCAGTGAGGTGATCGCCGTGCCCGTATTGTTAGTGAAGCTGGCACCAATAGCAGGTATCAGCGAGCCGGATTGTAATCCCCCCAAAGCACGGTCGGCAGCGTTGATGCCGAAGCTGTACGTGTTCCCGGCGTTGGAAGAACCTGTACCCGCGGCATAGGTAGTATTTCCATTGGTACCGGTTTCCAGAAATAGCCATCCTTGTGGCAGCGTAGACACATCGTTTGTTGTTCCGCTAGAAGCGACCGTGTTGAAATTTTCGTTAGAAGGTGCGTTGATTGTCGGCAGGCTTACCTGCGCGTTGACTTTTGTACTGGCGGCGATTAACGCCAGTACAAAAAGACTTCGTGTAAAAAGAATTCGCATACGTTATTCGGGTTTTTTACCGAATATATACATATCGTATGAACGAATTATCATGGCGACGTTATCAACCCGGGAATAAACAATGTTGGGACAGCGATTACTTATTCCTCACGCTCACGCTGACATTCGCTCTGCCAGGATATACAGGAGGCCATCGTTCGGATGGCAACCGCTATAGCAACGCGTTACTTACTCATGCCGCAAAGAATTCACCGGGTCAGAATGGGCCGCTCTTAACGCCTGCGTGCTTACAATCAGTAAAGCGAAGATCAGCGCGATAACGCCGGTGGCGGGGAAGATCCACCAGGCAATCTCCGTTCTGATCTTGTAGCGCTCCAGGTAGCTGTTCATGGCCCACCACGATAATGGCGCCCAGATCACGAATGCTATAATGACCAGGAGAGAAAAATCGCGGGAGATCAGGTTAACAAGGCTGGGCACGGATGCACCAAGAACCTTGCGGATACCGATCTCTTTTGTGCGTTGTTCCGCAGTGAAAGCGGCGAGACCAAACAGGCCAAGACCGGTGATCAGGATAGCGAGCACGGCAAACAGGCTGGCAAGTCTGCTGGTGAGATTAATGGTGGTG
>Ga0247762_1000209_pt1 | contig 22707 bp, 17 predicted proteins | sample UWRJL081202R4_FD_181016 | JGI IMG/M metagenome (GOLD analysis project Ga0247762, IMG submission 181016) | Plant litter microbial communities from Arlington Agricultural Research Station in Wisconsin, United States - UWRJ-L081-202R-4 | ecosystem: Environmental > Terrestrial > Plant litter >...
TGGTAATGTCGATAAGCCTGCTGATACGGCGTATGTGGATGCCGTTAATCGTGCGTTGGTAACGAGATCATACAGTATGCTGCCGGAGCAGCCACTGCCGGCAGCCGTTGAGAAACGGGCTCTCGATAATACCTATCAATATCTTCACCTGAGCGGGCGCGCGGTTTTTGCGGAAACGGATAAGCCTGTACCTGATTCTACACGCATCATGTTCTTTTTGCAGGAGCAGGCATTCGGTTATGAGACGATTACCCGTGCGGATGGCAGCTTTGAGTTGCCGTTGGTGTATGATGTATATGGAAAAAGTACGGTGTTCTATGCTGCCAGCCTGCACGATCGCGATATGCAGGGTATAAAGATCACCTGGAACTCTGACGCGGCACCGGCCACACAAACGTATCCTTTGTCAGCAAGCTCGCTTCCTCATCCGGGTAACTATGCGGAGTATATGCAGCGCAAGCGGCTGATCGACGCGTCGTTTCAATACTTTGCCCGTCGGCGTGAGCCCGTTGCCGAGGATCCGAACCTGCGTTTTGAAGAAGAATTAGGCGGTGTGGACATAAGTAAGGAGACGAAGGACTATGTACCGTTCCAGACCATGTCGGAGCTGGTTCGGGAGATTTTACCTGCGGTGGAACACAGGAAGATCCATGATCGTAATATTATTCGTGTTTACACGCACAAACGCCCAACCAATTACACGGGGCCGCTCTATATTATAGATGGTGTTCTTACCAAGGACACCGAGAAGTTTCTCTCGTTGAATCCTGCGGATGTTATTTCAATAAAGGTGGTCAAAGACGGTGTTAAGCTGCGGCATTTCGGAGCATTGGCAGATCACGGGATAATTTTGGTTAGGACGAGGCTGGAGCCAAATTCTTTCCGTCAGGAGAATACATTTATTAAGGAAGGCTTTTCACAGGAAGGAATTTCAGAAGTATATAAGGGCAAGGTAGTTCGTGGGGTGCGTGTTCCAGACTTCCGGCCCTGTCTGTACTTCAATCCGGAAATAACAGCGGATGCGTCGGGTAAGGCTACGTTCTCATTCAATACTGCCGACGATCTGGGTGAATACAGCGTGGAGGTAACTGGTTTTTCAAAGACCGGGGAGGTTTTCGAGGCCCGTCAGCCCATAAATGTAGTATTTGGTTTGGCTAAGCCTTGATTTTACCCCATACTCTATAAATAATGCTATTATTTTGAATTTATTGGGTTTAAAAACACCTTGTTGATGCAATATTTTAATGTTTTTATTGATTGGTGGGTCAATTCTGTATTGACATTCAGATTTTTTTGATACTTTTGAAGAGTAAATGCTTATTTATTGAGGCAGTGATATAAAAATCCTGTCCTTCGGTGGTGGTGAGAGGGTTTGATTGGTTGTTGTTCCCTCCTGCTCCCGCCGGTTGGTGGTTATTAGAAGTAGAATTTGTGGTCGAAATACAGGGACGTGAAGAGCCTGTGTTAGGGCTGTGTTGTGTTGATTTTAAGGATCGAAAAAGAGTCTGGTTTTCTCAAACGATTTCGCTGGAAGTCGGAAATTTCAAAATTGCGAAGCCTGCAATCGTATTCGTTTTTTACTTTTTAAACTATTTGGAAGTAATTCTGAAAAGTTTTTAAAAATTTGGCTGATAGCCGGGTGTCCCGAAATTTCATTCTGTTAATTCCGTAATTTCAAAAAACCGTTTCGCCCCAAACGGTAATCTTTTTTAAAGCTTTACAACTCAAAATCTTAAAGATTACGGCACGAAACAGCCACGGTAACAGCCCGTGCCATTAACCGACTTAAAACCAATGAAGAAAAATTCCACCACAAGTTTGTATACACCAGAGCTGGAGCATGACGCCTGTGGAATTGGTTTTGTGGCCAACATTAACGGTACCAAAACCAATCAGACCCTACGCGACGCGCTGTCAATGCTCGAAAATATGGAGCACCGTGGCGGACGAGGAAGCAGCCCGAAGACCGGAGACGGTGCGGGCGTGCTGATCCAGATTCCGCATGATTTTTTTGTTGAAGAGAGTTCACGCCTTGGCCTGGAGCTGCCCAGGTTTGGTAAGTATGGTGTGGGAATGGTCTTCTTTCCGCGGGATAAAAAGGTTTCTAATGCCTGCCGTGAAGTGTTGCGCAAGGCTATGCGCGAATTAGGCCTTGAGCTTATCGGCTACCGTGTAGTGCCTGTAGATCATAGCGTGCCCGGTCCTGGCGCCTTGGAAGTAGAACCTGTTATCGAGCAGGTATTTGTAAAACCGACCGACGATACATTAACCGGCGATGCCCTGGAACGAAAGCTGTTCGTTCTGCGCAACTATGCCGCCCATACTATTGCCAATACCGTAAAAGGCAGCAATAAAGAATTTTACATAGCCAGCTTCTCCGCTCGCACACTTGTTTATAAAGGACAATTGCGTACCGAACAGTTGCGTCAATATTTCTTCGATTTACAGGATCCGCGTATCCGCACGGCGCTGGCGCTGGTGCACTCGCGTTTCTCTACCAACACGTTCCCAAACTGGAAGCTTGCCCAGCCCTTCCGTTACCTGGCGCATAATGGTGAGATCAACACCATTCGCGGGAACGTGAACAAAATGAAATCAAAAGAAGCACTCTTCAAATCCACAATGTTCGCGGACGAGGAGTTGAAGATGCTGCTGCCCATAACAGATCCTGAACTGTCAGACTCTGCTAACCTCGACGCGCTGGTAGAAATGCTTGTGTTGTCAGGTCGTACGTTGCCTCACGTGTTGATGATGCTGGTGCCTGAAGCCTGGCAGGACAACAAGTTGATGGATCCACACCGTAAGGCATTCTATAAGTATCATGCATCTATGATGGAGCCGTGGGACGGCCCCGCTGCGCTGGTGTTTACGGACGGCTGCCGCATAGGCGCCACGCTGGATCGTAATGGTCTGCGTCCGCTGCGCTACTGTGTTACCCGGTCAGGTCGCCTCATCGCATCGTCAGAAGCCGGTGCGCTGCCGGTAGATCCGAAAGATGTATTGGAGAAAGGCCGCGTTACCCCAGGCAAGATGCTGATGGTGGACCTGGAGCAGGGTAAAGTGCTTGACGATGAAAAGGTAAAACGTTCTGTATACGAAGGTAAATCATATTATAACTGGATTATCCAAAACCGCCTTAAGCTTCGCCTCGAGCCCGAGGTGGAATGGTACGACACTACGTTTGACGAGAAGACCCTCTCTCAACGGCAGAATGCCTTTGGTTATACAAGTGAGGATGTGAAAACATTGCTGTTGCCGATGGCCGAAAAAGGTTATGAAGCAATGGGCTCGATGGGAGACGATACGCCTATAGCCGTACTGTCCAAAGAGAGCCGTCACATCTCCAACTATTTCAAGCAGTACTTCGCGCAGGTAAGTAACCCGCCTATTGACCCGATACGCGAGCGCCTGGTAATGTCTTTGTTCACACGTGTGGGCAGCAGCCTTAACGTTCTGGCCGAAAGTCCTGAGCACACGAACCAGATACACATATCGCAGCCGGTGCTGCTGAATGCGGACCTGGAGAAGTTCAAGCACCTGCAGGATCAGGGCTTTGAGCATGCGGTAATACAATGTGTATTCAAGGCAGACGGTGAGCCGGGCCGCCTGGAAGAAAGCCTCACCCGCATTTGCTGCGAGGCTGAGAAGGCTGTACGTGCCGGTAAAAAGGTGATCATTCTTTCTGATCGTAAGATCAGCAACGAGTATGCGCCGATACCATCTATGATGTCTGTAGGGGCGGTGCATCAGTGGCTTGTAGAGAAGCGCATCCGTACACAAGCCGGTCTTATCGTAGAGGCGGGCGATGTGTGGGAAGTACATCACTTCGCTACTATCGTAGGTTATGGTGCCAGCGCGGTTAATCCGTATATGGCATTGGAAACGATACACTTCATGAACAAGCAGGGTGTGTTCTACAAACCGCTTGCCGATGAAGAGGCTTATGCTAATTACCAGAAAGCTATCGGCAACGGTCTGCTCAAGGTAATGTCCAAGATGGGTATCAGCACGCTGCAGTCATACCAGTCGGCGCAGATATTTGAAGCGCTCGGCCTGGGCAGCGATGTGATCGAGAAGTGTTTCAAGGGAACCATCAGTCGCATCGAAGGTCTGTCGTTCGACGATCTGGCGCGAGAGGTGCTTACCCGTCATGATCTGGCGTACCTGCACGAAAACAAGGATCTCCAGGTGGGCGGTATTTACCAGTGGAAACGCCGCGGTGAGAAACACATGTTCAGCCCCGAGGTTATACACCTGCTGCAATACGCTACCAAGACCAACAACTACGAGTTATATAAAAAATACACACAGAAGATAAACGACCAAACCAAGGATCAGCTCACTATCCGTGGATTGTTCGAGTTCAAGAAGCGCAAGCCTGTGCCATTGAGCGAGGTTGAGGCTGCGGAAGAGATCTTCAAACGTTTTGCTACCGGTGCATGTCGTTCGGTTCTATATCGCACGAGGCGCACAGCACACTGGCTATTGCTATGAACCGCATCGGCGGCAAGAGCAACAGCGGTGAAGGTGGCGAAGACGATGTACGTTTTGAAAAGAAATCCAATGGCGACTGGGAGCGTTCCGCTATCAAGCAGGTAGCCTCGGGCCGTTTCGGTGTGACAAGCTATTATCTTACCAATGCCGAAGAGCTGCAGATCAAAATGGCGCAGGGTGCCAAGCCCGGTGAGGGCGGTCAGCTGCCCGGCCATAAGGTTGATGAGTGGATTGGGCGTGTGCGTCACTCTACACCGGGTGTAGGCCTTATATCGCCTCCTCCTCACCACGATATATATTCTATCGAAGATCTGGCTCAGCTTATCTTCGATTTGAAAAATGCCAATCGCCAGGCGCGTATCAACGTGAAGCTTGTATCGCAGGCGGGCGTAGGTACAGTAGCCGCGGGTGTGGCTAAAGCCAAGGCAGATGCCATTCTTGTTTCCGGTGCCGATGGTGGTACAGGTGCATCGCCGCTTAGCTCTATGCGTCACGCCGGTTTACCCTGGGAGCTTGGTCTTGCCGAAGCACACCAGACACTGGTGAAGAACAACCTGAGAAGCCGCGTAACCTTGCAGACCGACGGACAGATCCGTACGGGGCGCGATATTGCCATCGCTGCACTGCTCGGTGCGGAAGAATGGGGCGTAGCTACGGCTGCGCTTGTAATAGAGGGCTGTATCATGATGCGTAAGTGTCACCTCAATACCTGCCCGGTAGGTATCGCTACACAGGACACTGAACTGCGTAAGTTGTTCACCGGCGATCCGGATCACGTGGTAAACTTCTTCCGTTTCCTTGCGCAAGACCTGCGCGAAGTAATGGCGGAGCTTGGTTTCCGCACTGTGAATGAGATGGTAGGTCGTGCAGACATGCTGCGTGTACGCCAGGATATTGATCACTGGAAGGTGAAGAAGCTGGATCTGTCTCCTATACTTCACTTCGAGCCCGTGCGCGAGCACGTGGGTCTGTACAAACAGATCGAGCAGGACTTCGAGCTGGAGAAAGTACTCGACTGGAAGCTTGTAGAAGCTGCCCGTCCTGCACTTGATGATTGCGAGCCAGCACAGGAGAAGTTCATTATACGCAATACTGATCGTTCTACGGGTGCGCTGCTCTCGAACGAAATATCCAAAAAATACAAAGGCAAAGGTTTGCCTGAAGATACTATACGCTTCAACTTCAAAGGATCTGCAGGGCAGAGCTTTGCGGCCTTCGTAGCGCCGGGCGTAACCTTCGAGCTGGAAGGTGAGGCCAACGATTACTTTGGCAAAGGTTTGTCGGGCGGTAAGCTCATCGTATATCCTGATAAGGAGGCGTCGTTCAAACCTGAAGACAATATCATCATCGGAAACGTGGCGTTCTATGGCGCTACATCGGGCGAGGCCTTTATTCGTGGCCAGGCTGGTGAACGCTTCTGCGTGCGTAACTCCGGTGTGAGAGCCGTTGTGGAAGGTGTGGGCGATCACGCTTGTGAATATATGACCGGCGGCCGGGTGATCGTGCTCGGGAAGACCGGTAAGAACTTTGCCGCAGGTATGAGCGGTGGTATAGCTTATGTATTCGACCCTGAGCATGCGCTGGAACGTCTTTGCAACCGCGAGATGGTAGAGCTCGAGGCTATGGAGGACGACGACAAGGAAGAAGTGAAGGCCATGATCGAACGTCATTTTAAATACACCGGCAGCGATCCTGCCGAGTGGATCCTGGAGAACTGGGATGTGGCCGCAGAGCTGTTCGTTAAAGTAATGCCGCAAGACTACAAGGCGGTATTGCAGAAACAAAAAACAGTGAAGGCCACGGTAAAAGCTGCTGCAGAGGTTATCAAATAATCTATTGACAGGGTATTTAAAATGAATCAGAAATCAGGAAACGAATAAAGCTATGGGACAAGTTGATGGATTTATGAAGTTCGATCGTGAGATGCCGAAGTCACGCGATCCGAAGGAAAGATTAAAGGATTACAAGGAAGTATATACAGTTCTCGATAAGGAAAAGGTAAAACAACAGGCGGCGCGTTGTATGGACTGTGGTGTGCCCTTCTGTCACAACGGCTGTCCGTTGGGCAACAATATACCGGACTTCAACGATGCGGTGTATCACGGCAAGTGGGAAGAGGCGATCAAGATATTGAGCAGCACCAATAACTTTCCGGAGTTTACCGGTCGCATCTGTCCGGCTCCGTGTGAGGCGAGCTGTGTGCTCAGCATCAACAATAAGCCGATAACTATCGAGTATATCGAGAAGACCATTGCCGAGCAGGCCTTCGAAAAAGGCTATATCAAAGCCACTCCTCCCAAGGTTCGTACAGACAAGCGCGTAGCCGTAATCGGTTCAGGGCCTTCGGGACTTGCCGCTGCTGCTCAGCTGAACAAGGCAGGCCACTGGGTAACTGTGTTCGAGCGTAGTGACCGGATAGGTGGTCTGTTGCGTTACGGTATACCGGATTTCAAGCTGGAGAAGAGTGTGCTCGATCGTCGTATACGGCTTATGGAGCAGGAAGGTATTACGTTCCGCACGAATGCCCACGTAGGCGTGAATGTAAGCGCGAAGCATTTGCACGACGAGTTCGACGCCGTTGTAGTTTGTGGCGGAGCTTCTGCACCACGTGATCTGCCGATCCCTGGTCGCCAGTTCAAGGGTGTACAGTTTGCAATGGATTTCCTGTCACAGCAGAACAAACGTGTAGCCGGTGACCGGATCTTTACGGGTGAAATATTAGCGACAGATAAAAATGTGCTGGTGATCGGCGGTGGCGACACAGGTTCAGATTGTGTAGGTACCTCTAATCGCCACGGTGCGAAAAGTGTTAACCAGATCGAATTGCTGGCCAAACCGCCGTTGAAACGTAACGAAGACAGCAACCCCTGGCCGCTGTGGCCGATGGTGCTGATGACATCGTCGTCGCACGAGGAAGGCGTAGACCGCAATTGGGCTATTCTTACGAAAGAATTTCTGGGCGATAACAACGGTATGCTCACAGGCCTCAAGGTGGTAGATATCAAGTGGGGCGTTAACGCGCAGGGCAAGATGGGCTTTGAGGAAATTACCGGCACCGAGCGTGTGCTGCCGTGCGAGCTGGCGCTGTTGGCTATCGGTTTTACCGGTGCGGAAAAAGGCGGCCTGGTAGACGAGCTGAAGCTGACTATTGATGAGCGTGGTAATATTAAAACCGATAACTACATGACTTCAGAAGAAGGTGTGTTTGCGGCAGGCGATATACGCCGCGGACAGTCACTGGTGGTGTGGGCCATTTCGGAAGGCCGGGAAGCCGCGCGTGCAGTGGACACCTGGTTAATGGGTTCGTCAAAGCTCGAGGCGAAGGACGAATCGTTCGTTCACATCGGGCAGGAAGCGTAGCGATTGGTGTTACGTCAGCATTAAGAAAATCAAATCTCTCTTATTGGTTAGGTAAAGAGGTCTCTCCGTATCCACTCGGGGGACCTTTTTTTATTGTTTCGGTGTTGGGGTTGTTCGGGTTTTAACAAACCGGAATAACTTTTTAATTTTGCGCACTTAAAAATTTAAGACACCGTGGCGAACAAAATGGTAAATGTCGGGATCGTGCAAATGACCTGCACGGCAAACCCGGACGAGAATCTTAAGAAGGCAATCGAGCGTATCCGCGAGGCAGCAGCCAAGGGAGCGCAGATAATTTGCCTTCAGGAGCTTTTCCGTTCCCTTTACTTCTGCGATGTAGAGGATTACGACAATTTTAAACTGGCGGAACCTATCCCAGGTCCTACTACCGAAACACTTTCGACGGTAGCGAAGGAGCTTGGTGTGGTGATCATCGCCTCGCTGTTCGAAAAACGTACCAGTGGTATATATCATAATACTACCGCCGTGCTCGATGCAGACGGAGCTTACCTGGGTAAATATCGTAAGATGCATATTCCCGACGACCCGGCGTATTACGAGAAGTTCTACTTCACACCCGGTGATCTCGGTTACAAAGTTTTCAAGACCAGGTTTGGAACCATCGGTGTGTTGATCTGCTGGGATCAGTGGTATCCGGAAGGGGCTCGCATTACATCCCTCATGGGGGCGGAGATCCTGTTCTATCCTACAGCGATCGGTTGGGCAACTTCACAAGACGAGGCTACCAACACCGAGCAATACAACGCATGGCAGACCATACAGCGCAGCCACTCTGTAGCTAACGGCGTACCCGTGGTGAGCGTGAACCGTGTAGGCCTTGAGCAGAACGGCGCGATGAATTTCTGGGGCGGTTCATTTATAACGAACGCTTTCGGTGCTATACAATATCTTGCCTCGCACGATAAGGAAGAAGTGCACGTAGAGAAGATCGATCTCGAGCAGGCGGATCGCTACCGTACGCACTGGCCTTTCCTGCGCGACCGTCGTATAGACTCGTACCAGCCCATTACCAAACGTTTTATCGACGAAGATTAACCGACAGATTATACAGGTTCATGACACAAGCATCAGGCGCATCCGCAGGACTTTTTCAATCAAAGACTCCAAAGGAGCTGGGATATTATTTTCCTGCTGAGTTTGCTAAACACTCTGCTACATGGCTTAGCTGGCCTCACAAGGAAGGCTCATGGCCCGGGAAAATAGAAACTATATTCCCTGTGTATGCACAGTTTATCAAGCTGGTTGCTGAAGGGGAAAAGGTAAACATAAACGTGGCCGACGAGGCGATGAAGCAGTTTGCCCTTAAGTATATACAGCAGGCTGGTGCTGATCTGAACAACGTACAGTTCTTCGTTCATCCTACCAACGATGCGTGGTGCCGTGACCACGGCCCCGCATTCGTTATCAATCCTAAGGCCGACATAAAGAAGGTTGTGATCGACTGGGGTTATAACGCCTGGGGTGGAAAATATCCTCCGTTCGATCTTGATGATAATATACCTACCCTTATCGCTCAGCATTACGGGCTGCCCGTGATTTATCCGGGTATCGTTATGGAAGGCGGTTCGGTAGAGTTTAATGGCAAGGGTACTGTACTGACGACGACGTCGTGTTTGCTGAATACCAATCGCAACCCTCATCTGAACCAGGCGCAGATCGAAAAATATCTGCAGACCTATTATGGCGTGGAGAATATCCTCTGGCTTGGCGATGGTATTATCGGTGACGACACGGATGGCCACATAGACGATCTGACACGCTTTGTAAATGAAGATACCGTTGTGACCGTAGTAGAGACCGATAAGAGCGATGAGAACTACGAGCCTCTGCAGGAGAACCTCAAGCTGCTGCACAAGCTTCGCCTCGAGAATGGCAAGCAGATGAATGTTATCGAGCTGCCGATGCCGGCGGCTGTGATTCATGAAGACATGCGGCTACCGGCTTCGTATGCGAACTTCTACATCAGTAATAAATATGTAATAGTGCCTACGTTCCGTGATAAGCAGGATGATCGTGCGCTGGACATTCTTCAGAAAACTTTTCCTGACCGCAAGGTGGTGGGACTTGATTCGTATGATATAATCTGGGGCCTGGGCTCGTTCCACTGCCTGAGCCAGCAGGAACCTGCGGTTTAGAAGGTGTACACCTGCGAGGGTGTTACACAGGCATGCAGCGGTATATCGAACGGATTGAGATCATCGATCCGTTCTACGGGTTCGGTGAATGACAGACCGACGCGTTTGCAGGAGGGCTTGCAGTTAGTCAGGAACTTGTCGTAGAAGCCTTTTCCATAACCCACGCGCTGGCCGTTCCTGTCAAAGGCCAGTAGTGGTACCAATACCATATCTATTTTCTCAGGCTCGGCGGGCACGCCTTGTTTCGGCTCGAGTATGTCCCAGCTGTTCTTCTGCAGCTGGTGTATTCCTTCATAAAAGAAATTCTCCAATAATCTGGTCTCGCTATTTACACGCGGGAGTACCAGGCGTATATGTGGGTATTCGCGGCGTATTCGGTCTATGATCAGCCAGGTGTTGGGCTCACGCTTTTGCTCGATGGGTATGAACGTATGCAGTACTCTGGTGAAGGCTACGTCAATGCCCATAAAGAAATTATCCGCTATCTGCCGCGAGTATTGTAGATACAGGGCTTCAGAGAGGGCCGAACGTTCGGCAAGATGTTTCTTTCGGAGCTCTGCCTTGGTCATAGTTGCTTATACAAACATTATGTAGAACTGGAAGTCGAACGGGTCGAATACATCCATTGCCTTTTGGATGAATTGAGGGTCTTGCTGGTAGAAGTTGAGCATGTTGTCTGTGCGCTCCTGCAGGCTACCCTTTGGGAAAAGGATTTCCTTGAGCTCTTCTATCTGGCGAAGGCGGTCGCTATGTGTGCGCTTCTCTGCACGGAGGAGCTTGCGCTCTATGTGCTCCAGGCTGTTCAGTGCGCGTTTGCCTTCTGCGCCTACGAAGGCTGCCAGGGTGACGTCTATCTGTTCGGCGCGTGTTTTTAGTTGCTCGAACAGATCGCTTACCGTGTTGCGTTCGTTGCCTACGGTAAGATTGCGGTTACTGTGTTTCAGCACCCAGTGATTGAATATATAGTTCTTGTCTTCAAAGAGATCTTTCCATTCCAGGTCCGTCTTTTCGAACTTCTGTAGTATATGTGGTGCCACAGCCATGCCGAAGTTACGCGGCATGAGCATGGGGAAGGGAACATTTACCTTGTCGAACAGGTCTTTCAGTTGCAGCCAGTATATTACTTCCGCGGGGCCACCGGCGTAGGCCAGGTTAGGCAGGATCATTTCCTGGTAGAGCGGGCGGAGGATTACGTTGGGACTGAGCTTTTCGGGCTCTTCGTTGATGACGCGGGTAAGGGCTTCGGGGGTGAACGTTATATCGGTGTCTACTACGGTATACACATCTCCTGTCTTTTCAATGCGGGAGCGGAGGTTGGTGTCGAGGTAGAAAAAGTTTATATCGCGACAATAGATCTGTGTTTTGTAGCCCAACGTTTCGAGGGCCTGCGAGGTCTTGTCTACCACCGGCTTGCCTTCCTGGCGCAGAATGTCCATCTGCATGATAGGTCGGAAGAGCGTTTTCAGATTGCGGTCGTCTCCGTCGAGTATTACAAGGCCGTATTGCGAAAACAGGGTGTTTACGTAGTGGCGTACGGCGGCGCTAAGGGTTTTGTTTTTGGTATAGGCTGTTTTGAAAAGGTCTATGTTACCGGGGATCTCTTGCAGGAGCGGTTTGATACTGGCAGTATCGAAGCGACCTACTGCGCCTTGTTGTGTGGTTTCCCACGTATATTTTTTGCCGTAGAGGCGGAAGTATTTTATCTCGTCGTAGTCGTGGTCTTCGGAGGCCATCCAATATACGGGCACGAAGTTGTGCTGTGGGTATTGTTCCTTGAGCTGCTTACAGGCGTTTATTACGGTTACGATCTTATATATAAAATACAGCGGTCCTGTAAATATGTTCAGCTGGTGGCCGGTGGTTACCGTGAATGTGTTGGGCGATGCCAGCGCTTCGATGTTTGCACGTACGGCATCGGTCGTATCGAGGCCTTTGTATTGCTCGTGCAGCGCGTTTACCAATACGTTGCGGTGCTCCTGCGGGAATGATTTTTCTTTCTGTTGTATCTGTGCCGCGGCGGCATCACGGGTGGGGTATCGGTTATAGAAGGGCTTCAGTGTTTCTTTTTGCTGTATATAGTCGAGGAAGAACGGACTGAAGGCATGGGTATCCGTGAAGGCTACTTTCTTAGTCTGCATGTTAGCGGGCACAGGTTGATGGTAGTGGTGGTGGAATCAGCGCGAGTGTGAGTGTGAGAGCGATGAGTGTGGGAACGGGTGTGGGTGATATACGTGGGTTATCGTTATATATCGAATAACGGCAAGTTAGTATGGGATGGCGGCACGCGTGATGACTTTAACAAATCATTAACACGTGCCGCACTCCTGTGTTAGCCTTCTACTTCGCCGGTAAGATCGAATTCGGAAGCTGCCTTCATTTTTACCTGTACAAAGTCGCCGATGCGCAGATAGTTGTCGGGGCTTTCGATGATCACTTCGTTATCTACTTCGGGAGAATCTGACTCTGTGCGGCCAATATAGTTGCCGCCTTCCTTGCGATCTACGATCACTTTGAAAGTTTTGCCTATTTTCTCCTGGTTTATTTCGAGGGATATACCCTGCTGCAGCTCCATTGCCGTATCGGCCCGCTCTTGTTTTACTTCATCCGGCACATCGTCCTCGAATGAATGGGAGTGTGTGTTCTCTTCGTGCGAGTAATTGAATATGCCGAGGCGTTCGAAACGCGAGCGTTCGATAAAGCCCATCATTTCTTCGAAGTCTGCTTCTGTTTCGCCCGGATGGCCGGCGATCATGGTTGTGCGTATGGCGATACCGGGCACTTTTTCGCGGATGGTGTGGAGCAGCTCTTCGGTTTTCTCGCGGGTAATACCGCGGCGCATCATCTGGAGCATGCGGGTAGAGCCGTGCTGCAACGGGATATCGAGGTATTTGCAGATGTTAGGGCGTTCGGCCATTACGTCGAGCACATCCAGCGGGAACCCGGCAGGGAACGCATAGTGCAGCCGTATCCAGTCGATACCTTCTACCTCTGACAGATTGCGCAGCAGGTCGGCGAGATTACGTTTTTTATAAAGGTCCAGGCCGTAATAGGTCGAGTCCTGTGCAATGATCAGCAATTCCCGGGTGCCGTTTTTAGCGAGGTTCTTTGCTTCGGTTACGAGCTCTTCTATCGGTCGGGATATGTGTTTGCCGCGCATGAGCGGTATGGCGCAGAATGAGCAGGGACGATCGCAGCCCTCCGATATTTTGAGGTATGCGAAGTGGCTGGGATTGGTGAGGATGCGCTCGCCTACGAGCTCGTGCTTGTAGTCGGCCTTGAATACTTTCAAAAGGCGGGAAAGGTCGCGGGTACCGAACCAGGCATCTACTTCGGGAATTTCTTTTTCCAGGTCGTCTTTGTAGCGCTGGGAAAGGCAGCCGGTTACGTAAACCTTGTCCACAACGCCTTCTTCTTTGGCATCTACATAGCGAAGAATGGTGTCGATGGACTCCTGTTTGGCGTTGTCGATAAATCCGCAGGTATTGATGACCACGACGTTCGAATCGTCGTCATTGGCTTCGTGGACTGCTTCGATGCCGTTTCCGCGGAGCTGGGTGAGCAGCACTTCGGAGTCGACCAGGTTCTTGGAGCAGCCCATGGTGACGATATTTACCTTTGTTTTTTTGTTTCCTTTCGTTTTCACGTTCTTATCCTCGTCAATTCGGCTGCAAAAATACGAAAAATAAACGGGCACGAAATTTGGCCTATCGGGCGTTAAATTATCTTTACAGCGCAATTGAAAACCGTGAAAAAGTTATCCTGGTTCATATTTTTGGCAATAATCGCCTTTTCCTGTCTTGATGAACCTGATTGTTTTCAGTTGAACAACGACATTATCGGCTTTTCTTTCAGGGTTCTGGGGAGCTCGAAGGCCGATACCCTGCAACTTACAAGTCTGAACGTCGGTGCGCTGGACGGTATGTACGGAGATACCACCGCTTCAGCATTCTCCATAAACATCAACTACCTGGCCGAAAGCATGGATCTGGTCTTTACAGGTCCAGAGATTGGTACGAGAACGATGCACCTGGATTACAGGGTGCAGACGCAGTTTGTATCGGAAGATTGCGGTACGCGGTTTATACTATCCGGATTGCAGGCTCCCTGGGATCAGACTAACTTCGATTCTGTGCGTGTTGTGAACGGCACGCCGAATACAAATTCGGGAGGAGTCAATATTGCGGTTTACCGGTGCCCCGAACCCAAATTTATAGGCGTTTCTTTCAATCAGTTGTATATGGAGGGAGAAACGATCGTTAAGGCCAACAGGAGAAGCAAGGCGCTCGAAGTAAATCTCAAAAACGTTACGCAGAACGACATCGTGGTTCACAACATAGATACCACTGCTTCGATCTACCTGCCGATCAATAAAAATGACAAGGTCAGTGAATATACGTTCAATTTCTCCGACGACCGGTATGTTACGGGTCCGCAGAAACTGCGGCTGACATACGACACGACCACCGAGGCCAGGTTCGGCAAGGCGTGCCCGGCCAAACGATACTTCACAAAGATGAAAATCGATAATGGGCTCACGACGTTTGACTCCACCAGCTTTGTTACGGTCAAGAACAACAATACCGGTCTGACCGATACGCTTAACAGGGTGCTCGATCCTGCCGAGACTAACGTGCGGATATATCGGTGTCCCGATATGAACATGTTCCAGATAGCATTTAAAAAACCAAATGCGTCCGGTTCAGGAACCATTGAGGACGCCAGAGCAATACAGTCAATAAAAGTAGATTATACAGAGTCTGTGTTTTATGACAGTGTCACGTTGAGCTATGCGCAGATTCCATTGAATCCGAATGCCGACGAGACGGTGATCTATGTTAAATACAGTGAGACCCTTACCGATACCATTACGGTGCGCTATACAAGAAAGTCGGATGTGCTGTTTGATGAATGCGGACTCCAGCAGATGTATAGTGACCTGGTGCTGCCGGCGGGAACCTCGGGCCGTTTCAAGATCGCCAATACGTCAGTAAAATACCCAGCCGTTTCCAACCTTGAGATCTCTAAGTAACATATCGATTCTCCTCCTCATAAGCGCCATCAGTGCGTTCGGGCAGAAGCAGGATTCTGTAAAGAAGAAGCCGCTGGATACATTGGGTATGAAGAAGTTTATCCCTACGGGTATACGCTTCGGTACGGATGCTATTTCGATTGTAAAAAGCTCTTACGACGATTCCTTTAAAGGCTGGGAGGCAAACATGGATGTGGACTTTTACCGCTATTACCTGGCTGTCGATTATGGAAGCTGGGGCCGCACCTGGAATAATGATAATGTGCAGTATAAGAATGACGGCAACTACTGGCGCGCCGGTATAGACGTCAACTTCCTGACCAAAGATCCTGAAAAGAATATGTTCTTCTTCGGCGCCCGTTATGGGCATAGCTCGTTTTCGGAGCACATGCAGATACATGTTGAAGATCCGCAATGGGGAACCAAGGATGAGACTTACGATTACACAGGATCAGCGGCTCACTGGTTTGAGCTTACCACCGGGCTCAAGGTAAAAATGTGGAAGTTCTTCTGGATGGGCTATACGGCCCGCTATAAGTTCGCGCTCAAAACCGATGAGACGAATGAGATGGTTGCCAGCGATGTGCCGGGCTACGGCCGTGCGGATAAACAATCTTACTGGGGATTCAATTATCAACTCTTCTTCCGCATCCCCATCACCAAAGGGAAAGCCCAACAAACCATCGACCCAGCGAAATAGCACGCATAAATTTTAGCGAGCGAATTTGGCACAAGTCACAGACTTGCGATTATATCTTCCTAAACAATGAATCCACAAACTCAGTCTTACTAAACACCTGCAGATCATCCACCTTCTCCCCAACGCCGATATATTTTACAGGTATCTTAAATTCGTCGGAAATTCCGATCACTACGCCGCCTTTGGCTGTTCCGTCAAGCTTGGTTATGGCAAGCGCTGAAACCTCTGTTGCTTTTGTAAACTCGCGGGCCTGGATTACGGCATTCTGGCCGGTGCTGCCGTCGAGCACGAGGAGTACTTCGTGAGGGGCGTCGGGGATAACCTTTTGCATCACGCGTTTTATTTTAGTGAGCTCGGCCATGAGGTTCACTTTGGTATGAAGGCGGCCGGCTGTATCGACAATCACGATGTCGGCCTGGCGATCGACTCCTTCTTTTACCGCATCGAATGCGACTGCGGAAGGATCGGTGTTCATGCCGCGGGATACTACAGGCACGCCCACGCGTTCACCCCATAGTTTGAGTTGATCTACGGCGGCTGCGCGAAATGTGTCGGCAGCACCGAGTACTACATTCTTTCCTTTCTTTTTGAATTGCGCAGACAGCTTGCCGATGGTGGTGGTTTTACCTACTCCATTTACACCAACGACCATGATTACGTATGGCTTTTTGCCGGCAGGTATCTCAAAGTCGGCGGAGTCTGCTGTATTGGTTTCGGAGAGGAGAGCGGCAATTTCTTCTTTGAGGATACGATCGAGCTCGGTTGTTCCCATGTACTTATCGCGGGCTACACGTTGCTGGATCCGTTCGATAATGCGGAGGGTGGTTTCCACGCCTACATCGGAGGAGACGAGTATTTCTTCGAGGTTATCGAGTACTTCGTCGTCGATGGTAGACTTTCCGACGATAGCTTTGCCCAGCTTGGAGAAGAAGTTATCTTTTGACTTCTCCAGGCCTTTATCGAGAGAATCTTTCTTCTCTTTTGAGAAGAGCCCGAATAGTGCCATAGGTTTTCTTGTTTTTGTGTCCTGGTAATGGAGCTAACAGCGCCAGGAGTTTGTAAAGAAAACAAAAAAAGTCCCTTTAGGGGGACTTTTTTTGTTGATTATTGCGGTCTGCTTACTTCTTGGCGAGAGTTTCCTTCACCAGGTCAGCAGCAACGATTTCTTCCTTAAAGGTATAAGCGCCTGTTTTTTCAGATTTTACAGCACGGATTACCTTTGCGTAGCTTTTTCCGTCAGTTTTCTTAAGGGTCGCAACTACTTTCTTTGCCATGTCTTATGTCGTTAAAGTTTGAAACGATATGTTTTGTTGTCTATGCCTGGGAATCAATTCATGTGGGCTCCTAACAAAAGCTGTTTCCCGGCAGCGAACAATTTACTTAATTTCTTTGTGAACCGTTACCTTTTTCAGGATCGAGTTATATTTTTTCAGCTCCAAGCGCTCTGTAGTGTTCTTACGGTTCTTGGTAGTGATGTAGCGGCTCATGCCCGGCTGACCGGTTGTCTTGTGCTCGGTACATTCAAGGATTACCTGAATTCTATTACCTTTCTTTGCCATGTCTTGATTCCTTTATGTTGTTAAACAGGATATTTCTACTATAAAACCAGGTTGCCGTTAGCTCTAGCTTCTTTCAGAACAGCGGTAATACCATTTTTGTTAATGGTCTTGATAGCTTTCGCAGACACTTTCAGTGTGATCCATGCGTCTTCTTCAGGAACGTAGAAGCGCTTCTTTTGAAGATTCGGATAGAATCTTCTTTTGGTCTTATTGTTCGCGTGGGAAACGTTGTTTCCTACCTGAGGTCTTTTACCTGTAATTTGACAAACTCGTGCCATATCTTCAATATTTAACCGCTTTTTTAAAGGGACTGCAAATATCGTTAAAAGCCAGCGAATTATCCAAAGCGATCTCCAAAAATATCCTTATTTACCTACTAAAAAAGCCTGGAAATCAACGTTAATGGCTCCAAAACGCTAAAATCGGGCGCTATAAGGTCTGCTTCAAATAGCTCGTCGGGGGTGTGCGTGGTGGTTATGCCCACAACTTTACAGCCCGCGGCTTTTCCGGAAGCGACTCCCGCCAGCGAATCCTCAAACACAACACAGTATTTAGGCTCGATGTTCAACGCCGCCGCTGCTTTCAGGTAGATTTCGGGGTCGGGCTTGCCTTTTTTTACAAAAGACTCGTCCAGGATGGTGGTGAAGTATTTGGCCGTATGCGTTTTTTCTAACGTAAAATCCACGTTCGACCGGGGCGCCGATGTGCCGATGGCTCGTGGAATGCCGGCGGCGTCCATCTTCACAAGGAAATCGACCAGGCCTTTCAGAGGCTCGATGTCGTCTTTATACATCTCACGAAAGAGCGCTTCCTTTTCCTCGCCGTATTGCGCTACGAGCTCGGAGCTGATGTTTCCGAATACGTTCGGGATCCAGTCTTTATTGGTGCGGCCGTAGATCTTTTCGCGCAGCTGGTCGTCCGTAAGGTCGTAACCGTGCTGCTGGCAGAACTGGCGAAGGGATATTTTATGGAAAGGATTGCTGTCAATTATGACGCCATCCATATCGAATAAGAATGCGTGAGTCATATCAGGACGCAAAACTATACGTTTCACAGCGATTTTCCACCCCGGCCGCTGTTCGTCCCGGTCAGCCTCTTTTTCTAGTAAATCACGACGCGCTTGGCAAACGTTTGATCCCGGAGCGTAAAACGGAGGATGTATACGCCCGCTGCCAGGTTCGGTACTTTCAGTTTGGTCGGCTCGGTTCTGCTGGCTGTTATGGTAATAGGATCGCTTACGGCCCTGCCGGTTACGGCAAAGAATTGTACAGTCCCGGTTCCGTCGATTTCAATATTGATATCATCATTTTTGGCGATGGGGTTGGGATAGACTTCTATTGTGGGAGCGGCAAACGATATGGCATCGCTGTGTTTCAAAACAGCAAGTCCTCCGAGTGTATTGCCTACGATTATGGCGGGCTTGTTTGCATTGAAAAGATTTACAACGGTTGGCCAGATGCGTCCTCCGAGGTTGCGGACCTCGTATGCCTCGGACTGGTCGGAGGTTCCAAGTAAGGGGTTATAGATAATATCCGATTGTTCATTGTCAGAGCTGTTGACTTCGCGAAAGCTGCTGATGATACGGATCTGCCCGGTCTGGTCGCCCAAGATGAGGTCAAGCGTGCCGTTGGCGTCCAGATCGCCCGTTGCAGCAGTCAGGTTCTGGCGTGTTACGCTGGGGCCGATGCCGAGGTAGCTTTTGTTGACTGAGCTGAAGCTGGGGTTGGCAACGGGGCCGTTGTTCTTCCAGTATTCCAGTGAGCCGTCGCTGCGGCCGGCGAGGATATCCAGCAGGCCGTCGCCGCTGATGTCTACCAGGTGAAGGTTTTCGGGTGAGGCAAGGTTGAAATTTAGCTGCTGAACATCCTGTCCTGAAAAGTCGAGGCTGGTGCTGGCCTTGTTGGCCATATAATATAAATGTGTGGTAGCGTCCTGTACGCTGGTGGCCGTGAACACGAGGTCCTGTTTACCGTCGTTGTTGAGGTCGATGATCTTAATTCTGAGGTTATAATAGGTGGAGAGCGAGAAGCCCAGGTAATCATCGTCGGCCAGTTCGAAGGCGGGGTGAGAGCGGGTGCCGGTGTTTTCGAACAGGCGTATCCGTGAGCTTACACGGTCGGAAGTGAAATGGCTTACGAGCATGTCTTGGTCGCCGTCGTTGTCTACATCGAAGAATGCGGGAACCGCGTTTTCCCCTACGTCTATCATGTGCTCCTGCAGGAAGTCCGTTTGCTTCAGGCTGAATACAGGCGCGGCGTTTGTGCCGGTGTTTTTATAGAACCAGTTCGAATGCTCGAAGTCTGAATTGAAGTAGTTGTCGAGGTACACATTGGGTGTTGTCAGCAGATCTTTGACGCCGTCGAAGTCTACATCCTCATAATAAGCGGCTGGATAGATGACAAGGCTTACTGGCCTGGTGCCGGGAAAGAGCGACGACGAGCTTACCACGGCATCGAACAATGTAGCGTCGTTGGCCAGTAGCGACATGGTGGTGCAGGTGGCTTCGGAGAGCATGATGTCGATCTGTCCATCGCCGGTAGCATCGATTGCGAGCAGGCTTTTGCCCCCGGCGTGCTCGGTGCGTGTGGGGCAGGGCTGGTTATTAAACGCGAAGTTGCCGCACGTACACTCTGTAATTCCACCCCAGGTCCGGGTCACGCGCTGGAACTTGAGCGTGTCGCATTTGGTGGTGATATTTTCATGAAACTCGATCGTGCCATTGCCGACGAACTGAACGGTGAAGATATCAAGGTCGCCATCACCGTCTGCATCGACAATGGCGGGAAGGTCGTCGAACTGGAGCTGTAAGTTGATCAGGTTTGTGAAGCCTTTGGTGAGAAGAACCTTACTGGGGGTGTTTCCATCGCCGCTGTAAAACAGGTATTGTTCCCATTGAGGCCCTAGCGAATCGGGTTGGGTGACGTTGGTATATACTTTCATACCCAGGATGTCGCCGGTGAAGATATCTTTCTTGCCATCGCAGTTATAGTCGCGCATCAGCAGCCAGTTGGTGATGCCGTCGGGGAAGGAGTTTTCGTACTGGGGTGCGTATTGATACTGACCGTCGATATTGAGGAAGGTGATCACTTTGTTGGCCATCCGGTCGAAGACGACGATGTCTTCCTTATTGTCCAGGTTTACATCGAGCGTGCTGTACTGGGCAGCGTTTAGGCCGCCGGCCCAGGGCATGGAGAGGGGTTTGTTGTCCTTCTGTACCGGAATGGAGTCGTATAGAAAATAACTAAACTGCGCCCGTGCGGGCGATAGTATTATAAGGAGTGCTGATACCAGCAGGTACAGACGGTTAGGCATCGGATAATTTTTTCGTTGACGAAATAACGCAGACAAGTAAGGCGCTGTTATCTTTCCTGCAAGATAAATCACCTTTACCGGAAATCCGGTAAGGTCTGCGGTTCCGGGAGCTTTCGGGACAAAACTTTTGCTTTATTTTACAGCATGGATATCAACGCGCTTTACTTACGCTATCGTGAATCGGGCAAAGTGTCTACCGATACACGACAAATCACACCCGGCTCGGTATTTTTTGCCCTGAAAGGGGACCGTTTCAATGCCAACGCGTTTGCTGCCGAGGCGCTCAGTAAAGGCGCAAGCTATGCCGTAATAGACGAAGCAGCCTATGCTACCGACGACCGCTGTATTCTTGTAGACGATGTGTTGGAAGCTTTGCAGAAGCTGGCGCGCTACCACCGTGATCACCTGACGATACCGGTAATAGGCCTTACCGGCTCTAACGGCAAAACCACCAGCAAGGAGCTGGTGAATGCCGTGTTGAGCCGTAAGTACAAGACCTTTGCTACAAAGGGCAACCTCAATAATCATATCGGCGTGCCTCTCACGCTGCTGGCGATCGATTCTTCGTATGAGATGGCCGTTGTAGAGATGGGTGCGAACCACCTGGGCGAGATCGCGTTACTTTCGTCCATAGCTAATCCTACACACGGTTTTATCACCAACATCGGCCGCGCGCATATTGGAATGTTCGGCGGTGTAGAAAATATAATACGGGCCAAGTCAGAATTGTATCAGCATCTGATCACAACCGGCGGCACCGTATTTATAAACTCGCAAAATCCGATTCTGGCCAACATGGCAAAACGTTTTAATGATCCGATATTCTATCCTGCTCCCGGAGATTTTTATCATTGTACACTCGACAACGCCGATCCGTATGTGATAGTGAAGGCCGAGAACGGCGAGCTTGTAAAGACCAACCTTATTGGCGGCTATAACTTCGAGAACATCGCGGCGGCACTGTGTATTGGCAAGTTCTTCGAGGTTCCGGCCATCGAGGCTAACGAAGCTATTGCCGCATATACGCCTGGTAACATGCGTTCGCAGGTAGTAAAGAAGGGCACGAACACAATAATCCTCGATGCCTATAACGCAAACCCCAGCTCGATGGAAGCCGCGGTAGAGAATCTCTCAGCAATGGAAGCCAAAGATAAAGTGTTGATTCTCGGTGATATGTTCGAGCTCGGCGATGACGCCGAAAAAGAACATCGTCAACTCGGCGAGCTTATCCGCTCCAAAAACTTCAAGGCTGTTTACCTCTGTGGCGAGCTTATGTCGGCTGCCGCGGCCGTCGTGCCAAATGCTAAACACTTTACAAAAAAAGACGTGCTGATCGAGGCGTTGAAGCAGTCTCCGATTACCGATTCCACCATCCTTATAAAAGCCTCCCGTGGCATCGGCCTTGAAACAGTCGTCGATGTGCTTTGATAGTAACCCTCACACGCATTAATCCCGGTCATCCCAACATCCCCAAAATCCCAGTCATGAATTTTCCCCTTATTCTTAAATTTCTAAAAGACATAAAGAAGAATAACGACCGTGAATGGTTTGATAAGAACAAGCCTCGCTATGTAGAGGCGAAAGAGCAGTTTGAGACATTCGTTGCTACTTTGCTTGAAGATATAATTACCTTTGATGATTCACTGGCAAGTCTCGAGCCTAAGAAACTCGTATTCCGTATTTATCGTGACGTTCGCTTCAGCAAAGATAAACGCCCTTATAAGACCAATTTTGGTGCTGGTTTTTCTGCTGTAGGTAAGGGACTGGGCAAGCCCGGCTATTACTTGCAGATAGAGCCTGGTAATAGCTTTGTGGCTGTAGGCCTCTTCCAACCAGAGCCTGAAATTCTCGCACAGGTTCGCCAGGAGATAGATTATAATGGCGACAAGCTGAAGAAGATCATAAACGAAAAAAAATTCAAGGCCAACTTCGATAAGTTCTGGGACGAAGACGCGCTGAAGGGCGCGCCGAAGGGATATGCTAAAGACCATCCTTATGTAGACTGGCTGCGGCTAAAGAGTTTTATTGTTACACGAAACTTTACAGATGCGGAGGTCACAGATCCAAAGTTTATGAAGCTTCTCTCGGTCGCTATGC
>Ga0247762_1000211_pt1 | contig 22441 bp, 21 predicted proteins | sample UWRJL081202R4_FD_181016 | JGI IMG/M metagenome (GOLD analysis project Ga0247762, IMG submission 181016) | Plant litter microbial communities from Arlington Agricultural Research Station in Wisconsin, United States - UWRJ-L081-202R-4 | ecosystem: Environmental > Terrestrial > Plant litter >...
CGAAGGAAAACTCGGCGATCTGCGATTCCGGATTTTCGATACCGCCGGTTTTGAAGAAGCGGGCGCGGAATCGCTCGCCGGCCGCATGCGCGCGCAGACTGAAAGCGCCATCGCGGATGCCGATGCAATCCTGTTTCTGGTCGATGCGCGCGCGGGCCTGCTGCCGGACGACAAGGTATTCGCGCAGATCGTCAGAAAATCGGGAAAGCGCGCGATCGTCGTTGCCAACAAGAGCGAAGGCAAAGCAGGCGTGTCCGGAGCGCTCGAGGCTTATGCGCTCGGTCTCGGCGAGCCCGTCAGCATTTCGGCCGAACACGGCGAGGGCTTGAGCGAACTTTACGACGCCTTGCGCGAGGTGTTGCCGAGGGAAGAAGAGCCTGAGGAAGACGAATTCGCAGAAGAGAGCGTTGAAACCGAGCAAGCCGACAAGCCCACCGACACCATTCGCGTTGCCGTCGTCGGCCGCCCGAATGCGGGCAAGTCCACGCTCATTAACAAACTGATCGGCGAAGATCGTCTCGTGACCGGGCCCGAGCCCGGAATTACGCGCGACTCCATCGAGGTGCCGTTCGAATATTTCGGGCACAAGTTCGAAATTCTCGACACCGCGGGCATGCGCAAGCGCGCCAAGGTGCAGGAGAAGCTCGAAAAACTTTCGGTCGGCGACTCCTTGCGCTCGATCCGCTTTGCCGATGTGGTCGTGCTGCTTCTCGACGCGACCAAGCCTTTCGAAGAGCAGGATCTGCGCATCGCCGATCTCGTGGTGCGCGAAGGCCGCGCGCTCGTGATCGGCATGAACAAGCGCGACCTCGCGGCACCCGCCATGACCATGGGCAAGACCTTGCGCGAAGAAGCCGATCACTGGTTGCCGCAGGCCAAAGGCATGCCGATCATCGCGATGTCGGGCATGCATGGTGACGGCCTCGACAAGTTGATGAAGGCGGTGATCGAGACCTATCGCGTCTGGAACAAGCGCGTATCTACGGCTGTCATTAATCGCTTTCTGGAGCGCGCACTTGCGCAGAATCCGCCGCCTGCGGTTTCCGGTGCGCGCATCAAGCTGCGCTACATGACGCAGGCGAAAGCCCGTCCGCCGACTTTTATCCTGTTCGGTACCCGTACAGACGCGCTGCCTGAATCCTATATGCGCTATCTGATCCACGGCGTGCGCGAGGCATTCGAAATGCCCGGCGTGCCGATCCGCTTCGCGTTCCGCGAACCGGAAAATCCTTTCAAGAAGAAAATGCAGAAGAAGGACGCGCGCGGCAAGCGCAAGAAGATAAACCGGAAGTAATCAGACCGGCGGCTGATAGCTCAGCCACTTCTTCGTCGGATAATTATAAAGCTTGCCGTTCTCGCCAACCGCAGGCAGGCACAATTCGACGATCGCTTCCGCAACCGTTTCCGGCACTTCAAGCGACATCGGATCTTCGCCGGGCATCGCTTTCGCGCGCATGCGCGTGCGGATCGGACCGGGATTGAAGAGGTTCACCTTGATGTTCGTGGTCGAAACTTCAGCCGCGTAAGTGCGGACCAGCATGTCGAGTGCGGCTTTGGAGACGGCGTATGGCCCCCAGTATGCGGTCGCCTTGTTTGCGGCACCCGAGGTGACGAATACGGCGCGCGCGGCGTCGGCGGCGCGCAGCAGCATGTCGAGCGAGCGGATCAGGCGATAGTTCGCCGTCACGTTCACCGCGATCACTTCGTCCCAGGCCTTCTGATCGACATGCGGCAGCGGCGAAAGCACGCCGAGCTGCCCGGCATTGCCGACGAGAATGTCGAGCTTCTTGAAGCGCTCGAACAGCGCCTGACCCATGCGGTCGAGGTCGTCGAATTTCCGGATGTCCGCCGGAACGAGCGTGGCCGAGCCGCCAAGCTTCTTGATTTCGTCGTCGAGTTCCTCGAGGCCGCCGGTGGTGCGTGCAAGCGCAATCACATGCGCGCCTTTGGCGGCCAGCGACTTTGCGACCGCGGCACCGATGCCGCGCGACGCGCCCGTGACGAGCGCGATCTTGCCTTCGAGAACCTTGGACATTCTACCTACTCGTCATGGCCGGGCTTGACCCGGCCATCCACGTCTTTGTGCGGAAAGGGTTTTACAGGCGTGGATGCTCCACGCAACTCGGGTTTACCCGAGTTGCGCGAGTTTATTTGCCCAAGTCGGATATATCCGACTTGGGTGACAAGGCCGGGCATGACGACAAATCGTCAGCTTGCCTCTGCGAGCAACGACAATTGCCGCGGCGCGATTTCGCCGGTCTTGTCGGTGAGCGGCGTCGGGTATTCGCCCGTGAAGCAGTGATCGGTGTATTGCGGGCGCTCGGGATTGCGCTTTTCGTGGCCCATCGCGCGATACAGGCCATCGACCGACAGAAAAGCGAGGCTGTCCGCACCGATATATTTGCGCATGCCTTCGAGATCGTATTGCGCTGCGAGCAGCTTGTCCTTGTCCGGCGTGTCGATGCCGTAGAAATCGGGATGCGTGATCGGCGGGCTTGCGATCCGGAAGTGAACTTCCTTGGCGCCCGCTTCGCGCATCATGCGCACGATCTTCACCGAGGTCGTGCCGCGCACGAGCGAGTCGTCGATCAGCACGATACGCTTTCCGGCAATCGCCGCGCGGTTCGCCGAATGCTTCATGCGCACGCCGAGTTCGCGGATCTGCTGCGTCGGCTCAATGAAGGTACGGCCGACATAATGGTTGCGGATGATGCCGAGCTCATAGGGAATGTTGGACGCCTGCGCGAAGCCGATCGCAGCCGGCACGCCCGAATCCGGTACCGGCACCACGACGTCGGCTTTCGCCGGCGCTTCGCGCGCAAGCTCGGTGCCGAGGTTACGGCGCACCTGATAGACGCTTTTGCCGCCGACCACGGAGTCGGGCCGCGCGAAATAGATGTATTCGAAGATGCAGGGGCGCGGCTGCATGACCGGGAAGGGCTTGTGGGACTCGATGCCGTTCTCGCTCGCGATGATGACTTCACCGTTCTCAACGTCACGAATGAATTTCGCGCCGATGATGTCGAGTGCGCAGGTCTCGGAGGTCAGGATCGTCGCGCCATTTAGTTCGCCGAGTACGAGCGGCCGGATGCCGAGCGGATCGCGCGCGCCGACGAGTTTTTTGTTGGTGAGGCCGACGAAGCTGTAGGCACCTTCGATTTCGCGGATCGCATCGACAAAGCGCTCGACGAAACGGGCGCGCTTGGAGCGGGCGAGGAGATGCAGGATCACTTCGGTGTCGGAGGTCGACTGCATGATCGCGCCGTCCTTGACCAGCTGGCGGCGGAGCGAAAGCGCGTTCGTGAGATTGCCATTGTGGGCGACCGCGAAGCCGCCGCCGTCGAGTTCGGCGAAGAGCGGCTGCACGTTGCGAAGAATGGTTTCGCCGGTCGTGGAATAGCGCACATGGCCGACGGCGATGTTGCCGGGCAGGCGCTCAATGACGTGGCGTTTGGAGAAGGTATCGCCGACAAGACCCAGGCGGCGTTCGGAGTGGAAGCGCTTGCCGTCATAAACAACGATGCCGGCTGCTTCCTGCCCGCGATGCTGGAGCGCGTGAAGCCCGAGCGCGGTGAGGGCCGCGGCGTCGGGATGTCCGAACACTCCGAATACGCCGCACTCTTCGCGCGGAGTTTCACTCAGCCTTTGATCGTCGTGTTCCAAGTCTTGGGCCGTTTCGTTCGCCACGCTCATCAATAAGCCCCTTACCTGTAGCGCGTCATTGTGAGGACGCGCGGGTGCTTTCGATCAATTGGTTCACGCCGGCGCGGTCGTTGCGCTTGTATGCCGGCTCGTTCGAGTTCGCTGCCAAGGGATTCGGATTTGTCCCTCTGTCGGTCCGCGGTGGCGTCGGCGCGGGATTCGTATCGGGGGCGGGTGTCTGATCGCCGTCCCTCGGCTTTCTTAAGCGCTGCAAGATGGCGTTTTCAGGATCGTCCGGCAGTATCGATTTCAGCCAGTCGCCGGTGCTTTGCAGGATCGGCCGCGAGCGCGCGTTCTTGACCCAATCCGGTTCCGTCTTTGCGGGCACGAGCCACGTGAAAAAAAGGAACGCGACCACCATGATGATGAGGCCGCGGGCGAGCCCGAACAGGAAGCCGAGCGTGCGGTCGAGCGCACCGATGCGGCTATCCAGCACGAGATCGGAAATCTTTACCGTGAAGAGCGAGACGATCAGCAGCGTGAGCAGGAAAAGGCCGCCGACCGCGATGCCGGTGGCGAGCAGATCGTGCTGCACGTACTGCTTCACGAAAGGAAGCACGCGCGAATAGCCGTAGAGCGTGACGATGGCGGCGATCACCCAGGAGGCGATCGACAGAACTTCGCGCATGAAGCCGCGCACCATCGCGAGCACGCCCGAAACCAGCATGACCGCGAGCAACCCGAAGTCTAAAGGGGTGGGGGTCATGAAAAACGCTGCTCCGCCTTGAATTTGAAGCCGATTCGGGCGCCGGGGGCCTTCGCGGCAATGCATATAGCCCCTCGACCCGCTCCCGTCACCGGGTGCGGCAATCCATGCACCTTCTTATCAGAGCATGGTGACTGGAAAGTTTGGGCTATCGCCGCAGCCTTAGGCGGAAGGGCCGGGTCAAGGCCGCAATCAGGTCGGTAATCACGCTCAGGAAGAGTGCTGCGATCCCCATCATGACGACGGGCTGGGTCAGCAGCCGAAGCCCGGTCCAGTCCTTCGGCCAGAACAGGCGCATATATTCGACCGCGAGTTCCCGCGAGCGGGCACCGGTGAACCACGGCGGCAGGTCGCGGATGCGGATGAAAAGATCGATCAGCACGACCGCGATTGCAAAGATCAAGACACCGCGCGCGATACCGAACAGAAGCCCGAGGATACGGCTCGGCGTCGTGATCCACGGCGCCATGCCGAAATGCGATACCCACGCCGCGATCAGGAACGTGACGATCGTCGCGCCGATAAAGACGTAGGACGCCATGTAGCGGAACGACGGCCGCACCCATTGCGTGATGCCGACATTCGCGGCGTAGGCATAAACGATGGCAAGCGCAACTGCGAAGCAAAGCAGCCCGATCGCTTCGCGCAGCAGACCGCGCGCCCAGCCGAGGATTGCCGAGAGCAGCACGGTGGCGACGAAAATTCCGTCGAGAAGCGAAAGGCTCATGTCGTTGCTAGCCCGCGTCGCGGTTCGGGATGCGGCGGATCTTCTGTGCCGCCGCACCGATGTCGGCAACGAGCGCATCGAGTCCGCCGACCGTGCGAATGCTCAAGCCTTCGGAGGAGTCGCCTTTGCCCGCTTCCGGGATAACAGCGCGCGCGAAGCCGAGCTTCGCCGCTTCCTTCATACGCGCGGTCGCCTGCGGCACGGCGCGTACAGCACCCGTGAGCGAGGCTTCGCCGAAATAAACGCAGTCGGCGGGCAGGGGCACGTTGTAGAGCGAAGAGATGAGTGCCGCGGCAATCGCGAGATCGGCGGCAGGCTCCGAGATGCGAAGACCGCCAGCGATGTTGAGATAGACATCCTGCTGCCCGAGGCGCACGCCGCAGCGCGCTTCGAGTACCGCGAGGATCATCGAGAGGCGGCTTTGATCGGCGCCGACAACCGCGCGGCGCGGCGTGCCGAGCGCGGTGGGTGCGACGAGCGCCTGGATTTCCACGAGCAGGGGACGTGTGCCCTCTAAGCCCGCGAAGACGGCGGTGCCGGGAGAAGACGTATCGCGGTCGGAGAGAAAAAGCGCGGAAGGATTTTCGACTTCCTTCAAGCCGCCGCCGGTCATTTCGAACACGCCGATTTCGTCGGTCGGGCCGAAACGGTTTTTCATCGCGCGCAGGATTCTGAATTGATGCGCGCCGTCGCCTTCGAAGGAAAGCACGGCATCGACCATATGCTCGACGACGCGCGGCCCCGCGATCTGGCCATCCTTCGTGACGTGACCGACGAGCACGATCGCGGTGCCGGATTTTTTCGCGAAGCGAAGCAACTGCTGCGCCGAGCCGCGCACCTGCGTTACGGTTCCCGGCGCGCTTTCGACGGTCTCGGTCCACATGGTTTGAATGGAATCGATGATGGCAAGTGCCGGCGGCGTGCCTTCGGAAAGTGTCGCCACGATATCTTCGACATTGGTTTCGGCGGCGAGCTGCACGGATGCGTCGGTGAGACCGAGACGCTGCGCGCGCATGCGGACCTGATCGACGGCTTCTTCGCCGGATACATAGACAACGCGCTTGCCTTTGCGGGCGAGCGCCGCAACTGCCTCGATCAGCAAGGTCGATTTACCGATGCCGGGATCGCCGCCGAGCAGGATTGCAGAGCCACGCACGAAGCCGCCGCCGGTAACACGGTCGAGTTCTTTGATGCCGGAGGCGATGCGTGGCGCGTCTTCGGATTTCCCGGACAGCGGCTCGAGCGCAATTAGCCGGCCTTTGCGCGAGGTGCGTTGTGTCGCGGGTACGGACGCCTGCGCTGCCGTTTCCTCGACGATGGAATTCCATTCGCCGCAAGCCTCGCACTTGCCCTGCCAGCGCGGAGTTACCGCGCCGCAGTTCTGGCAGACGAAGTTTGAACGGGCTTTGGCCATGAAGAATCGGATTCGAGTGATTTCGAAGACGGTACCACAAAACTCGTCATGGCCGGGCTTGACCCGGCCATCCACGTCTTTCTGTGTCGACACTTCAGAAGGCGTGGATGCCCGGCACAAGGCCGGGCATGACGGGCGAGCCGTCAGTCCTTCTTCGTCGGCAGCAGATTGCCCGCAAGATCGGAAAGCGTCGGGCGCGGCAGCGCTGCGAAGGGGAGCGGCCGCGTGACTTCGATGGCCGCAATGCCGAGGCGCGCGGTGAGCAGGCCGTTCAAGATGCCTTCGCCCAGCCGCGCGGAAAGCTTCGCGGCAATGCCGTGACCCAGCAACTGCTGCACGATGGAATCTCCGACCGCCATGCCACCCGTGAGCGCGAGATGCGAAATCACGTGGCGCATGAGGCGGAACATGCCGAGCACGCCGGGGCGCCCGCCATAGAGCGTCGCGAGTTTGCGGATAAGAAAGAGCGTGTTGAACAAGACGAACAGCATATCGACCGCCGCGCGCGGCGAGATCGCGGTCACGAGCGAAACGCGCTTTGCCGCGGAGCTGACGAGCTTGCGCGCTTCCGCATCGAGCGGCGAGAGCAGTTCGCGCTCCGCAAGCCGCACATAGTCCGCTCCGTCGATGATATCGCGGGAATAATTCTCCATCGCCGCGCGGCCTTTTGCGAGCCGGGGCATAGAACGCGCGAACGAGAGCAAATCGCCGACAACCGCCTTGCCTTCTTCGCGGTCGTCGGAAGCAAGCACTTCGACGGCGCGCTTCTGCAGGCGCTCGATCTTTTCCAGCCGGAAGATCGCGAACAACTCGCGCGTCGCGATGACGAGCAGCGCGAACGAAGCAAGTGCAGTAAGCGCGAGCGCAACCCAGCCGAGCCACGGCGCATAAGAGAAGAGCGACTGCACGAGATTGGCTACGGCAAGACCGAGCGCCAAGGACACGAGGCCGCCCGCTGCCGACCAGAACAGCTTCGACCAGAAGCGGCTCGGCTTCTGCACGGGCTCGATCACCGCAGGGAGGTTCGCGGCTTCCGCTGCTTCCAGTTCGCGCAATTCCGCGCGCGTGAGCAGCGGCTCTTCTGCCGAGGCGACGATCACGCGCGGGTCGTCAGGACGGAAGGATTCAGGCTTCGTCATGCGAGACGGTCTCCGGTCAGGAACTGCAACGCGCGGTCGAGGCGAATGTGAGGCAGGGCAGGCTCGGCGCCCGCAGTCGCATCCAGAAGCGGCGGACGGAATTTCAAAAAGCGGAAGTCGGTTTCATCATGCGAACCTGCGGCGAGCCCCTTAAACTTCCATGCGCTGTTTTCGCCTTCGACTAGCTCCGGCAGGGCACCCGGGAAAATCGCCGTCTCTTTATCTCCATCGAAGACTTCTTCGCCGATGCGCTCGCCGGAAAGTGGTGTGCCGACAATGGCCGGAAGTTTTTCGCTGCCACGTGTGACCACCGCTTCGCGGGTCGCGCGGATCGCAGCCATCGCAATCGCATCGGTCTTGGCACCCGCCAGCTCGGAACGCTCTACCGCGCGCGTGACCATGCGCGAGAGGATGTTCTCCAGACGGTCGTGCTGCAGATGATGCAGGTGGTCGGCTTTCGTTGCGGCAAACAGGATCTTGTCGGCGCGCGGTTTGAAGATCGAGGAGAGGATGGTGCGGCGGCCGGTGTTGAAGCAGGATGTGATCGCAGTCAGCGTCGCTTCCAGATCGGAAAGCGCTTCGGGGCCCGCATTGATTGCGGAGAGCACGTCCGCAAGTACGATCTGACGGTCGAGCCGCGCGAAATGTTCGCGGAAGAACGGCCGCACCACCGCTGCGCGATAGGCTTCGTAACGCGCGGCCATCATCGCCCAAAGCGAGCCGGAAGGCGCTTCCTCGCCGCGCGGCGTTTCCAGCGGCGCGAAGGTGACGGCAGGCGAGCCGGCAAGATCGCCCGGCATCAGAAAGCGTCCCGGCGGCAAGAGGTTCATCGCGAAGCGCTCGTCGCGGCAGGCCACCAGATATTGCGTGAAAATCTTTGCGGCGTTGATGGCAAACTGCTCGTTCGCGGCCGCTTTCGGCGAGAGCGACTTCAGGTGAATGTGCCACTGGTTTGCGAGCACGGCGCGAGGGCCGCTCCGCGAAAGCGCAATCGCCTCCGCCGACCATTCTTCGTAGGTCTTATCGAGCAACAGAAGATCGAGCAGCCACTCGCCGGGATAGTCGACGATGTCGAGCGTCAGCGTTTTCTCCGCACCGCGTTTAGTCTGGTAGTCGATCTCGATCCGGATTTCGCTGATTGCGCGTGTCGATTCCGGCCAGCGCCGCAACTCGACCAAATCGCGCAGATGTTTCTCGTAGTCGAAGCGCGGCACGGAAACGTCGGGCTGCGGAACAAGGCGCACGCGCGCGATGCGTCCGCTCGTCAGCGCCTCGAACACAGGCAACCGCGTGCCGTGCAGGAGCGCGTGAATAAGCGCGGTGATGAAAATGGTCTTGCCCGAGCGCGACAGCCCGGTGACGCCGAGCCGCAGCGTCGGGCGCAACAGGTTGCTCCCGTAATCCGCGATGGCGCGGCCGGTAAGGCGGGCTTCTTCAAGAAAGTCGTTGATGGCCATGAGGCTTTCGCGGGTTCCGTCCCGCAATATGGGATGATTTGCGGCGGATGCGAGTCTTCCTTCGTTGTGCGGCTATCGGGGCAGGGGATATAAAGGGCTTATGCGGATCAAAGTTCTCGGCGGCGGTTGGTACGGCTGCGGTCTCGCCGAACACCTTCTGGCGAACGGCCATTCGGTCACGCTGCACGAGAAGGCGGATCACCTGTTTGCGGGCGCGTCCGGCGCAAATCCCGCGCGGCTGCATCAGGGATTTCATTACCCGCGCTCGTCGGCGACCCGCGCCTTCTGCCAGACCTACGCGCCGAAGTTCGAGCAGAAATACGGCTTCCTCACGCGGGCGGTGCCGGTGAATCTTTACGCGATTGCCGAACACGACTCGCTCATGGATTTCGGCAACTACGTGAAAGTGCTGCGCGGCGAGGTCGATTTCGTGCCCGTGTTGCGGCCGAAGGACTTCGGGTTGCGCAACGTCGAGGGCGCGCTGCAGACGAACGAGCGGCATATCGTTGCCGATCTCGCCCGCGCGCATTTCGAGAAGGCGCTTGCAGGCCATGTCGCATATCAAGCGGCGGACCACGAGTTCGTAAGCGACGACGGTTACGATCTCACCATCGACTGCACGTTCTGCGCGCGCGACAGCGAGAACATCGACCGCTTCGAACCGTGCCTGACGGTGCTGCTGGAAGGCCGTTCCGATATCGCCGTCACCATCATGGATGGACCGTTTCCCTCGATCTATCCGTGGAACGAAGATCGCGGCATCTCGAGCCTCACCTCGGCGCGCTATACGCCGATCTCGAAGTCCTGCGCAACCTACGAGGAAGCACACGCGGTGCTTGGCGAGCAGACGCAATCCGATCTCGCCGCGCGCGGCACGCTGATGCTCGAGCAGATGGCGCACTTCTGGCCGGAGTGCCGCGATATTTATAAGCCGGTGGAATATCGCACGGCGGTTCGCGCGATGCCGCGCAGCGGTGCGGATGCGCGGCTTGTCGATGTGGTCAGAACCGGCGCGAAAAGACTTCGCATCCGCGCGGGAAAAATCGACGCGGTGCTCTATGCCTGTACGCTGATCGATGGCCACATCGGTCAAGCAGGCGAGGCGGCACGCTCTTCGGCAGCCCGCGCTTGATCGCAATTCGCGGCGCAAAGAGTGCAATCGCACGCTCGCTGATCGAGATGTTTCCGGAGGGCGAAAGTGTTTACGCCGTCCCGCGAAACGAAAAGCCGCCTATGGATTGCGAGCGATATCTGTTCTGCGCCGGGTTGCTGCGCGCGAAGAGTGGAGCGGAGCAGTCGGATGCGGAGCGGAAGGAAAGCTTCGTGGTCAACGCGGAACAGGTGATCCGCGCGTGCGACGAAATTCTCGCTGCGAACGACAACGCGAGAATATGCGTGATGGGCTCGGAATCCGGCTTTGCCGGCTCCTACGACACCACCTACGCGGAGGCGAAGCGCGCGCTTCATTCTTATGTCGAGACGAAGAAATTGCGCACGCCGCGCCAGCAGCTCGTATGCGTTGCGCCCAATATCATCCGCGACGCGGAGATGACGCTGACGCGGCACGACTTGGCGGAAGTGGACCGCCGCGCGAAGGCGCATCCGAAGGAGAGGTTTCTTGCCGCGCGCGAAGTCGCGCGGCTGATCCACTTTTTGCTTTACGTGGACGAAGGCTACATTTCAGGCGTCACGATCCGCATGAACGGCGGCGCGCATACGGCTGAAACGTAGTTTCGTCTTCGTCCGCTCACCCCATCCCGGGTATCGCGACCAGCAGTGTAAAGCCGTTGATCATCAGCAGCGTGCCTAGAATGCCGAGCAGCGCGCTGCCGAAAACTAGCCACGAGATGCCCGAAACGATGGCAACCGAAGCCAGCACGATCGCGATCTGCAGGAGCACTTCCGCGTAGTCGAAATAAGGGTCCTGCTTCAGCGCATGGTCGCGCGTCTGTTCCATCACCTTGGCGCGCGCGAGCAATTCCTTCTTGCCTTCCTGCGTATCGGGCTCGGATTCATAGCGCGCGACGTTCTTGCGGTATGCCTCGATCTTCTTCTGCATTTCCGCTTTTGCTTCGGGCGTGACGCCGGCGGCGTTCATCTGGATTTCGAGCGCGTCGGCGGCGAGCGCAAAGCTCGTCTGGCGGATGTTCTTCGCCTGATAGAACGCATAAAGGTTCGACGCGAAGATATTGTTGTTGGTCGCTTCCTTCGCGGCGTTCTGGCCGCCAAGACCGGTGACCGCGAGCAACATTGCGAGCACGGCGATCATGATCGCGGTACGGGTCTTGAAGTTATCGGCGGACTTTTCGCTGTCCATCATTTCGCTGGCGTCTTCGGCTTTCATGTTCGCCCCCTGTAAGAGTTATTCTTTGTACGTTCGCTTCCAGCGCTTACCCAACGAGGTCAGCACTTCGTAGCCAATCGTGCGCGCGTGACCCGCAAGATCGTCGACCGAAATTCCGTCGCCGATCAACGTCACGAGATCGCCGCGCTTAATTTTGTCAGCCGGCACATCCGTCACATCCACCGCGAGCAGATCCATCGAAATCCGCCCTGCGATATTGCAGCGCGTGCCCGCGACAATTGCTTCGCCACCCTTCTTGTTATCGCTCGAACCCGCCGCGCGGAAAATTCCGTCGGCATATCCGGCAGAGACGATGGCAAGCTTCGAGTCGCGCGGCAACTTGAGCCGCGCGCCATAGCCGACCGTGGTCCCGGCTTTGGCGCCGCGGACCGTAACGATGCGTGCCTGCAGTTTTACGACAGGCTGCATCGGGTTTTCGCCCGCGTTCAGCGCGCGCGCGCCGTAAAGCGAGATGCCCGGCCGCACCAGATCGAAATGCGCTTCGGGAAAAGCGAGCAGCCCCGCCGAATTGCATAGCGACGCAGGAATGCCGGGAAACTTCTTGGCGACCGCCGCGAACGCCTCGATCTGCTGCTTGTTCAGCGCATGCTCCGGCTCGTCGGCGCAGGCGAGATGGCTCATTACGAGCGAGGGCGTGAAAGTGTATTCGTCCGTGACGAGCTTCGGCGCAATCGCTTCCGCTTCGGCAATCGAAATGCCGTGGCGGTTCATGCCGGTGTCGATGTGAATTGCCGCTGGCGCTTCCTCGCCGGATGCATCGGCATGCGCTTCCCATTCCTCGATTTCATCGAGCGAACCGAGCACGGGCCGCACGTCGATGCCGCAGACGAGTTCGGCGCTGCCGGGCGTAAGGCCATTCAAGAGATAGATCGTGACGGTAGGCAGGATCGTGCGCAGCCGCAGCGCTTCGTCGAAGGTCGCGACAAAGAATGTTTCGCAGCCTGCCTTCGCGAGCGCGCGCCCCGCTTGCTCGAGCCCGGTGCCATAGGCGTCCGCTTTCACGACCGCCGCGCATTGCGCCTTGGCCGCGCGCTTGGCGAGCGTTTTCCAGTTGGCGGTGAGCGCCGAAAGATCGACGGTCAGCAATCCTGTCGCTTCGGCGGGGAGAGAGTCGGACATGGCGCGGAACTTACTCAACAGCGAGGAGAATGTCGCTGGTCTTAAGATCGTCATGCCCGGCCTTGTGCCGGGCATCCATGCCTTAAAATCTATCGGTGCAGCAAAGACGTCGATGGCAGGGACAAGCCCGGCCATGACGAGTCACAAATATATGATCTAGCCCCGCCGCTCGGGCATGTGATCTTCGCGCGCGAGATTGCCGAAGCGCGTGTATCCCGCCTCGAACGAGAGTTTGGCGGTGCCGGTCGGGCCGTGGCGCTGCTTGCCGATGATGATTTCGGCGCGGCCTTCGGCGGCCTTCATTTCGGTTTCCCACTTGAACCATTCTTCGGAGCCGGGCTTCGGTTCGCGGTTCTTCAGGTAGTACTCCTCGCGATAGACGAAGAGCACGACGTCGGCGTCCTGCTCGATCGAGCCGGATTCGCGAAGGTCGGAAAGTTGCGGGCGCTTATCGTCGCGCGCTTCGACCTGACGCGATAGCTGCGAGAGCGCGATGATCGGAACGTTCAATTCCTTGGCGAGCGCTTTGAGGCCGGTCGTGATCTCAGTCACTTCCTGCACGCGGTTGTCGCCTGCGCGCTTCGAGCCTGCGAGCAGCTGCAAGTAGTCGACCACCATCACGTCCAGCCCGCGCTGCCGCTTAAGGCGGCGCGCACGCGCGGTGAGCTGCGCTATGGAAAGACCGCCGGTGTCGTCGATATAGAGCGGCACAGTCTGCATGTGCTGCGCGGCGGAGGCGAGCTTCGAGAAATCCTGCTCGGAAATTTCGCCGCGGCGAATGCGCGAAGAGGGAATTTCGGTCTGCTCGGAAATGATGCGGGTAGCTAACTGCTCCGCCGACATTTCGAGCGAGAAGAAGCCGACGATGCCGCCCGACACGGTTTCGATCGAACCGTCCGGTTTCGGCTCACCCTGGTAGTTCTGCGCGATCTCGTAAGCGATGTTGGTCGCAATCGCGGTTTTGCCCATCGCCGGGCGTCCAGCGACGATGACAAGGTCGGAGCGCTGCAGGCCGCCCATCAGGTGATCGAGATCGAGAAATCCGGTGGCAACGCCCGAAAGTCCGCCTTCGCGTTGATAGGCCTTGCTCGCGAGATCGACGGCATCCTTCAGCGCTTCCGAAAAACGCATGAAGCCGCCGTCATACCGGCCGATTTCGGCGAGTTCATAGAGGCGGCGCTCGGCGTCGTTGATCTGGTCCTGCGGCGAAAGCTCGACCGGCGCGTCATAGGCGACGTTGACCATGTCTTCGCCGATCTGGATCAGGTCGCGGCGCGTGGAAAGATCATAGATCGAGCGACCGTAGTCTTCCGCATTGATGATCGTGGTCGCTTCGGCGGCAAGGCGCGCCAGATATTGCGACGGGTTCAGCCCGGCGATGTCGGTGTCGGCGGGGATGAAGGTCTTGAGTGTCACGGGCGAAGCGATCTTGCCGGCGCGGATCAGGCTGCCCGCGACCTCGAAGATCTGCTGGTGTATCGGTTCGAAGAAGTGCTTCGGCTCCAGAAAGTCGGAAACGCGATAGAACGCCTCGTTGTTGACGAGGATCGCACCGAGCACTGCCTGCTCAACCTCGATGTTGTGCGGCGACTGCCGGAACTCGGCGGTGTCGGGCTCGGGGAATGCTTTTCGAAGTGCGCTGTCGAGTGCCATCGTCTCGCGTTTTCAATCTGGGTCTTCGGGCCGTCAGAACGCGACACGTAAGAAGAATTGAATTAGCACGCGTGCCTGACGTCGCAAGCGCGAATCCACGACTCACACTAATCCACAGTAGGTACTTTGATTCTCAAGAAAGCCTGAATTGGCTTGACGGCAAAATTTCGTTGCCGGGTGATCTAAAAATTATTCAGAAGCGGGCGCCGGTAATCCTTGACTTTCGCTCTGCAAAAAGAAAATCCCGGAAACCGAGTGCCGGTTCCGGGATTTTTCGTCAGCGTTTTGAACGAGATCAGGCTTTCGGCGCTTCCTCAGCGTCAGCAGCCGCTTCCGGCTGAAGTTCCTCGGGCGTCTGCTCGAAGAATTTGCCGGCATCGACCTTGGCCTGCGCGCGCGTCTCTTGTTCGTCGGTGCGGGCGACCGTGAGGTCTTCGCCGCGCGCCTGGCGCTCAGCCTCGTCCGGGGTGCGGGCGACGTTGACCGTGATCTTGACCTCGACTTCCGGGTGCAGCGCGACCGGCAGCACGTGGAGACCGATGACCTTGATCGGCGCGTTCAGCACGATCTGGCGGCGCTCGACGGTGGTGCCTTGCTTGGTGAGCGCATCGGCGATGTCGCGGGTCGAAACCGAGCCGTAAAGCTGGCCGGTTTCGCCGGCCTGACGGACGAGGATGACCGACTTGCCGTCGACCTTCTTTGCGACCGCTTCGGCTTCGCTCTTGCGCTCGAGGTTCTGCGCCTCGATCTGCGCCTTCATGCCTTCGAATTTCTTCTTGTTGGCTTCGGTCGCGCGCAGCGCCTTGCCGTTCGGAAGGAGGAAATTGCGGGCGAACCCGTCTTTCACCTTCACGGTGTCTCCGATCTGGCCGAGCTTGGAGACGCGCTCGAGTAGAATGACTTCCATTTTCGTTACTCCTCTGATCTCAATTTCGTTGAATGGGCGGGAAGGGTGGTTTGCGCGCGGCGATCTTGCCGCGCAGGTCGAAAATCGAATCCGCGATGCCGAACAGCGCGATGAGCAAGAGCGGCCAGCCGAACAGCACGACACCGACCCAGGCGCCGGCGAGAATCCAGGTCCGCGATCCCACGCCGCGCGTAATCGCGTGCAGCACGGAGAAGCCGACCATCGCGTAGGCGACCATGAACACGACGACCGCGATGGCCGCGACGAAGCCTGCCATGCCGCTTATGAATGAGATCACGAGCGCAACGGCGAGAAAGATCGCGGCGGCAAGCGGCAGCGAGATCGCGGTCAGATCCGGCCACGGACGGCGCAATTTGCCGGAGACGCGCGCGACACGGCCTGCAAGCCATAGATTGATGACGCTTGTCAGCATCCAAAGCACCGCTGCGGCGGGCGGCATGATCGCGACCAGCGTGTTCAGGAACTGCTCGGGGTTCTGTATGCCCGGCAATTTCAGCGGCTGGTCCGCCGGAATGCGCGCCTGCATCTTCAGCGCGGTTTCGAACGCCGCGCGGATCGTCTTCTGATACTCGTCGAAGCTCGTGCCGAATTGCAGTATGACGACGGTCACGAGCGCGAAGGCGATGAGTGCTGCCCAGAGAATAATGCGGCCGACCGGGTACCACTCCATCTCGGGTGCAGCGCTGCCATTCGCGGGCGCGACTTCGCGGCCGAGCATCGACATATAAGCGAGCACATAGGCGGGCGTTGCGACCGCCGCGAGATAAACGAAAGCGATCCAGAAATTGAGCGCGGCTGCGAGCGACAACACGCCGAACACGACGGCGACGAGCCCGGCCATATGCGACCAGGCGATTGCGGCGAGCATGATGGGAAGTGCAGCGAGATAGAACAGCAGGATCGCCAGCACGTTGCCGGAGACGATCGACGCAAACAGAAGCGCGGAAGCCGCGCCTGCGCCCAAGCCAATGAGAAATACGTTTGCCATCTTCAGCTGTCCCGCCCTTTCCGGCGGTTAGGAGCGGAACAATTCCGCCCCAACCATCGCCGCGCGGGCGTTACCCCGCACGGCGTAGATTTTTGCGCATGATCCCGAAAAGTGGTGTCCGGTTTTCGGACAAGATCATGCGCCGATAAGAGTCTGCCTTACTTCAGAACGTAAGGCAGGAGACCGAGGAAGCGCGCGCGCTTGATCGCGACGGCGAGTTCGCGCTGCTTCAGATTGGAAACCGCGCTGATGCGGGCCGGAACGATCTTGCCGCGCTCGGAAATGTAGCGCTGCAGGAGCTTCGTATCCTTGTAGTCGATCTTCGGCGCGTTATCGCCCGAGAACGGGCAAGTCTTGCGGCGGCGGAAGAACGGACGGCGTGCGCCGCCCTGTGCACCCATGGCCATTAGTTTGCCTCCTCGGTTACGTCGGCGACGACAGGCGCATCATCGTTGAAGCTGCCTTCTTCACCGTCACGGTCGCGGCGGCGGTCGCCACGGCGCTCGTCGCGGTCGCGCTTCTGCATCATCGCAGACGGACCTTCTTCGAGCGCTTCGACCTTCACGGTCATGAAACGGATGACGTCTTCGGAAATCCGCATCTGGCGCTCCATCTCGTGCACGGCAGCAGCCGGCGCGTCGATGTTCATGAGCGCCATGTGCGCCTTGCGGTTCTTGCGGATGCGATAGGTGAGGGACTTAACGCCCCAATATTCCTGCTTCGGGACCGAGCCTTTTCCGGCTTCGATCACGCCCTTGTACTGGGCGATCATTTCTTCGACTTGCTGCGCGGTCACGTCCTGACGCGCGAGAAAGACATGCTCGTAAAATGGCATGGATAGGCCTTTCATACGTTGGCGCCGGTCTGGCGCCGAGCCCTCCGAGCCATTCAAGGCCCGAAAAATTCTCAGAGGCGGAAACACCGGAGGACGGGTCGATCGACCCTGTGGCAGTTGCCACCCTTCGTTCAGCTTCCGGCCTGGACCGGCAGAAGGCGCGGTTTATAGGGGTTTTCCTGCCAAAGGCAAGGCGGGCCTAAATGGTTAATATCGCTTAAGAATTTGCAAAGATTCCATGCCTAGCCTTCCTTGCGGGGAGAGTTCGATGCGTGTGTTTCTTGCTTTGCTGCTTCTGCTTGCAGGCCAGTCCGGTGCTTTCCCGGCCGCCCAAAACGACCGGGTGACGTTCCGGTTCTTCCTCGGCGACATCTTTCGCATGTACGGCCAGGTCTCGACCGACGACCGGCCGCCGCTCGCTACCTATTGCGAGGTCTTCGCGAAGGATGAGGCCGAGCGCCAGCAAAACAGCGAAACCTGGAAGGGTATGGTCAGCGAATGCTTCGGATACGCGCAGCTAAGCGACGAAGACGGCTACCCGCTCGCAGCCTGCGCATACTTCATCGAGGCCGCTGCGCATTATAAGAAAGCGCAGCCAGAACCTTATGAAGTGGAAGCGCTCGAGCGCTCCCGAGAAGAAATGGCACAGCAGATCGCCGGGCTCGGCTGCTAACCCTCTACGCTCTCCGCCGCTTGACTCGTTTCGTCTCCCCGTGTCCAAGGGCCGGGAAAATCAGCACATTTCGGGGACTAGATGACAACGGCATTCACCTTTCCGGGTCAGGGCAGCCAGACGGTCGGCATGGGCAAGGCGCTCGCCGAGGCGTTTCCCGCTGCCAAAGCGGTATTCGACGAGGTGGACGCGGCTCTTGGCCAAAAGCTTTCGCAGGTGATGTGGGAAGGTCCGCAGGAAACGCTGACACTGACCGAAAACGCGCAGCCTGCGCTGATGGCGGTGTCAGTCGCGGTCGTGAAAGTGCTTGAAGCCGAAGCCGGACTCGATCTCGCGCGCGACGCAAAATTCGTTGCCGGTCACTCGCTCGGCGAATATTCGGCGCTGGCGGCCGCAGGCGCTTTTTCGATAACGGATGCCGCGAAGCTTCTGAAAATCCGCGGGCAGGCGATGCAGAAGGCCGTGCCTGTCGGCACCGGCGCGATGGCGGCACTCCTCGGCGTCGAACTCGATGCCGCGAAAGCGCTCGCTGCGGAAGCCGCGCAGGGCGATGTTTGCGACGTCGCAAACGATAACGGCGGCGGACAGGTCGTCGTCTCGGGCAGCAAGGCGGCGATCGAACGCGCCGCCGAAATCGCAAAAGGCAAGAGCATCCGCGCTATGATGTTGCCGGTATCCGCGCCTTTCCATTGCGCGCTGATGCAGCCGGCCGCCGACGCAATGCGCGAGGCGTTTTCCAAAGTTCAGGTGAACAAGCCAGTTGTGCCGTTGGTCGCGAACGTGACCGCAAGTGCGGTCGCCGATCCGAAAGAGATCGTCGACTTATTGGTGAAACAGGTCACGGGTACCGTGCGCTGGCGCGAATGCGTGCAGTATCTCGCGGCGAACGGCGTTACCAAGATCGTCGAAGCGGGCTCGGGCAAGGTACTCACGGGCTTGCTCAAGCGCATTGCCAAGGAACTTTCGGGTCAGCCGGTCGGCACGCCGGACGATGTCGCCGCCTACAAGGCCGCAAAAGGATAAGGAAGAATAAGAATGTTCGATCTTTCGGGAAAAACCGCGCTCGTTACCGGCGCTTCCAGCGGCATCGGCACCGCGATTGCCAAAGCGTTGCATAAGCAGGGCGCGATCGTCGCGATTTCCGGCACGCGCAAGGATGCGCTCGATGCGGTCGCCGCCGAACTGAAAGATCGCGTACATGTGCTGCCGTGCAATCTTTCGGATAGCGCAGCGGTCGAAGCGCTCATTCCCTCGGCGAACGAGAAGATGGAGCGCGTCGATATTCTCGTGAACAACGCGGGCATCACCAAGGACAACATTTTCATACGCCTGAAAGACGAAGACTGGGATCAGGTGATAGCGGTGAATCTCACTGCGGCCTTCCGGCTTTCGCGCGCAGCCGCGAAAGACATGATGCGCAAGCGCTTCGGCCGCATCATCGGCATCACTTCGATCGTGGGCCACACCGGCAATGCGGGGCAGGGCAACTACGCCGCTGCAAAGGCCGGCATGCTCGGCATGATGAAGTCGCTTGCCGCAGAACTTGCGAGCCGCAACGTGACTGCGAATTGCATTGCGCCCGGCTTTATCGCGACCCCGATGACGGATGCACTGAACGAAGCGCAGAAGAAGTCGATTCTCGACAGCGTGCCCGCGAAGCGTCTCGGTACCTCCGAAGACGTGGCCGCGGCGGCGGTTTATCTCGCTTCCGATGAGGCGGCTTACGTCACCGGCGCGACAATCCACGTCAACGGCGGCATGGCGATGCTGTGAATTCCACCGCCGCAGCAAAACGCGCCGGAAACGCCAGCAATTCCAAATATTTGCGGCGGGAAAGCGCGCTTTGACAGGGCAAATGAGTATGTTACGACCGCTGCGGCCTTGATTTGCCTGCGGGGCCGCACCGGGAAGGTGCCGGGGGAACCCCCTGCATTTTTCACTGGCGCGGCGCTTCGCAATCGGACAAAGAAGGCCGGACCCGCTGCGGGGGGACAATTCTCGCGGCAACAATTCGAACAAAGCTTGCGGGCGACCAAGGGTGTATCAATGGCCGACATTGCCGAACGGGTTAAAAAGATTGTTGTCGAACATCTCGGTGTCGAACCCGAGAAGGTGAACGACAAGGCGAGCTTCATCGACGATCTGGGCGCGGACAGTCTCGACACGGTCGAACTGGTCATGGCCTTCGAAGAAGAATTCGGCTGCGAAATTCCGGACGACGCTGCGGAAACGATTCTGACCGTCGGCGACGCCGTTAAGTTCCTCGAAAAGAACTCCAAGTCCTAAACCTCGTCTTGCCTTTGGGGGAAGGCGGGCCGCGCTGGGATACGTCCCGCGCGAACGAAGGAATGTAGCAAATGCGTCGTGTGGTCGTTACCGGGCTCGGGTTGGTGTCGCCGCTCGGCAGCGGCGTCGAAACGACGTGGAAGCGCCTGCTTGAGGGAAAGAGCGGCGCGAAAAAAATCGATACCTTCGAAGTCGAAGATCTTCGCTGCCAGATCGCGCACGTCATTCCGGTGGGCGACGGCTCCGACGGCACCTTCAACCGCGATCAGTGGATGGAGCCGAAGGAAAGCCGCAAGGTCGATGACTTTATTGTCTATGGCGTTGCCGCTTCGACCCAGGCGCTCGACGACGCCGGCTGGAAACCGACCAAGGCGGAAGATCAGGAACGCACCGGCGTTCTGATCGGCTCCGGTATCGGCGGCATCGAAGGCATCGCCGAAACTGCCATTACGCTGAAGGAAAAAGGCCCGCGCCGCGTTTCGCCGTTCTTTATTCCCGGCCGTCTCATCAATCTCGCGTCCGGCTATGTTTCGATTCAGCACGGCCTCAAGGGTCCGAACCACGCGGTCGTGACTGCGTGCTCGACCGGCGCACATGCGATCGGCGATGCGGCGCGGTTGATTCAGTGGGGCGATGCGGATGTGATGGTCGCGGGCGGCACCGAATCTCCGGTAGGCCGCATGGCACTCGCAGGCTTCTCCGCAATGCACGCGCTCTGCGCGTCATATAATGACAGGCCGACGCAAGCCTCGCGTCCCTACGACAAGGACCGCGACGGTTTTGTCATGGGCGAGGGTGCCGGCGTAGTCGTGCTCGAAGAATACGAACACGCGAAAGCGCGCGGCGCGAAGATTTACGGCGAGGTGATCGGCTACGGCCTTTCGGGCGACGCCTATCACATCACCGCACCTTCGGAAGACGGCGACGGCGCATTCCGCTGCATGACGATGGCGCTGAAGCGCGCCGGACTTTCGCCGTCGGACATCGATTACATCAACGCGCACGGCACTTCGACAATGGCGGACACGATCGAACTCGGCGCAGTCGAGCGTCTGGTCGGCAATGCCGCTTCGAAGATTTCGATGTCTTCGACCAAGTCTTCGATCGGTCATCTTTTGGGTGCCGCCGGTTCGGCAGAAGCGATCTTTTGCCTCCTTGCGATGCGCGATCAGATTGCACCCGCGACGCTCAATCTGGACAATCCAGAGCGCGAAACGCCGATCGACCTCGTGCCACATACGCCGCGCAAGCGGGAAATCAATACGGTGCTTTCGAATTCCTTCGGCTTCGGCGGCACCAATGCGTCGCTGATCTTCCGCAAAGCTCACTAATTCTTGTAAGCGGGAAATTATCGGGCTTCGTGCTTTGGCCACAATTGGCCTTAGCTTCTTCGTCCAGCGCGGCTCGGGGCGGGCCGTCTAGAATAACGAGACGGGAAAAATGGCTGGACGCGACGACGATCATTACGACGACCGCCCGATTGTGAATCCGCGCAGCCCGCGTCAGGCGATCGCACCGGAGCGCGTGCCGCCGCCGCCTTCGCGCCGCGCGCGGCATCCCATCGTCATTGTCGGCAATGCGATTTTCACGCTCCTGCTCCTGCTCTCCGTGCTCGTCGGCGCCGGCATCGTGTACGGCAGCCAGAAGTTCGGCTCGCCCGGTCCGCTCGACCGCGAACGCACCGTCAACATTCCGCCGCGTACCGGGCTTCGCGACATGGCCGATCTTCTGCGCCGCGAGGGCGTGATCGAGAATCCGACGCTGTTCGTGATGGGCGCGGTCATTCTCGGCGCAACCGACAAGCTCAAGGCCGGCGAATACGTGTTCGAGAAGGGCGCGAGCATGGACGACGTGCTCGAGACCATCATCTCGGGCAAGTCGATCCAGCATTCCGTAACGATGGCGGAAGGTCTGACGACGCAGCAGATCATCCAGCGCCTGAACGATGCGGAAGTATTGAGCGGACCGATCCAGAAAATTCCGCCGGAAGGTTCGCTGCTTCCGGAAACCTATCGCGTGACGCGCGGCACTACGCGCGAGCAAGTGCTGCAGCGTATGGCGTCGGCGCATAAACGTCTGGTCGATGAAATCTGGGCGCGGCGCTCGCCGGATTTGCCGATCAAGGACATCAACGAATTCATCACGCTCGCTTCCATCGTGGAGAAGGAAACCGCGATCGCAAGCGAACGCACGCGGGTCGCGGGCGTATTCGTGAACCGTATCAACAAGAAGATGCGGCTGCAGTCCGATCCCACGATCATTTACGGCCTTGTCGGCGGCAAGGGTTCGCTCGGCCGCTCGCTGACGCGGGCCGACGTCGAACAGCCGACACCTTATAATACGTACACGATCCCCGGCCTGCCGCCGGGGCCGATCGCCAATCCGGGCCGCGCATCGCTGGAGGCGGTCGCCAATCCGTCGCGCACCAACGAGCTTTATTTCGTCGCCG
>Ga0247762_1000213_pt1 | contig 22361 bp, 18 predicted proteins | sample UWRJL081202R4_FD_181016 | JGI IMG/M metagenome (GOLD analysis project Ga0247762, IMG submission 181016) | Plant litter microbial communities from Arlington Agricultural Research Station in Wisconsin, United States - UWRJ-L081-202R-4 | ecosystem: Environmental > Terrestrial > Plant litter >...
TACCTCCTGAATAGCCTGACCGGCACCAACAACAATTACCGGCTGGCCCGGCTGATGCGGGCATGGCCTAAACCGCATTACACGCTGTTTATATATCACCTGGTCAATCAGGAAAAATCAGCGCTCATCATCACAAAGCTGCTCTCGGCTGCCCTTATCGTGGCAGGAACGCACCTGTTTACAGACGACGCCCACGACATGCGCACCGTATGCCTTATTACAATAGGCATTCCTTTAACGCACTGCGTATTGCTATACCGTGCTTACAGGTTTGAAAATCAATATCTTTCGTTCATTAGAAATTTTCCCTACAGCAAACTAAACCGTTACCTCGCGCTGATAGCCGGTTATATCATCATAACCTTACCCGAAAGTATTTGGGTTGTACTACTCAACACAACAATAGCACCGATGCTCCTGCTGATCAACATAAGCTTGGGAATAACAATACGCTGCATACCTTACCGTACAGGTTTTGATATGCAGCGATTCCTTACGTATACATTTTTATTATTTATACTTCTCTTCATCGGCACGCTCTTCAATACGCAGTGGATTTTCATTGCTATCTGCTACCTCCTCTCGTCGATCATATTCTACGGGTATTATGATAAACAAGACCAGTATTTGTCTTTTTCCTCGCGCTCACTATGACACTCATCCCGAGTGCTCTGGACCCCGCTAACATAATTATCCCAATCAGATTACTCCATCCACAGCATTCCGGAATTAACTTACTCCGTTTTCAACGAGTCTACCGGATTCATAAACGCCGCTCTGACTGACTGAAGCCCTACGGTAAATAAAGCTACGGCAAGCACGGCTACACCCGTAAGCACAAACACCCACACCTGTAATGTGATCCGGTAAGCAAACGTTTTTAACCATTCCTCCAGCACAAACCACGCTGCGGGTGCCGCCAGAATAAGGGCAATAAGCACAAGCTTTATAAAATCTTTAGACAGCAGCGCCGTCACACTCGATACCGAAGCACCAAGCACCTTGCGTATGCCAACTTCCTTCGTACGGTTAGCCACTGCCAGCGATGCCAACCCGAACAAACCCAGACACGCCAGGAAGATCGAGATGCCGCCGGCCCACCCTACAATGCGGCTCCAACGCTGCTCTGAAGTATAGAACGCTTCAAACTTCTCATCGAGGAAAGAATAGCTGAATGGCACGTCAGGAGCCAGGCCTTTCCACGCGCGCTCCAGCAAAGCTATGGATTCCGTGGGATCGCCACCCTTCAGGCGCACAAAGAAGACCGAAGGACTGAAAGAAGGTGGTTGCGTAAAGAACTGCGACCGGACCGTCTGCGTTAACGGCTCGAAATTAAAATCCCGCACCACACCGATGATGGTAACAACCTTCGTTCCCTTCCCTGATCTCAATTGTATATCGAGCGCTTTCTCGGGCGTGGTATTCAGATCATTGCGAACCAGCGCTTCATTAACGATAACGGCGTCCATCGTGTCCGATGCAGCCTCTGCGTTGAAGTTTCGGCCGGCAACAAGCCGCATGCCCATAACTTCCAGGTAATGCTCATCCACGGGATATTCGATCACACCGACCATCTTGTCATTGATCTTGAAGCCTTTTCCCATCTGTCCTTCATCGGCACCCAATCCCATAGCCGAACCGGTAACACCCAGTATCGAAGCATTACCCTGCAGCGCTGTGCGAAACAATGGATAGATCCTTTTAGTATCCGTACCGTCAGCCCGAACGGCAATTACATTCTCCTGGTTCAGGCCAAGATCACGCGTATGCATATAGGACAGTTGCTGAAGTATAACCACCGTAATCAGGACCAGCGCCACGGAGATACCGAACTGAAACGTAACGAGCGCCCGCGTGAACAGGTTAGATCCCGCCAGCCGGATACGGTTCTTCAAAGCCTCTACCGGCCGGAAGCCAGACAACACGAGGGCCGGATAACTGCCCGCCAGCAATCCTGACACGACAACGGTTCCGCTAAGCAACACCGCCAGCTCCGGATATTGCCGGAACGAGAACGTAAGCGAACGACCGGAAAGGTCATTGAAAAAGGGAAGCAATACCTCCGCCAGTCCATACCCGATAACTGCCGAAAAAAAGCTAAGTAGCAACGATTCAGCCAGGAACTGATAGATCAATTGCTGCCTGCGTCCACCAATAACCTTGCGCACACCCACCTCCCGCGAGCGTCCTGCCGACCGGCCGATAGCCAGGACAATAAAATTGATACACGCGATGACCAACACTCCCGCCGAGATGCTGATCAGTATCCACACATTGCGGGTATTGGATGCACCCCACGGGTCGATCGTAACGTTGGTATGCATATCGGTAATCGGTTGTAATCCGTACCCAACCGGCAGCTTGCCCTTACCTTTCCAGAGACCACGTTCCTGTAGCTGTTTAGGTTCGTCTACAAAATACTTTTGCCGGAACAACGCCAGCGGCTCCGGTTCATGCATAAGACTGCTATTCGATTTCAGCTTCACGTAGGTCGAAACACCGATCGTCATATGCCAGTCTTCCATGCTGGCGCGGCCGTCGGCAGATGCCAGTATATATCCGAAGTTACCCAGCATATCGAAAGTGATAGTAGAGTTGGCGGGTACATTATCCGCCACTCCGCTCACAACAAAAGGTTCATACGCGCCGTTATTTTGTATTTCAACGGTCTCTCCCACAACATCTGTCTTACCGAAAAGCTGTATGGCGCGCGCCTGTGTCAGCACAATGGAATGCTGATCGGCCAACGCCGTTGCGGCATTACCTTCCAGCAAGGGAAACGTGAATAACGAAAAGAATTGCGGATCAGCGAATGACACCCGTATGCGGTTTACCCGGTTACCTGTACGTACCAGCCGCTCAAAGCCGCCCTGTATACGAACAAAATCTTCAACATCGGCAAGATCGCTTTTCAACGCAGGGCCTAGTGGTGTGGTGGCCGATGGCTCGCGGCCCGAGCGCCCTTCAAGATCCCACCAATCGTAAACCCGATACAGGCTGGAGGCCTGCTCGTGAAAACGGTCGTAGCTCAGCTCATGCACCGCATACAGCAAGAAAAGACTGAAACATGCCAGCCCAACCGACAATCCTGAAACATTGATAAACGTAAGCACCCGGTGCCTCACCAGGTTACGCCAGGCGATCTTGATATAGTGAAAGAACATATTCGGTTTATGTTAAAGGTACGGATAGCCTGTTTACAACAATACTGCCATATAAAAACACGTCAGATAAAGCCAATTCGCCCCAGCCGTTGAAAACCATGGCCGGGCACGAACGTTTTTCGTTCGAAAACAGACAATACCTGCCTCACTCACAAAAAAATCATACGACCACGTGCTTCCCCTAATCGTCGATCCAACGCAAATACAATATCTTGCGCCGGATTTCTATACACAGCTAACGCCGGGTATAAGCATAAAACTTTAACACAAATTAAAACGATTACAAATGAAGTACATTCTCACGGTTATTACTCTGGTAATAGCATGCACGATGAGCACCAAAGTGATAGGCCAGAATATCCAACTGGAAGTAATTGCCGCTCCCACACTGACATCGCTCTACGGCAGTAAGCCCGCATCGGAATATAACCCTGCTATTAACTTTTCCGCAGGTGTAGGAGCATCTTATAAAATACACAAAAGTTCATATCTCAGCGCCAGGCTCCTGTTTGAAAAAAAGGGGGCAAAGACCGATGCTGTCGAAGTTAATATCGGCAACGATGTATATAAATATGATGGCCGTATGAACCTAAGCTACATCACACTTCCGGTGCAATGGCAAGAGGAGTTTGGAAACAAGATACATTTCCGGATCGGCGCCGGTGTATACGGAGCGTATATGGTGCATCAGAACTACAAATTTGACGCACAGGGAGATTACAGCATAGCTGGCCTTAAAAATCATACAGAAGTTAGCAACATCGATACCTACAACCGATTCGACTTTGGTATATCGGCAAGCGCAAGCACATACATACCTTTAAACGAATCCCTGCAATTACTTATCGGCATAAATGACAACTTCGGGCTTTTAGAGATCCTTAAAAGCTCTGACGCCTATACCGCAAAAGTAAACAGCCTGGCGCTCACTACCGGCCTGAGCATCAAAATATAAGCTAACAAATTACCACAGGTCACCCGGAAATCACCTACGTATTTCCGGGTGACCTAACGATACATCTGTTGGCTATTATATCAAAATCAAAAAGCCCGTTACCTTAGCTCATAACTTGTTGCCACCACGAAACTAAATAGCACCGTTACATTGATTTATTTATCATAGCTGCATAACTTAGGTAAGCAGCCAGCCATAACATGTCACCATATGGCTATCCGCCTCTAACGATCACAACGAAAAAAAACGTACGTGCTACGCGTACAATAGTCGTACCCTTTGGATCTCTTTGCTGCAGACAAACTGTTGTTGCCTGAACTGTTGCCTTTGCACATCACAAACCGGTAAACCACATACCAACATACAACAGCGTCAGCCACGGCAAACCTACCGGCAATGGATCATGCCTTTTTGAATGGAGTTATGTATTAAAAAAACAACACACACCAACATTGCATTATGAATCGTTTTCTATCAATCTGTATCCTGCTTGGCGTATTACTCGCCAACACTGCACAAGCCCAGTTTCAATACGCCATCGGTACTGAAGTATACGATGCCGGCCGTTCTATACAATATACCCCAGCCGATCCCGGGTATATTATAGCAGGCCGGACCGACCGCCAGGTATTCGGACTCTCGGAAGCCACCCTGGTTAAAAGAGGCATAAACGGCGGACTCGCCTGGGATGCTGTATACGGCCAGGCCAAAAGCGACATCTTCAACTCCGTACGCGACATACCCGCTACGGCTAATCTCAAAGCAGGATACGCCGCACTCGGCTCGTCACAAAGCTTCGGACTCGGCGGTGACGATGTATACTTCGTACGCACCGATGCTGCCGGCATACCCGTGTTCTCCTACATCTACGGACGCGCTAAAGATGACCGTGGCAATTGCCTGCAATACATCAAGGATCCAACCGTCGGAACCGGCTATGGCTACGTACTTGCCGGTGAAACATCCAGCTTCCCGCAATTCCCCGGCGTAAACATCTACATCATTAAAACCGACGAATTCGGCGCGCTCGTACGCTCCACCGTGATCGGCGGCGATGGCGATGAAACCGCCTACTGGATAGAACAAACCCGCGACCTCGGTTACATCGTTGCCGGCACAACAACATCCAAAACCTGCGGCGGCGGAACACCAAACCAGGACATCTTCGTAATAAAGCTCGACATAAACCTGGTTATACAATGGAATGCTATAATCGGTGGCGGCCCTTCAAGACCTTACCCCGATATAGCATACAGCGTAGTGGAAAGCCCGCTCGACGGTTCCTTTACCGTTGCAGGCATAACCCGCAGTTATGGCGTAAACTTTAACGGCGATTCCTTCCTGCTCAACCTCTCCCCGGGAGGCGGCCTCAACTGGTTCAAAACTTATGGATGGGAAAGAACCGAGCAGGCAAACAGCGTACACTTTGCTATAAACCCGGTCACCAACGCGCCTGAATACATAGTCGGCGGACAGTCAAACTCATACACCTCCGGAACAGAAGATGCCTATCTCTTTAAGACCGACATAAGCGGCAATCTGCTCTGGACCTACATCTATGGAAGCCAGGGCCGCGAGGTAATAGCCGAAGTAACCGACAGCGGCGATCGTGGCTATGTATTCACCGGCGAAGTAGAAGCCGGCTGGACACGAAAAAACGATATCTATTTTGTAAAAACAGACTACGACGGCAAGTCGGGAACAGACTGCGAGATCAGGGTGGATCAGAAAGAAATACGGTTCGATATCTGTTACAACAAAAGCGCGCAGCAGGTCTTCGTACAAGATAACAAGTCTATCACTACTCCGTACAAGTTTACAGAATACCATCAATTCCGCTGTGATGCCTCTACCGTAGGCCTCGCGCTTCCCGATACCAACACCGAAGTACTGCTGGCCCTGAACGAGCAGAGCAAACTGACGGTAACGTTCGACAAGGAAGTACAAAACGCTACGATCAAAGTATTCAATACCGGCGGCAACCTCGTAACCCAAAGCACCGTAACCGGCAAGACCGGCGATGTACAATTGGGCTCCGCTCCTGCTGGCCTCTATGTAATCCACATTGTGTATAACGACGGAACGATAATCCGTAAAAAGATAATCAAGTAAAGCTGCCATCCGATAAACGGCTTCAGCAGACCGGAAAGCCGGGCCTGAAGCCGTTTATTTTTATTGTTCTTTTTTACCCGACAGAGTAAACCTTTCCGTTAACGAATGGTCTAAATAGGTAAAAGAAAGCAACTATGAATACCGTAAAGTTCGCTATAGCAATAACCGCCCTGCTGGCGGCCGCCGGTGCGGTAAATGCGCAGAATACCGCCCCACAGGATTCTACTGGCCTGCCCGGCGATAACTTCAGCCTGGCCGGAGCGCTGGACATGTTCCACAAGGCGGCCAACACCGAAGAATTCGAGAAACTTATCAATAACCCCGATAACAATGTAAACAACCTCGACCTCAACCAGGATGGCGAGGTAGACTACATCAGAGTTATAGACAAGCAGGAAAATAATTCCCATGCTATCATACTACAGGACATAATCTCTGAAACCGAGAGTCAGGATATCGCCGTCATCGAGCTCGAAAAGACCGGCGATAACAATGCCGTAGTGCAGATAGTGGGCGACGAGGATATATACGGCCAGCAAACCATCGTAGAGCCCCTTGAGCAGGTCAATCCGACAACAACCACTACCAGAACAACAACGGCTACCGCAGCGCCTGCCACACGTACGCGCGTGATCGTAAATGTATGGGCATGGCCCGCGGTGCGTTATATGTATGCGCCCGCTTATACCGTGTGGTCATCACCATGGGGATGGCGTGCACACCCGGCGTGGTGGAGGCCCTGGCACCCTATGCGCTGGCATGCATTCTATACAGGTTATGCACCCTACAGGCCACACTATACCGTCGTTCATGTGCATCGCGCACCTTACGCGCGCCGCGTATACGTTCCCGCCCGCACAACCTCGGTCACCGTAATAAATCGTAATCGTGGTACAGTAACCGAATACCGATCTTCACGACCGGTACGTCATCCGGGCCATAAAGTGAGAACCACACGAACCACCACAACCGTGCACCACCGCGACGGCAGAACGCGGACCACAACCCGTGTAAGAAAAAGAGATTGACCAATTATAGCAGGCATTGGTTTTACCGCTCTCACACGGATTTATTCATCTCCTTCACAATCCCATCCTTCTCCCCATCCGTCAACCCCTTACCACCATCACCCTTCTCACCATACCGCTTCATCGCCTTCACCACATACGCATTCTGCTTCGCGAACCGCCTGCACCCCGCGCAGATAAACAGGTGGAGCTTCAACTGTATAAGCTCCACGCGTGAAAGCTTCAGCTCTTCACGCTTCGAAACAAAATCAACCGCCTGCCTGCAATGTATAAATATCATAAGCTGCTTCTCTTTCATTAACGCATAAACCAGTTCATCTCCAGGCACGCCCGCAATTGCACCTTGGCACGATGCAGCAACACCCAATAGTTAGACGGCGACAGGTCCAGAACCTTACAGATCTCGTCGCTATCCAGGTCTTCCATATACTTCATCGTAAACACCGCGCTCTGCACCTCTTTCAGCTTGCGCTTACAACCATCGAGCACAGCGTAAAACTCCGATTTCTCCAGGCTGCTTTCTTCATCCTCTCGCCACACTGCAGGCAAAGCGCTCCGCAGCCAATGGTCCGACCGATTGAAGAACCGCGCTTCGCCCGCATCGTCAACGTCCAAAGCCTCCGTAACTGTGCCGGCTACACGCCGGTAATAGTCGATCAGCTTACGTTTCAGAATAACAAACAGCCAGCTCTTTACCGAAGCCTCGCCGCGGTAACCTTCATAATTACGCCACGCCGAAAGAAAAGTGTCTTGCACGAGGTCCTTGGCCGTTTCCGCACTGCGCACCCGTTGCAACGCATAGCGGTACAACATATCCGAATAATCGTACACCCATTGGCTCGCTTCTGCCTGCGACTTTACCGTCTCTTCCATATACGTTATTACAAACTATAAATCTTTACACACCTCAAAACAAGACTGTTTCATTTCAACATCAAAATCCCCTACATTTCCAAACAAACAGCCCTCGTTCATGAGACACTCCAGTATAAAACAATTCGTCAGTCCCACTATCGCTCTCACATTCACGCTCACGCTGGTTTCCTGTCTTCCTGCCCGGTTTGTGGCCTACAACTTTGCCGACATAAAAGACTACAAAAAATTCCCAAATCACACGCTCGTACACGACACAGACCCCACATTCACGTTCTACAACAATAAGGGCGGCTACAAAGCTCCCAAAACCATTACCGTCGACAAAAATAAGCAAACCGACTTCGAGACCTACCTCGAACAGAACAAAACAGTAGCCTTCCTCGTCATCCAGAACGACACCATACGCTACGAACGGTACTTTAATGGATATAACAAAACCTCCATCGTACCATCATTCTCGATGGCTAAATCCGTAACCTCCATCCTCATCGGCTGCGCGCTGCACGATGGCCTCATTGAATCTGTAAACGACCCGATCACGAAATACCTGCCCGAGCTGAAAAAGAACGGCCTCGGCGAAGTAACGATCGAGCACTTGCTGCAGATGACATCGGGTATAAAATTTAACGAAAACTACTTCAATCCCTTCGGCGACGCCGCGGCATATTACTACGGTCGTAATCTTCGTAAATACGTTAGCAAAATGAAGCTTCACACAAAGCCGGGAACAGAGTTTGCCTATAGCAGCGGCAACACACAGGTACTCGGCGTTATACTGGAGAGAGTACTCAAAGGCAAAACGATAACACAGTATCTGCAGGAAAAACTCTGGACACCCATGGACATGGAATTCGATGCTTCGTGGAGTACAGACCGCAAAAAGAACGGACTCGAAAAAACCTTCTGCTGCCTGAATGCACGCGCACGCGACTTCGCCAAACTCGGCCGCCTCTACCTTAACGAAGGCAACTGGAACGGCCGGCAGCTCGTGCCCCGCGAGTGGGTTCTCCAATCGCGCAAACCCGGCAACACGCCAGGCTCAGTATATTACTACCAATACCAATGGTGGTTTCCAAACGACCGCGGCGACTTCATGGCCGATGGCTTTCTGGGCCAGTACATCTACGTAAATCCCGCCAAAAAAATCATCATCGTCCGCCTCGGTAAAAAAGAAGGCGATATCAACTTTTGGCGATTTCTACCCGCCGTCGCAGAGGCGTACTGAGTAATATTAAAATTCACATGACAAAAATCATATAAGGCTGTAAACAAACGACCGCTAGCATACAAAAATAGTTTTTACACACAGCCGCGCCCCACGAACGAACAACGCCACGACAGCGTTATCTTTGCAAAATCGAAATACCGGAGAACGAAGAGTTATGAAGAGCGCGCAAAAACAAAACACAACGACAACAACATACTCACGAGGTGAAGAAATAGCCAACGCCATAACACACGGCATCGGTGCCGCGCTGGCCATCGCTGCGCTTGTGATCCTCATTGTAAATACGTCGTTCAATGGCCACGCCTGGGACATAGTCACGTTCACTATATACGGCACAACGCTGGTGATACTCTACATCATGTCAACGCTGTACCACAGCCTCACACACGCCGGCGCAAAACGACTGTTCCGAAAATTCGATCATATGGCCATACTCCTGCTCATCGCCGGAACATACACGCCATACTGCTACACCGTACTCCACGGCTGGATCGGCTGGACACTGCTCGGCATCGTATGGGGCTGCGCCGCAATCGGCATTATACTCAAAGCATTCTTCACCGGCCGCTACGAAACCATATCCGTAATCCTCTACATCGTAATGGGCTGGGCCTGTATACTCGCCATCAAGCCCCTCTACACATCGATGCCGTTCAACGCGTTCATCTTCCTCGTAACCGGCGGCGCCTTCTACACCATCGGCACCCTCTTCTACGTCCGAGACAACAAGCCCTATCACCACTCCATCTGGCACCTCTTCGTACTCGGCGGCTCAATATTTCATTTCTTCTCGATCCTGAATCTCCCCCTTTAGCTTACAATAGCTGGCGCAAGAAGTTGGTGCGCCAGCGGAACTTTAAGACGCCTGGATCCAAAGATTTTCCCTATCTTTGAAGCTTTTTCCTCGTCCAACAACCATCATGAGCACAACATCCTGCGGAATCGACTTCGGTACGTCAAACTCCAGCGTTGCCCTCGCCTCACAGGGTAATATCAGCCTCGTGCCCGTCGAAAATAACAGCGTAACCATTCCCAGCGCCATCTTTTTCCAGGGCAAGGAAAACACACCCACCTACGGCCGTGCTGCCGTAAATATGTTTTTCAGCCGTGAGAACGGCCGCTTTATGCGAAGCCTCAAACGTGTGCTCGGAACATCGCTTATGAAACAGGGCACCATCGTAAACGGCAAGCCGATGAAATTCGAAAAGATCATCTCGCCGTTTCTGCAGAATCTAAAAACACAGGCAGACGCAAAGGCCGGTACAGATATCGAAAACGTTGTCATGGGCCGCCCCGTACATTTTATCGACAACGATCCTGCCGCAAACCAGCGAGCGCAGGAAGAGCTGAAAGCCATGGCCGCCAGCGTAGGCTTTAAGAACATCGAGTTTCAATTCGAACCCATCGCCGCGGCCTTCGCACACGAAGCAAAGATCACCGGAGAAAGGCTGGCCATCGTGGCGGATCTCGGCGGCGGTACATCCGACTTCACCGTAATACGCCTCTCCAATCATAACATAAAAAAAAGCGACAGAACATCGGACATACTCGCCAACACCGGTGTACGCATCGGCGGCAACGACTTCGACAAAGACCTAAGCCTTTCGCTGATCATGCCCGAGATAGGCTATAAAAGCACCTACGGCGAAAAACATCTCGAAGTACCGCTCAAGCCATATCACGACCTGGCCGAGTGGAGCAAAGTGAACTTCCTCTATACGGTAAAGACCATTTCGCAAACGCGCCAGCTGCTGTATCAATCACACGACAAGGTGCGCTTCGGCCGTTTGCTGAATCTGCTCGAGCAGGAAACCGGACACTCCCTGCTGGCCTCCGCGGAAGATACCAAGATAGCGCTCACCAATCAGGACGAACATATCGCCCCGTTCAACTTCCTGGAAGATGGATTCTCCATCAGCATCAAACGCATGCAGTTCGAAGAAGCCATACGCTACGAAGTCGAGAAGATAGCTGAAGCTGCAACCCAATGCCTGCACGACGCCGGTGTAAAGAAAGAAGACATAGACCTGGTGATCCTTACCGGCGGCACCACCGAAGTGCCCCTCGTACAAACCGAGTTCCGCAACCTGTTCCCCAACGCCGCCATTGCCGACGAAAACAAGCTCTCCAGCGTAGGCCTCGGCCTCGCCTACGACAGCCACAATAAATTCAGCTAATCAGAACAGGATTAATGGATGTAAGGACTGTGTCCCGAGTACTCGGTGATAGACAGGATAATACAACCGATACTGGACCAAGGTACTGTCATCAAAGTCAAACCTTATTAAGTGGGTTTGGCCGCAAAGCGTTTAGCTGGCGCAAGTCTCTACCCCGAGGCACTCGGGGGAAGACTTGTGCCCATCATGTTCGCAGTCTCACGACTGCCGGCCCACGCCCGCACCAACCGTCATCCGGCTTCCTCAGAACAATTAATCGTGAATACATAGTATCTTTAACGCGAGCAATGACTTGCAGTGAATTGACGCAGGGGTACTTGTGTTTGTGCCTTATATGCCGTAGTCTCCAGACTGCCGGGAAACTCCAAAGCCCCCAACCTCGTTCATAAAACCCAACCATGAGCACCACAAAAAACATCCTCGCCATCTCCGGCAGCACCCGTAGCCAATCGACAAATCACAACTATATACAAGCCATTACCGAACTCATCGGCCCCGGCTTCACCATACACCACAACAAAGACCTCATCACCACACTCCCACACTTCAACCCCGACCTCGACACAGAAACACCGCCCGAAGCCGTAACCCACCTCCGCCAGCAACTTCGCAACGCCGATGGCATACTGATCTGCACACCCGAATATGCAATGGGTGTACCCGGAACATTGAAGAACGCTATCGACTGGACAGTATCATCCTGCGAGTTCTCCAACAAACCCGTAGCGCTTATAACCGCATCATCACTCGGAGAAAAAGCACATCGCTCGCTACTCGAAACACTCACGGTAATCGAAGCCCGCGTAACACCGGCCACCAGCCTCCTCATATCGTTCGCCAAACCGAAGATCAACGCGCAGCACCAGATAATAGATGCCGCCACGCTCACAGCCGTGCAAGACCTGCTACAGGCATTCAAAAACATGTTCACTGAGTAAACAACTCGCAGGGTATCGCAAAAAGAAAGAGGCCACTCCATCGTTCATAATGAAATAGCCTCTCTTGTTAACACAGCTTGCCTGATTTTTAGTCAGACAAAAAGAATATGTTTCAACAATAAGCAAAGCACCAGGCCCTGCCACGAAAACAAATCTTCAGCTGCACGTGTCAACATCCGTTATTAGATAATTCCCATGCCAGCCAGAAACAGGCTGTTTGCCAGAAATCACAACGATATGAGTATAAGTACGTGCAAATCACATGACTGGAACGCGCGCGCTTAACGGGAAACAATGTCCACATCGCCACATATATAAGCGTTTCTTAAAACGCTTTAAGGCAATGCCGCGTCAGTGGCACAAACATTTACCGTATACAGTCACAAGTCAAAACAAAATCAGCCATGAAAAAGCTATTAATAATCGCAGCAAGCGCAGCTATACTGAGCTTTGCATCATATTCAACACATGCCCAGGAAAGAGAAAAACAAGACACCGCTTCTACGGGCTATAAAATGAAGAAAGGCGCCCGCAAAGCCGGCGACAAAACTTCTGAGCTCGGTGCCAAAGGCGTAGCCGAAGTAAAAGACAAAACATACGCCGACAAAGTTGGTCCCGATGGACAAACCATCTACATCGACAAGCACTCCAAGTATTACTATATAAACGACAAAGGCACCAAAGTATACGTTACCAAACTGGAGCTTAAAGACAAGCCCCAGAACTAACAACAGCCTGTCGTAAAACAAAAGAGCCTGCCGTTTCAAAACAGCAGGCTCTTTTATTATGTATCAATTTCCTGGTGTTACTTCAGCCAGTTTTCTACCTCCTGCAAAGTAGGATTCTGAACATTCTCCAGCTTCAACTTCTTACGTGTACCGCACACATCGTTGAACAATTTCGAAGCCTTCATCTCCTTCATCTGCTCTACAGACTGAATGCCCAGCTTCTGCAGAATCGGAATAAGCTCCGGACGTACACCGACAGCTTCGAAATCTTTATCGGAAAATCCGGCAGCTACTTGCTCAGGCTTCATCTGCGGGAAGAACAATACATCCTGTATAGAGGCTGAGTTGGTCATGATCATCGACAGACGATCGATACCGATACCCAGACCTGCCGTTGGCGGCATACCATATTCGAGCGCACGCAGGAAGTCTTCATCCAGAGTCATCGCTTCTTCGTCGCCACGCTTGCCCAGCTCCAGCTGCTCTTCAAAGCGGCGGCGCTGATCGATGGGGTCGTTAAGCTCGGAGAACGAGTTAGCTATTTCCTTACGGTTACAGATCGCCTCGAAGCGCTCTACAAGCCCGGGCTTGCTACGGTGCTTCTTCGCCAGCGGCGACATCTCTACCGGGTAGTCCGTAATGAATGTAGGCTGGATCAGGTTAGGCTCACACTTCTCGCCAAAGATCTGGTCGATAAGCTTGCCCTTACCCATCGTTTCGTCCATCGGCACGTTCAGCTTGCGGCAGGTATCGCGCAAACCGGCTTCATCCATCTCCGATATATCTATGCCTGTAAAATGCTGTATCGCCTCGAACATCGTGAAGCGTGTCCACGGGCGTTTGAAATCTATAACGTTCTCGCCTACCTGAACCTGGGTCTTGCCGTGCAGCGCCAGCGCTACCTTCTCGATCATCTCCTCCACAAGGTCCATCATCCAGTTGTAATCCTTGTACGCCACATAGAGCTCTATCTGCGTAAATTCAGGATTATGGAAACGGGACATACCTTCGTTACGGAAGTCCTTCGAGAACTCGTATACGCCGTTAAAACCGCCTACGATAAGACGCTTCAGGTAAAGCTCGTTTGCAATACGCAGGTACAGGGTCATATCCAGCGTATTGTGGAAGGTCTTGAACGGACGCGCTGCTGCACCACCATAAAGTGGCTGCAGAATAGGCGTCTCTACTTCGAGGTATCCCTTTGTATTGAGATACTCACGCATGGAGTTTACCAGCTGCGTGCGCTTTACAAATGTGTCCCGAACATGAGGGTTAACCACCATGTCTACATAACGCATGCGGTAGCGCTGCTCAGGATCGGTAAACGCGTCGTGCAATACAACGTTACCTTGCTCATCCTCCGTCTTCTTTACAACCGGCAGCGGACGCAAAGCTTTGGACAGCATCTTCAACGTGGTTACGTGAATAGAGATCTCCCCCGTTTGCGTAGTAAAGCCATAACCCGTTACGCCGATAAGGTCTCCGATATCGAGAAGCTTCTTAAAAACAACCTTGAACAGAGTTTTGTCTTCACCCGGGCAAAGATCATCCCGGCGGATATAAAGCTGGATAATTCCGGTCTCATCCTGCAACTTTATAAAACCGGCATTTCCCATATCCTGAATATTCATGATACGGCCCGCAATCGAAATATCACGATAGTCGCTCTTTTGGCGTTCGTAATTTTCCAGGATCTCCCGGGCAGAGGCATTTACATCAAAAAGCTCAGCCGGATATGGATCGATACCCAGTTTTTCGAATTCCTCTAATTTCTGCCGGCGGATAATCTCCTGTTCGCTCAGTTGCATATATAAAATTTTCGCAAAAATAGGCTAAAATGGCCGAGCGCAGCAACGGCCATCCCCAAAACTTTCGGGAGCCACAAAACCAAAATAATCAAAATAGCGCTAGGCCTTAGCCTGACGTCTCCTCGCAAGTTCCTTACGGATCAGCACCAGCTCGCGGCTGCTCTGGCCCGCTACTGACGTGTTCTCGTTGGCACGGCGCAACAAATATGGCATTACAGAACGCACAGGCCCGTAAGGCACATACTTGGCTACCTTATAGCCGGCATTGGCCAGGTTAAATGAAATATTATCGCTCATCCCATAAAGCTGCGCAAACCACACACGACTGTCGTCGGCCGACACGCCATATTTGTTCATCAGTTCGGTAAGATAGAGATTGCTGTACTCGTTGTGAGAGCCACACATGATGCTCATGCGGTCCAGTTTTTTCATGCTCAGCTCCAGCGCGGCGTTGAAGGCTTTGTCGGTAGCGTCCTTATCCGGCTGTATCGGGCTGGGGTAGCCCATAGCTTCCGCGCGTGCGCGCTCCTTCTCCATGTATGCGCCGCGCACCAGCTTGGCACCTACGAAGTAATTCTTGCGCTCGGCCTCCAGCAGAGCAGCTTCCAGGTTACCCAGGGAGGCTGTACGATAAAGCTGATAGGTATTGAAAACGATAGCGCCTGTCTTGTTATATTTCTCCATCATCGCGTAGGCGATGTCGTCGATCGGATCCTGGATCCACGTCTCTTCAGCATCTATAAGAACGGGAACGCCGCTGGCATGAGCCCTGGCACAAATCCGGTCTACGCGCGCAAACGCACGGTCATACGCGTGCTGCTCGGCGGGCTCCAGGCGCTCCTTGCGGTGTACCTTTTCCAGCAGCGCAAACGACGCGAGCCCGGTGATCTTGAAAACCGAAAACGGAATACTGCGTGTATCCTGGCGGGCCTTCTCTATCGTGCGGATGGTTTCCGCCGTAGTCTGGTCAAAGCCTTCTTCAGACTTCTCGCCTTCCACGGAATAATCCAGAATAGTACCGACGCCGTACTTGGCAAGCTGCCGTATAGCAGCCTCGCTTTTAGCAATGCTTTCACCACCGCAAAAGTGCTCGAACGCAGTGCTGCGAATGAGACCCTCTACAGGCAACCGCAACTTGAGCGCCAGCTTCACCGAGCCGGTAGCCAAAGCCGATATCCACGGGTGATTAACAAGTGAAAAAATGAAATTTGCCTTTTTTAGAGCTGCATCGGATTTATACGAAAAGGCTACTGAGGTGTCATCGAGCGACACGGGGGGACCTGGTTCCATAAGGTTTATCAAAAAGATCGGCAAATATAGACTGTAATTTTCGCCCGGCAACCGTTGCAAAACCCGAACTTTTACTTGCAAACAATTAACCCGCCTTAGCCTTTAGTTGGTGCAAGTCTGCGACTTGCCGTGCCCCGAGCACTCTCGGTGGTACCCACCATGTCTCAGTCTGTGACTGAACCTCAACGAAAGTTGGCACTTAGCTGAATACTTCGGGCCGAAGACAACAACACGACTTTACCACTTTTTCAATAACTTTCCCCCCGAAAAAAGAATTTCCCGTACGCCATCATGCTGCCTGACAACATCCTCTTCTCCACCAACCCCGCTGCTGACCTCGCAACATTCCTCAACCGCAAAAACTACAGCGCCCTCATTGTACTGGCAGACCAGAACACACGCCGCGATTGCTACCCTGCCATCAGCGCTGCACTTCCTCCGCACACTGTAATTGAAGTTCCGGCCGGCGAAGAATACAAAAATATCAACACCTGCCTCACCATCTGGCAGGCAATGACCGACCAGGCGCTGGACCGTCACGCCGCGCTGATCGTACTCGGTGGTGGCGTGCTGGGCGATATGGGGGGCTTCTGCGCCGCTACCTACAAACGCGGCATCGACTTCATACTCGTGCCCACAACGCTCCTGGCACAGGCAGACGCCAGCATCGGCGGCAAATTGGGGATAGACTTCAATCACTTCAAAAATCATATCGGCGTATTCCAGCAGCCGGCTCTGACATTACTCGCCAGCGACTTCCTGAAAACATTGCCACCCGCCGAGCTGCGCTCCGGTTTTGCAGAGGTGATCAAACACGCGCTGATCTCCGACAAGGCAATGTGGAACGAGATGCGCACACGCAAGCTGGAGCAGCAAGACTGGCTGCGGCTTGTACAGCACTCCGTAGAGTTCAAAGCACGCATAACCGCCGAAGATCCCAAAGAAAAAGGCATACGTAAAATACTCAACGCCGGCCACACCATAGGCCACGCGGTAGAGAGCTATCTGCTCGGCGCCAACCGCCGCATACTGCACGGCGAAGCCGTAGCAATAGGCCTTATTGCCGAAGGCTACATCGGCGCCCAAAAGCAGATGATTACCGAAATGGAACTACAGGAGTTCTCAGACTATATACTCGACGTTTTTGGAAAGGTAGACCTATCGGATAGCGACATCGACACCGCAGCTGCAATGTCCTTGCAGGACAAGAAAAATAAAGGAAATAAGATTCTATGCGTCCTCCCGGAAGGAATCGGAAAGGCGCGATGGGATGTAGAGATTAGCCTTGATGAGGTAAAAAGGGCTCTGGCATTTTACCGTACGCTTCAGATGTAATGTGCTTCTGAATCATCAAATACTTTTCTGCGTTGTTGTGGTCTCATCGATTGACGTAACGTAACGGTACGCTTAGTGATGAATTCCCGCGTTCTCTGCTTCCTGCTTCCAGTAAGCAGCCAAGCCGTGAGCAAGGCGCCCGACGCCAGCCCAAGCCCGATTGTTGCTATTTTGCCTGTTGTGCTCATACACTAAAAATAACTTGATTTTAGAGGTAAATGTTTCACCGTGTGAAAAAAAATCTTCTACAAACTGTAATTTGCCCGCCAAACTTTTCTTCATCACTTTGAGCACCAACATACGCATCAAACGAACGTCTGTTCTCAATGGAACAGCATCTCTTCTGCCTGCATCAAAAAGCATTGCTAACCGCGCGCTTATCATAAACGCTCTCGCCGGCGGCACCGCCAGTCTTCATAATCTCTCCGATGCCAACGATACACAGCTCATGCTCCGGTTGGTCAACTCTACCGACCCAACCATCGACGTAGAAGATGCCGGAACCACCATGCGCTTTCTTACCGCATACTTCACGGTTACCAGCCAGCAGAAAACCATGACCGGCACCGAGCGTATGATGGAACGCCCCATAGGCATACTGGTAGACGCCTTACGTTTGTTAGGAGCTGATATAACATATCTTGGTAAAGAAGGCTACCCGCCACATCGCATCAACGGATTCAGCGGCCAGAAAACAAATGTGCTCCGCGTACGTGGCGACATCAGCAGTCAATACATCTCCGCGCTTATGATGGTTGCTCCCGCGCTTCCTCAAGGGCTCACACTCGAGCTCGAAGGAAAGATCGGCAGCCGCCCCTATATAGAAATGACAGCTTCCATCATGAAGCACTTCGGCGCATCGAGCACCTTCCAGGGCAGTACCATAACCGTGGCGCCCCAGAAATACACACCCGCACCATTCACCGTAGAGTCCGACTGGTCCGCAACAAGCTACTGGCTTTCGTTTGCAGCCCTCGCACGGCAGGCCGATATAAGGCTGCCACGCCTGTTCACACAATCGGTACAGGGCGATAGCGCTATCGTTGCGATCATGCAGCAGCTGGGAGTAAAGGCTACCTTCCAGCAAGACCTGCTCGTGCTCAGCAAAACAGAAACACAAAAAGAGATCTCCTGGGATTTCACACATTGCCCTGATCTGGCTCAAACAGTAGCGGTGGTCTGCGCAGCAAAAGGTGTAACCGGAAAATTCACCGGTCTGGAAAGCCTGCGTATAAAAGAAACAGACCGCATCGCCGCATTGCAGAACGAGCTCGCTAAAATCGGTGCCCAACTAATCGAGCACGACCCCGCGAACTGGACACTCATACCGTCCAACGCCCTGCCAGACAGCGCATCGTTCAACACATACAAGGACCACCGTATGGCTATGGCCTTCGCACCGCTTGCCACATTGATGGAGGTAGAAATTGAGGAGCAGGAAGTAGTACGCAAATCATATCCCAACTTCTGGAACGACATACGTTCCTTCGGGTTCACGATCGAGACCTTATAAGCACTTACAGCGCCAGGCTTCTGAAATAGTCTGGCGCATACAATAACCGGCTGCCATACCACGAGAACATCTCGCCATCTACCAGCACCATCTTTGCTAACGGCAGCACCGCACGCAACTCTTCCACATGTTTTTCTTTGAACGGATAAGGCTCCGACGAGAGAAACACATACTCCGGGTTCAACGCCTGAAGCGCTTCTACCGAAAGCTCCGGATACCGGTTCTCCTCAACAACATTGTGCAGCCCCTGCGCACGAAGCAGCGTATTGATAAATGTATCGGCACCGGCGGCCATCCATGGATCACGCCAGATGAGATATAGCACGCGCTGGCCCGTGAAATAACGCAGAGAGGAAAAGCTGTGATGAATGCGCTCTACCATTTCATTGCCCGTCTGCTCGCGGTCCGTTAATGCCGCTATGGAACGGATCATACCGAATGCATCGGCCAGCGAAACGATATCACTCATCCACACGGGATAGCGCTCACGCAGGGTATTTATACCCGCTTCATAATTCTCTTCCTTATTGCCAATAATGAGATCCGGCTTCAGGGAATCGATAACATCGAAATTGAAATTCTTCGTACCACCAACGATCGCTTTACGGGCACGCCAATCAGCAGGATGAACACAGAATTTTGTAATACCGGCCACTACGTCGGTCAGGCCAAGATCAGCAAGGAGTTCGGTTTGTGAGGGCACAAGAGAAACGATTCGCCGGGGAGGAAACGGCACAGAAACAATAGCATCCATCTGGTCGCGGAACGATCGGATATCCATACTTAAAAATAGACAACCGCGATAAAAAACAAACGCACAGAGCACACAAAGAAAAGACCCTCTCTATAAAAACTCTGTGACCCCGTGCGTTATATCGTTCCTGAGGTTTCTTCTAAACCTCTTTTTTAATGACAAGAAAAACGCACGAAGCAAACAGAGAAAAGACCCTCTCTATAAAAACTCTGCCACCCCGTGCGCGTATCTTCAATTTCTATTCCTGACCAACCTCTACCGGTTGATTGTGTAGCTGATTCGGTATGCGGATCTGGAATATCGTTCCAACGCCTACTGCAGACTCCACACGTATCGTTCCCTTCAGCCGCTCTACAGTATCTTTCACCAGGAACAATCCTAATCCTGATCCGTGTGATTGATCCGTGGCCCTGTAGAAAAGATCGAATATCTTTTGCTGGTTCACCGGATCGATACCTATACCATTATCTTCAAAACAAATATCACAAAAATCATCCGCTACCTGTACAGTAATTTTGATGAATGGATTCTGTTTTTGCAAATCTCTGTATTTGATCGCATTCGAAAGAATATTGGTAACAATAGTCTTGATACGAACACGGTCTGTAAAGAGCGCTGCTGTTTCAGCAATCCGTATATCAAAGGCAATTGCATTGCCCGGATATAGATTCTTGAGATCCTCCTGTTCCGCCTGAAGCAGGTCGTCTATATTCACTCGTTCACGTTGCAGCGCCAGTTTCTCGTTTCTGAAGAAGTGGTTCACTTCATCCAAAAACAGGTCGAGCCGCTGCAAGCTCTTTTTAATCATCCCTATATATTGGCCCTGTTCGCCTACAGGTGCCTGCTCTGCTATATTGACCAGCCCGAGGGCGGACATAAGCGGTGCTTTAAGATCGTGGGTTGTCTTATAGATCACCTGATCCAGCTGCTGATTAGAACGTATCAACGCCTGCTCCTTACGTTTCTTATCCGTTACGTCGTGAAGCTTAACGATAATACCCCGTATAGGATAGTGATCTGCCAACCTTAGAATGTGCGCGTCGAAATAGAACGTCTCACCATTTGTTTCCTGCACCAGCTCATCGATCAGTGCGTGAGACTCTCCCTGCAACAACGATAACCAACCTGTTAACTTCGCAGCATCGACAAACTTCCGGATATCACCGCCCTGTAAAGAGTCTGATGATATTCCAAAAACCCGCTGCACCGAAGCTGTTACATAACGAATCATGAACTCTTCATCTGCAACGATAATAATATCATCTGTATGCTCTACCAGCTCTCGGAACATCCCTTCTTTACTCTCCTCCATATCCTTCTGGCTTTCTTTCATCGCCTTAACTTAAACGACCAAAGCCGCAGAAAAATTCTATCCGGATCTATCAAGTGCTAAATTAAAATAGCCATACTACTCAGCTGACTCGACACCTTAAGACTGGCACCCGTGATTACTCCCTGGTTCAGCTCAAACTTAAGTTTGCCGTCTACCACCTTAAAATTTATACAGCTTCCTTTCTGTCCCATACCCGAACCGTCGGTTATGGTTAATACAGACTTACCCGCTATACTGGCTTTGACGTCGTCAAAGTCCCGGTTCTTCGATTTCCCCACGTAAACCACGTGGCAAACCGCCGCTTCAGCAGCAGATGAAAGCTTCTTGATAACATATTTCTTGCTACCCTTAGGCTTACCGTCGTACCATTGTTTCAGCGTATTGAATACGTTGTCCTCGCCTAGTACCCCTACCACAAACTCACCCGACTCTCCTTCATTTGGCCATTGTACATACTTTATGAAGTTGTACAACATCGCCGCATGGATCTCATGTGTAGGACGCTCCTGGGCCGATACGCTTCCGGCCGTAACGGCCAGCAGCGCTAGTAGAAAAAGGGTTCTCATAAATTGTAGAGTTGAATTCGTTTGTAATGGGCTTAGCTCTAATCTACAATTTAAAAAAGCAATAAGGAAAAAAACCCCAGGGTGTAACCCCCGAGGCTTTCCAAACAACCCATTAAATCAATATCGCCATCGAAGAAAGAGCACCTGAAACTTTGAGGTTTGATGCCTCAATAGCCTTCTGGTTGAGCTCGAACTTCAACTTGTTATCTACAGTCTTGAAGTTGATACCGCTGCCTTTTTCGCCAAGGCCGTTCTTGTCGGTAATAACTAATGTACCTTTTCCTTTTACTTTACTGTTAACAGCGTCAAATTCACCACTTTTCGCCTTATCGATGAAAATCACATGGCAATCTGTAACTTCAGACGCTGAATTAAATTTCTTGATCACATAAGTCTTGGCTCCGCGGGGCTTGCCACCATACCAGCCATTCAATGTGTTGTAAACATCAGCGTTACCAATAACACCGATTACAAACTCACCAGATCCTGCGTGGTCAGGCCACTGTACATATTTGGTAAAGTTGAAGACCATCATCGAATAAACTTCGTGCATCGG